>OIZF01001919.1_pt1 | contig 11051 bp, 8 predicted proteins | sample 1588471 | NCBI WGS metagenome assembly OIZF01 (sample SAMN03283279) | human gut metagenome | biome: human-associated habitat; material: feces | host: Homo sapiens | place: Peru | collected 2012
TTTTCCTCCGTTCGGTGGAGGAAAACGGATGCCGGAAGGCCCGTGGGCGGGAGGATTCCTCCGGTCACCGGGGGTTTCGGGACTACTGCTGATTCAACCAGGCGTGGAGTTTCAGATGATTGAGTGCGGTGTTGGGATCATACGTGTCGTCCAAACGTTCCTGATACATGGCAACCAGTTCGTCGCTGCGTCCCAACGCTTCCAAAGCGGCCTCGCGAATCGTCTCCCACTCGTAGGGCACCACTTCTTCGGGGAACATCATCGTGACCTGATTAGGTTTGTCCCGCAACACCAGATCGACAAAATTGAGCAGATCCTGCCAACGTTCGGCAGCAATCAGACGTGCCGCATACGCATCGGCGAGCGGTTCGGAAGCATGATTGTCACGCAGGAAACGATCAGCCTCATCAATGTCACCGCTAATCCGCAGCAAGTCATGCCGCAAAAACTGCACGGCATGATCGAACTGATTCTGCGCGGCCTGCGCAATCTCCTTTTCTGAAAGCAAAGCAGGATCAAGCATCGCAAGATTATTCAAATCTTCTGCGGATAAGGAATCAGAGTCTTCAAACAAACTCAAATCGGTTTTCACTTGCGCAACAGACTGCGAATAAGTTTGCATGTCGCGGCTGTCGGAATCATCTGCCGAGTTTTCCAACGTCGAAGCAGACGTGGCGAAATCACTCATCGTGGCAATGCCCTTATTCAACGCATCGTAAGCGAACATGCGCGTATCGTCCCATTGCGCAAACGACAGGCCGCACGAAAGCAATTCAACCATCTGCATGGCGTTGAGACGGAAATCCTCATTGCAGGCCACTTGCGTGATGATATTCAGCGCCTGCTCGCCGGTCATAGGATCCGCATTGCAGGCCACGGCGTCCATGTACACGCGCACAGTCTGGATCAAATCCTTCAAATAGTCAAAACCCTCATTATCACGGTCGGCAACATTGCCAACGAATCGTGCGGTCATTTCCACAGCCTTGGCGAGATTGCCGACAGCATCCAGCCAACGCGTGCTTACGATCGCATTGCCGACCACCGCGTCCACTCCGGAAAGCGCCTGCGAGTCAAGATGGAACGTTGGCATGTCGATTCTTGGAATCTCCACGCCGGTATCGGTGCGTTCGGCTGTGGGCACCATGGCGGCGATGGAATCGAAATACCATTGCATGGGCATACTGATTACCATGTCCGCGTCGGAAAGCTGTGCTACGGGCACATTATTGCGGTTTTCGGCATCTTCCTGACTGGCCTCGCGGATCATGTGGTTCCATAGGAACGTCGGGCCGTCGGATTCGCCGGAATGCAGCCATCCATTGTTGATGTAGTCGGTGAGATCCTCGACTTCCTGCAGACGGTTGATCTTACCGTGCTCGTTGCTCATTGCATGCCTTTCCTCAAAAACATGGATTTACAAGTGCCGCGTTGACGATGACGCTTCGTGGAACAAGACATATCCTTATTCAGCCTATATCATGCTGCCGTTGTCGCGCATGTTTTTTGCTCTTTTCACGGCGAAAAGCCGATGATTTTGAATAGTCGCTTGAATGCTGTTGCATTTCTTTTTTGATTGAGCGAAAAGATTATGCCGAGATACTGCGTGAAACGATGTGTGAAACATGATTTGGAATGAGCGGCATGGCCGTACGGCAGCGCTCGGTAGAATGGCAGTGTTGCCGCAACAGGGCGGCTTTCCATCGAAGGAAAAGGGAATGATATGAAGGTCGCAAGCGGTAATGTTCTGTGGCATCAGCGCAAGCGTAATTGGTGTCGTACGCCGTTCACGTTTACCGTGTACACGCTCACTGATCAGGAGATGAGCATCAAAACCGGCATCCTTAACGAGAAATTCAATCTCATCAAACTATTCCGCATCGTGGATATTAGTGTGGAGCGCACGTTCCTGCAGCGCCTGTTCGGTTTGAGCACGCTGGTGCTTGATACGCGCGACCAGTCTTCCGGCAACGGTGTTGTGGTACTGAAGAACGTGGTGCGTGGTTTTGAGGTTCGCCGGGTGATGCAGGAGGCCGTGGACGCATCCCGTAAGGAAAATGGCATGTCAGCGCGCGAATTCCTTGGGGGTCCGGGCGATCCGGGACCGGAAGGACCTGGCATGGGATTCGATGCGCCTGATATGGGCGATTTTTAGAGACGTGCGGTAGTTTCGTTTCAGCGCATACGAAAGGCGCTTGACTTGAGCTGGTTTTCTGGCTCGAGCCAAGCGCCTTTCTTTTTCTGGAGAGTACCGCCGCGGCAGTATGGGAATCGTTATATGTCCTATGGGGCGCTCATACAACGTCCTATGGGTCGGTCAGTACTTGTTGGCACCGCTGCCGACGAAGTTGACCTGGAAGCCACGGTGGTAGTGCAGGAACATGTCGGCGCCGTAGCGGTCGACAGGGCGGTGGGTGAACAGCATACGGATGGCGAAAGCGGTCTGCACGTCTTCCGGCAGGTTCATGAATTCCTTGTGCGCATCCCAATACGGGTTCATGGTGATGGCTGCGTCCGGCACATAGGCGTAGCCGTAACCGTCTTCGTTCACGTAGCCCATGAACGGCAGGTCCCAAGCGTTATGCGCGGTGAGGGCTGCCTTGAATTCCTCCACCTGAGCGAGGGCTTCGTCGCTGATGCCGAGGCTCTTGGCAACCTCGTTGGCTGCGGCGGTCTTGGCGTCCGCGTCCTGGCCGAACATGTTCAGATCCACGTTGATGACGGTCTTTTCATCTGCCATGATGAATTCCTTTCCTGCGATGTGTTCGCATAATGTCATGAACATTAGTAGTGTTCGTTTTGATGTTCGTTTAGATAAGCAAACGAACATCATTTCTTGAAGTCTGTTTCATGTTGTTGATGGATGCTTGCTGTATCCGCGACTAACGATAGCACGCTTTTTTGGCTGCGATACCGCGGAAAATACTGTTTTTGCAATTGATGATGCTGAGAATCGTTGATATTGCAATGATTGCAGGTCTTGAAAATGACATTGTAAAAAGTAACATTGAGCGTGTTCTTTTTGTTCTGCAAAAACATGTTACTTTTCTGTTCAAACGAACATCTGCATATGATTGTAGGGTGGATTGCATGTGTGAAAAGGTGGTTTGAAAAGGCTCGAGTGATCATCGACGATGCACTGTGTCACTTTTTGCAGATGAGGTGACATTTTCCATGTCTGAGGCGTGGCGGCCGTCGGTCCAACAATGACTTTCCGCCACGTCAGCAATTTTCTGGAACTAGAATGCTGGGTTGCCGGTGAGGTGACGGTAGAGTTCGGGGTCAACCGGTTTCGCGAGTTTCAGTGTGGAAATCACAACCTTTGATTGGGTTCCGTCATCTGCGATATTCACCGACTCATGCGCATCGTCTACAGCTACTGCCGAACCGACATAATAGTAGGATTTCTCCTTTTCCTCGGCCTTACGTCGAATAAAAATGGGAACAAAATGACGATTCCTCCATTCCGACGTATGCTCGGTTCCATCAAGCAGCCATTTGAATTCCGGAGATTGCAAAGAACGATTGTTTTTGCTAAACCATTCAATTTCTCCAGGATTCAAGAAACAATCGCCATACTGGCTTGCCTCATATTTAATGAAGATCGGCAAAGAATTCGTGTCGGTGTCAAGCTTATATCCGCCCACATTCTGCGGAATCTGCTCATCCTTCCACGCGCACAATCGCATGACATCGGCAAGACTGTATTTCTCGCCATACACGAACCCATGATCTGGCAGGATGCGACGCTTACGAGCTTCCCTTGACAGTGCAAGCGCATTGAACAAGCTGGCTTCGATGGTATCTGTAAAGAACGTTCGGAATGTTGCGTGATGCAGCATTGACTCGCATTCCTGGGTCAATGCATACGATTCATTGTCGCACATACAAACCAAAGAAGTATTGCCGAAACGAGTGCGATTCGCACTTGTGAAATACGAATAATTCAACGTGGAAAAAGCAGAACCGCACTGCTGAATACTATTATCGACATACGGAAACAGCGTAGACAATAATGTTTGCAAATCAAACAAACTCAAGTTGTGCTGTGTGGAAAAACGTTCAAACAGTGACGCATCATCGTCGGAACAATCCGGATTGATGCGACGCCAATCCAAATCGCACAACACCGCAAGAATCAGCGACTCATGCGGGCGCAAACCACGCAACTGAGTCGCAGTCAACATTTTCAGCACACCAGACTGCGCGTTTGACACCGGTTCAAGCTGCTCCACATACGAAGCCGACGCATGCTTGCCGCGCGACAGACTCTTCTCACGAGAGACCACGAACGACAGATAATCGTTATTCTTCGAAGCCAACGTGAACACTAAAGACGCATCGCGATGCGCGAAATCCATCAGCATCGGAATACGACCCAACTCATAGCGCATCTGCTGATACTGCTTGCTCAGCAGCTTCATATCCGACAAATCAGCGGTATCGAGTGAAGCGAGCACGCGCTCGCGGGCGATTTTATCGAAACTGATCGAAGAAATGCCGATGGACTCGCGTTGAAGATTCTTACGGGCCACATCACGATCGCCAGTATTGCCATACAATGCGATCGGAATCAAATAATTATTGGCGTAATTGCCAATAAAATCAATCACTACAACCGAATCTTTACCGCTTGCCTTACGTAAACCTCGGCCGAGCTGCTGTGTGAAAATAATGCTCGACTGCGTTTGACGAAGCATAACAATTTGGTTGATATGAGGAATATCCACACCTTCATTGAATAAATCAACGGTGAAGATATAGTCAAGTTCGCCATTTTCCAGCTGTTTGACAGCTTCGTCACGTTCGGCTTGCGAGTTTTCGCCGGTAATGGCTTTCGTGCGATACGGTCGTTCCGCCTGCTGATTCACCTGCTCGTTGAACATGGCGGACAGACGTTTCGCCTCATCACGGCGAGAGCAGAACACCAAACCGCGCACATCGGTTCCGGCTTCGCTGTAAATCTGGATTTTGTCGATGATATAGCGCACGCGATTAGGGTCGGTGAGCTGTTCGAGCCAACGGGAAAACTCAGTGCGATCCTTGTCTGTCATGGAATCAGCGGAAACCTGCTGCCCCATAAACTTGCCGTCCGGCGCTTCCTTAATGTATTCGCCAACCCCGTAATAGTGGAACGGGCAGAGCATATCCTCTTCAAGCGCCTTCTGCAAGCGAATCTCATACGCGACGTTATTGCCAAATAATTTAAAGATATTCGCACCATCAGTACGTTCCGGCGTTGCCGTCATGCCAAGCATGAAATCAGGAGTGAAATAATCAATAATTCTCTTATATGAATCAGCGGCGGCATGGTGAACTTCGTCGATCAAAATGTAATCGAAATCATCTTTGCTGAATTGTGTGAGAATTTCCGGACGAGACATGGTTTGCACAGTGGCAAACACATATTTACGATCATGCTCTTTACTCGTTCCGGAAAATAATCCAAGCTCAGCATCGGTGCAACGAAGCACTTTCTGATATGATTCCTGCGCTTTTTTGAGAATTTGCTCCTGCTGGGCGATGTACAGCATGCGATTCGGCTTATATTGGCGCACGTCGAATGCGGACAGATACGTTTTACCGGTGCCCGTTGCCGAAATAATAATCGCACGGCTTTCGCCCTGTTTGCGCAGTTGCACAAGATTCATCAACGCTTCGACCTGCATGGCATTCGGGGTGATGGCTGCGTTGGAATCGTTGCGCTGCCTGCGATTCGGCTGACGAGGCGGTGCGTATTTCTTGAAATCTTCCTCGTATAATGCAAGCCAAGCGTCGGTGAGCGGCTTGGATTCGCTGATTTGCAAATCGATTTCCGCTGCGAGCTGCTCCGCGAGACCGCTATTGTCTGCGGTGGCGACTTTCAAGTTCCACTCGCGATTGGAATTCAACGCGTTAATGGTGAGATTCGAGCTGCCGATATACGTGGCGTACAGCGGCTCATTGCCTGCGGAATGGCGGAAAACATAGCCTTTCGGATGGTAAGGATAATCCGCTGTCGCTCCGCTTGCTGCTATGTCTGTTTCTTCCGTGATTTCGTCTGGGATTGTTGCTTGCTGGCCTGGCTGCCAGACCTGTATTTGAATGCCGGTATCCTGCTGCAATTTCAGGAGTTCCTTGAATGCTTTCGGAGAGTTAAAATAGTTGAACGTCGACGTGATAATGCGTCCGGAATCATGATTGTTATTATCTGCAAAATCAAGAAAATGCTGTTTTAATGTTTGTATCGCACCTTGGCTGACGAACGCGACCGACATGTCAAAATCCTGGCTGCGTTCCAGCTCCTCTTTGAGAGCCTTTTCCATGGTTCGTCCGTCATGATTGACGATCAACGTCGGCTCATATTCGGAATTCGCGTTCTCTTTTTTCTCAACAAAACCCGATATGACTGCTTCGACCAGAGAGGAATCGGCCATGTAAATCACTTCCTTGTCCTTATGCAATTCACGTGTTTGTCGTATCGCAATGCGTTGTGAAATCCGGTGCTTTCACGAGATGGTCGGTTTGGTTGAAGAAAAATCGGGTTTTCTCAAGTCCATGATGGAAATGCGTTGAACGGCATCGCGGTCGGCGGGAGCCCAATCCAGAGTCGGCATATCTTGGGGATTCAGCCAGCGGATTTCCTGATGCTCGGTCAGTCGGGGAGCGCCGTTAAGTAAGTGGCAGATGAACGTTGTGAGTACAACAGTGCCGAAATCGTAATCATATGAAGTGGTGCACACCTCGCTGCCGATTTCGACTTCGCACAGCAATTCCTCTTCGATTTCGCGGTGCAACGCCTGACGTGCGCTTTCGTGAAGTTCGATTTTGCCTCCGGGAAACTCCCAATATCCAGCCAGCGACTTGCCTTCGCCACGGCGTGCGCACAATACTTCGCCATCTTTGATAATGGCCGCGCCCACAACATTGATGATCTTACGTGGCATCGTGGCTTCCTCTCTTGTCGGAAAATCAGATCCAGGATACAACGGGGGCGATCGCGCCAGGCCCAAAAGATTGAAACAAAATAACGGCATAGGGCATGCAGACGTTGGCGAAGAGCTGGAGATGATCTCTGGAAGCAAAAAACTTTCACATCACGTATGCCACGCTTATTTTGCTTGTTGGGTGTAGCGGCAGCTCGGGAAGCCGGTGCATCCGTAGAATGAGCGGTTCGGATCGCTGCGATTGTGCCGCAAGCTTAGGGCTTCGCCGCAATTCGGGCATTGTGGAGGAAGTTTGACTCCTCGGAAAATGTTCGGGCAGATCTTGTTATGCAGTTCATACATGAATCGCGATGGGCGGGTCTGATCCACGATGAAGAACAGTTTCTTCTTGCATCGGGTCATCGCCACGTAAAATAGTCGACGTTCCTCCGCATGTGGGCATCGCTCCACTTCCGGAAGTAGCAGACCAAGCAGTGGCTCTTCGGGAATCGTGCTTGGGAAACCTTTCAATCCACCGGAACAGCACAGCAGAAATACGAAATCTCGTTGCAATCCTTTGGAAGCATGAGCGGTCATGAAACGAATATCCATATCCGGTTTTTCAAGAAAACGAATATTACCAGTGCTCTGGTCAATGGAGAACAGACCATTTTGATCGCAACGAATCATGAGATTGATGTCACTGCGATATCGGCCAAGCAATAGTACGGACGCGGTTTTCGGCAGTTTACGCAACTGCTCGACAATTACATTGAATCGTTCTTCCTCAGTATGCCCGCCAAGTGCTTTCAGAGAGTAATCCTTCTTATCGCTGGGATTATGCAAGTGTTTGACATACAGATTGGTGTCACGCATCACGAATGCTCCGCTTGCATCGATGAGACTTTGTCGGAAGCGCCGTGTGGTGGTGATTTGGAACATGCGGGTCGGACCCCAGGCACGCCAAATTCGGTCGAAATCGAGAATGAGATGAAGGTCGCTGCCTGCGAAACGATAAATCGACTGCCAATCGTCGCCAACACAGAATAGTGAGAAATCATGTTGTAAGCGAAGCGCGCGGATTAGCTCATAACGCGGTCGTGACATGTCCTGATATTCGTCAATCAACACATATTTATATGGATGACGGTATGAGCCATTATTGACGCAACTGATGGCATCAACGATCATTCCTGGAAAATCAATACCATTATTGGTTGCGAAATTCTGCACATAGGCGTGATAAAGCGGTTCTATGAGTTGCAGCATCTCACGATTACGACCGATGTTTTTACCGCCATAACGTTCGTTAAGGGTTTGCATTCCAGCAGTGTCAATATTGTTTGACCGCATATGCTGGATAATTGTTTGTGCGGCATCGATAAGATTCTGACGATATTGATTGAATGCATAATCGTCTGTTGGTAACTGAAAATTCTCAAGTTGTGCAGCTGCGGAATATTTATCGAGCAACTGTTGCGACATGAGTTTAAATGCCAGAAGACGATAGGAAACATTGTGTTCAAGCAAGTATTCAAATGCGTTACGCACCACATTGTTTGACGTGTGCCCGTCAATAATTGGACGATTGGCAATAGTGGAGGAACGGCAGATTTCCAGTCCGAGACTATGGAATGTGCATGCGCGAATGACTTTGCCGGTGCTTTGCGTGATGCGACTCGACATTTCGTCGGCGGAAGCTTTGGTGAACGATAGCACCAGAATCTCTTCGGGGGTGGCGGTTCCTGTGCTCAGCAACCATGCGATATAGCCGACGATAGTAGTGGTTTTGCCGGTTCCCGCACCTGCAAGCACCAGCGTATTGTGACCAGCTCCGGCGATGGCGCTGATCTGCTCGTCGCTTAACTCATGCTTTTCGATTTTGCCGATAATATTTCGCGCCCGTTCGATTTGCTCGGCAGGGAGCATTGGTTGCGGCATAAGTTTCTGCGTTGACTGCGAATTGGGCCGATACTGCGCTCGCGAACGATTCGTTGTAGAACGTGAACGATTCGTTGTGGAAGAAGTACAGTGAGCCGTGGTTTGCGTTTGCGCGCGATATTGCGATTGCGCTAACTGTGGCGATTGGGCGGGTTGCGTAAGCTGACGAGTCTGTTGCGTCTGACGCGGTTGTGCGGTGGTTGCGCGGCGTTGCGTCGTCTGCTGTTGCACCGGTTTGGGGGCGGACTGAGACACTGGTTTGGGGGTATATGGTTCTCCAATAAGCGCGCTCATGAACTTGCTCAGCAATCCCATAGTGTTCCTCCTCAACCAATGCAAGGAGAAATTATATGTGCTGCCGATGAATGTCTCAGCGTCGGCTGTTCAAAGAAATCGAAATTTGCCGACGCTGAAGCCAATATTTGAACGTAATGTTCAAACTCAACGCTCGAACGGGTACGCCAGCCCCCAATCGTTGCGCAGCGAGTCCATGAGTTCCATAATGCGCAGGGTGTCGGCGTGGGGCATTTCCTCGCATTCGGTGCGACCGTCGATTACGGCCTGTGCGGCGGCCGCCACCTCGTACTCATAGCCGGTGAGCTGGGCGGGAACATCGTAATGTGCAACAACCGTATGATTGCCGTCATACACGTCAATCGCCTCAACATTATTAATGTTCTGGCACACCATATAACCATCGGTTCCCCACACGGATCCCGTGCGGTCGCTATGGCACAGAATCGAACTTTGCGCGGTCGCCATCACACCGTTCTCGTAATAGAACGTCATGGAATTATGCGCATCCACGCCGGTTTCGTACGCTCGCATCGACGATTCAATGCGAGCGATTGGCGCATTATGCATGATCATGTCGATGAAATTGATCGGATATACGCCAACATCCAACAATGCGCCACCGGCAAGCGCGGGATCAGTGATTCGCGTCTTCGCGGTGGTGGGGTAACACAGGTTCGCATCGATCGCCTGTATTTCACCAATCGCACCGGAGGCGAGAATCTTATCGATAATGGCGCGGGACGGCATGTATCGCGTCCAAATCGCTTCCGCGCACAGCATGCCGGTTTCTTTTGCAACGGCTAACATCTCACGGGTCTGTGCCGCATTCGCGCCGAACGCTTTCTCCACCAGCACACCCTTTCCGGCTTTCATGCACAATATCGCCTGTTCCGCATGCAGATTGTGCGGCGTAGCGATGTACACCAAGTCCACGTTCGGATCGGCCACAAGTTCCTCATATGAACCGTATGAAACTGGAAAACCGTATTTCGCGGCGAAATCAGCCGCACGACCCGCATCTCGTGCGGCGACAGCATACGGTTCAACCAAATCCGCATAACGGCTGTCCGCGGCCATTTTCACCAACGTGTCAGCCATATGTTGTGCGATCCGTCCTGCGCCGAGAATCGCGACATGAATACGAGCCATATCAAACCCCATCTTTCGTAAACTGCATGAATAGTGTTGGTTCATTTATATTTATTATTGCTGCGTTGCAAGTCCCAGCGTACGCCATGCATGATCGCAACGCGCGTTGGTCCGTCTCGCACTTGCATTGCGTTTTGTCCGGATGCTTTTCTGATTTGCCGGATTTTGCCGGATCTTGCCATAATGGTGTGCTGTGGCAGCGCAGGAACACGTTAAGAAGACCGGAAAACCTCGGAAATCCGCGAAAAAAGAGAAATATGAGCGTGGCACGAGAAGCTACATCATGTCGCATATCCGAGGCAAAGACACCTCCATCGAAATGATGGTACGCAGTTTTCTTTTTTCGAAAGGCCTGCGATTCCGCAAAAACGACAAGCGGTATCCGGGGCATCCCGACGTGGTGTTGCCGAAATACCGTACGATGGTGTTCATCAACGGCTGTTTCTGGCATATGCATGAAAACTGCCCGAAAGCCACACGCGTACCGAAATCGAATGTGGAATTCTGGAGTGCGAAACTGCTGCGCAACCACGAACGAGATGTCAGACAGCATGCCGAACTTGAAGCGATGGGCTGGAAAGTGATCGTGGTGTGGGAATGCGAGCTCGCCAAAAAAGTGCGTGAGGAACGGTTGGAGAGACTGTATTGCGACATCGTCGAAGCGTGATTCTTGCCGCTGGCGCATGATGCTCGTGGTTCCAGCTTTACACATGACATGTGATTTTCTGTTTTCGAAACGATACGCAACGGCGGTGGGAC
>OIZF01001923.1_pt1 | contig 11012 bp, 6 predicted proteins | sample 1588471 | NCBI WGS metagenome assembly OIZF01 (sample SAMN03283279) | human gut metagenome | biome: human-associated habitat; material: feces | host: Homo sapiens | place: Peru | collected 2012
CCGAGACTTTCCAGAATGCTATTGGTTATGCCTTGCTGTGCGGCATGCCTATCTGTCTCACGCGGTTCTCAAAGTCAGCCCGGTCGCACACGGCTCCGTTCTTGACGTTGGCTCTGTAATTGTATATGGTGTTGACGCTGTAATGCAGAAATTCCGCTATCTTGCTGCTATCAGTTATGCCGAGACGTATGAGTGCGAATATGCGAATGGCTGTATTGAGCGACTTGTTGTCGGGAGGCAAGATGTGGCTTTCGGGGTTGAGCAATGCATTAAAGTCGTCCACAAACGTCGGGAACAGTTGCAGGAAAGCGGTGTCGAAGGTGGCGTACAGCTCGTCAGTCTCCTTGCTGGTGAACTCTGCGGAGCGTGTCAGCTCAGCCAGTTCGGTGTATTGTCTGTTCTTTACGCGCTTTATGACCTTCTTGCGAATGTCTTCCAGCTTGTCAATGTAGACAGAGCACAGTCTGAGGAAGCGTCCCACATACATGTCCTTCACGCTGTTGGCTTCAGAGATTTGAGAATTGAGAATGGTGAGCTGCGAATTGAGCGAAGATAGCTGTGAGTTGAGCGACGAGAGCTGCGCGTTGGAATCCTGCAACTGCGCGTTCGACTTTGCCAGCTGGTCACGCGTCACGGTGAGCTGGTTGCGTTTCCGATAGACGTATGCAAGGGCGGCGAGAAGCATCAGTGAGAGGATGCTTATGGCTATGACTGTGAAGCGCAGCGAACGACCTGACTTTTCCTCCTTGGCCTTATATTCCTTTGCTATGCGTGTTAGCAGTGGCGATATGTGGGACAGTCGCTGGCGCGAACCGAACCGGTCGGCACAGTCAGAGGTGAAGCAGATGTAGCGGTAAGAACGGTCTACGTCGCCGTTTGCCATCAGCAGGTTTGCCATCTCCCACATCGAACCTTGGTCCATTACGGCGTTCCTTATGTCCGCCAATACCGATTCGCCCAGACTGTACATCATCTGTATGGAGTCGCCCAATGCCTTATAGTCAAGATAACGATAGAAGGATATGAGTGCATATTCCGGGGAACCTGGCTTTACGTTATGCAGCCATTCGTTGTTGATGGCGAGTGCCTGAAGGAAGTCTTTCCTGCCTTGTGCCAACATCTCGCGGCATTGATTGTAGTATTTATGACCGACGGGCAGATACTTCTGTGCCAATAAGAAGTAGTTGGTGGAAGTTTCGGCGTATTGTCTGCGCATATTCTCGAACTTGCCGTAGTAAGCCAGCTCGCCGGAAATATGACCGGATGCGTAATAGTAGAGTCCGAGATCGATGCCGTGGAGCTTCTCTGGATTGATGGTTTTCAGAATGGCTTCTGACTCTACGTACATTCCTGCGTTGGAACAGCACAGCGCAGTAAGCGACAGGCAACCTCCTGCCTTCGACTCATCACCCATCTGTCGGGCTATATCAGCGCATCGCTCAAGGTAATAAATGGCAGAATCGTTGACAAAGGGAAGGTATTCAGCGTAGAGCTGATAGGTCAGTTCGTACTTGGCAGATAAGGTTTCTGCCTGTTCTGCCCGGCTTTTGAGATATGCAATACGTTCCTTCTTCTTCTGCACGTACTGGTCAGAGACGGATATGGCCTCGTCTATGCATTGCAGGATGGAGTCAATGGAGGCGGCTGTGGGATGTACGGCAGACACGGCTGTGGACATGCCGAACCATAGCAAGATGACCATTACGGCTATGCGGGGGCGTAATATATGGGTAAGTGTAATATTGTTTGGCTTTGATGGTTTCATTCGTTCTTAGGATTAGAAACGTAAAATTACAAAAATAAAAAGACATAGCTTTGATTTTTGCAATAAAAAAGCTCCGAAACCATTAAGATTTCGGAGCTTAATAATAGTTTTGGTCTTTTATTCCACAGTAAGTTTTGCCGTCTTTACGTCGCGGCTGTTGGGACCTACCATAATGTTGAACTCGCCGGGTTCTACCACCTGCTTTAGTTCAGAGTTGTAGAATTCGAGTTGCTTGCGTGTGATATCGAAGGTCACGGTCTTGGCTTCGCCGCTCTTCAGATGGATGCGCTGGAAGCCTTTCAGTTCCTTGACGGGGCGGGCAATGCTTGCACTGACGTCGTGGATGTAGAGCTGAACAATCTCGTCGCCGTCGCGTTCTCCAGTGTTCTTTACGGTGAGCGAAGCCTTAACGGTGCCGTCTGCGTTCATAGATGGAGCACTGAGAGTAAGGTCGCCATACTCGTACGTGGTGTAAGACAGTCCGTATCCGAAGGGATAGAGAGCGTCGTTACGCACGTCCATGTAATTGCTCTGATACTTGAAGAAGCGGTCTGTGCCCTCGGGAACAGGACGTCCCGTGTTCATGTGGTTGTAATAGAGAGGCAGTTGGCCCACGTTCTGCGGGAAACTGTTGACCGTCTTGCCCGTCGGAACCTTGTCGCCGAAGAGCACATCACAGACAGCATCACCTGTCTCAGAACCTGCAAACCATACGTTCATGATGGCATTCACGTTCTCTGACTCCCATTTCAGCACGGTTGCCCTGCCTGAGAAGTTGAGCAGCACAATGGGCTTACCCGTCTTTACCAGTTCTTTCAGGAGCATCATCTGTGCGTCTGGCAGTTCCAAGTTGGTGCGAGAGGCGCACTCGCCACTCATTTCTGCCATCTCGCCGAGACATGCCACCACTACGTCTGCCTTACGTGCCACGTTAAGAGCTTCCTGCATCATACGCTTCTGGTCGCCACGTTCTATAGGTCGACCGAACTCTATCTCCTTCTGCTGTTTCTCGTCCAGATAGATATTGGAACCTTGGGCGTAGAGAACTGTAGCTTTGCCGTCAAGATAACGGGTCATTGCCTCGCGCAGAGTGGAGTATTTCTCAGGCTTGTCGCCAGTTGACCATGAGCCGGGAAGGTTGTTACGGGTGTCGGCAAGCGGACCTACGAGAGCCACGGTGCCCTGCTTCTTAAGTGGCAAAAGGCTGTTCTGATTCTTCAGAAGGACGAATGTCTCGGCAGCCATGTCGCGTGCAACGCTACGATTGGCTTCGGTGTAAAGCTCTGTCTTCTCACGCTTGGTGTCGCAGAAGCGGTAGGGGTCGGCAAATAGTCCGAGCTTGTATTTCGCCTCAAGCACGCGGCGGCAAGCCTGATCGATGTCGCTCATCTTCACTATGCCCTTCTCAAGGCTGGTCTTAAGGTTACGTACGAATGCTTCCGAACACATGTCCATATCGGTGCCGGCTTTCAGAGCCTGTGCTGTGTTGGAGAGCGGATTGCCAACGCCGTGTATCATCATCTCATTGATTGACCCATAGTCGGTGACTACGAATCCATCGAATTTCCATTCATTGCGCAGAACATCGTCGATAAGCCACTTGTTGGCTGTGGCAGGTACGCCGTCAACGATGTTGAACGAGGTCATGAACGAACCGGCTCCAGCCTCGGCAGCTGCCTTGTAAGGAGCAAAATACTGATTATACATGCGTACATGGCTCATGTCCACGGTGTTGTAGTCGCGTCCTGACTCGGAGGCGCCGTACAGTGCGTAGTGCTTGACGCAAGCCATAGCGTTATGGTCAGAGTAGTTGCCCTGATAGCCGCGAATCATGGCCGCGCCCACTTGTGAGGTCAGGTAAGGGTCTTCGCCCGCACCTTCAGCCACTCGTCCCCAGCGCGGATCGACGGCTACGTCTACCATAGGACTGTACACCCAGTTGATGCCCGAGGCTGTGGCTTCAGCTGCTGCCACTTGTGCGGCACGCTCAATCATCGCTAAATCCCACGAACAGGCTTGAGCCAACGGCAATGGGAATACGGTCTGATAGCCATGAATGACGTCCTGTCCGAAGATAAGAGGGATGCCGAGACGTGTCTTCTTAACAGCTATCTCCTGCAGATTCTTTATCTTCTCAACGCCCTTGACGTTAAGGATGGCACCCAATTCGCCCGCTCCCACCTTTTCTGCAAGTGGCGAATTCATTACGGCGCCCGTGGTAAGGTCGCCTCCGGGGAGCAGATTCAGCTGACCGATCTTCTCCTCCAGAGTCATCTTCTGCATCAGTTCGGTAACGAACTCATTCATAGGAGGCAGCTGCTTCTTCTTTCCTGCAAAGATGGTTGCAGGAGAGAGGAGAAACAGGGCTGCCAATGCAATATTGGTTTTCTTCATTCTTTCGTTTTATTTTCTATTTCTTTTGGAACACTCTTACGTAGTCAACCTCCATTGTGGCGGGAAGGCAACTCTCATCCAAGCCTTGCTGTCCGCCCCAAGCACCGCCCCAAGCGAGATTGAGGATAGGATAGAAAGCTGCGTCAAACGGCCATGCGTCCTTGCCGGTTCCGTCGTTTTTGTAGGTGAGGAGCTTTTCGCCGTCAACGTAAAACGTCATGTAGTCCTTTGTCCACTCCATTGCGTACTTGTGGAATTCGCTTTGTGCGGTGGAGACCTTCTTGCGTGCCGACTCGATGGCAGTGCCGCCGTTGTTGTATTTGTTGCAATGGATGGTTGATACGACGACGTTGGCATCGTAGCCAACTTCCTCCATAATGTCTATCTCGCCATCGCCGGGCCACGTCTTGAAGTTGACGGGCATCATCCAGAAAGCGGGCCATGTGCCCTTGCCCTTAGGCAACTTGATGCTTGCTTCAATGTAGCCATACTGCCAGCCAGTAGTCTGACGGGCATAGAGACGGGCACTCTTGATGGTGCCGCCGTCATTGATGAGGTTTATCTTAAGCGTGCCGTTGCTCACCTGCGCCACCTTGTCGTCCTGCACATAGTTCTGCAATTCGTTGTTCACCCATCCTGCTGGCTTCACCTCCCACGTCCAGTCGCTGCCTACCTTCGAACCGCTGAACTCATCGTTCCATACCAGTTCGTAGCCGCTCAACGGACATTTGATGTCTTCCTGCAGTCCGGCAGACTGAACAACGCTGATGCTGTCGCGTGAGCCTCCCGACCAAACCACCACCTTACCAGTGCGCTCAGCTCCCGTGTTAGGTTCGGCTGTGATGGTTAGCGTGGCTGTTTTGCCGATGCTGTTTGTCGGTGAAACTGTCAACCAAGCGTCGTTGGTGTATGCTGCGAATTCATGGTCGCTTGATACTTCAACGCTGATACTGCCTCCGTTATTGCCTATCGACACAGATTTTTGTGTTATCGTGATGTTCTGTTGCGGAGCGTATGTTATGTCGGTCTCGTTGCTGCACGCCATCAGACTGATGGCGGCAGCGAAGAGAGATGTCAGAATCATTGTCTTCTTCATAAATGTATTGCGTTTTTATTTTGCTGTCATTCGTCGGCATTGGTCAGTATGTAATGCCAAGCTATTTCGCCGTTGTCCCAGACAAGCACCATTGTGCTGCCCACAAGACTCTCGATGCGCAGTTTCAGCTCGCCGTTGAATGCGCCGTCTGCTGGAATGTAAGGGAAATAAGTGCCGGCAGGCATGGTCATATAGATGTCCTCGCCCTCTGTTGAGAGCTTGAACGAACTCTTCTTCTTGCCGTCTACTGTAACCATGAAGTCTTCTGACTTCGGTCCGCCGAGAACGCTACAATCCTTGTTGACGTATACTGTTCCGCCTTCGCCCGGATCGTATGTATATGAATAGTCGGTGCCGAAGCTGATGCGGTCATCATAAACGCCGAAATCTGCCTTTTCGTTAGGCTTTGCTGACCACCATTCTGTGCCGTCCGTACCTGAAGGACCGCAACCCATGTGGGCTGCTTCGGTAGAGGCAATGCGCCATTCCTTGCCGCAAAGCATGGTAAGCAGCTCATCGTAGTTGGTGAGCGAGTTGGCGATGTGGAATGTTGTCTCGCCCATACCCTGCGACAGACCGTTATGGTTGCCCACGCGATAACAAATCTTATAGTCGCCGGCATTGCTCCATATCTTCTGCAGAGGGTTGAGAGTGGAGTATACAGGATTCTTTGTCACTTCCTTGCCGTCCACCGGAATGTACCACATCGGATAGATGCCGTCGCCTTCGAGGTTGAAGGTTACGGTGTTGGTGGCTTCGTCTACGGTTGCTGTCACTTTAGCGTTTTCGGCTACGGGCAGACCAGCTTCCGACACGCCGTCGAAATCCTCGGGGCTGCAAGCCGCCAATGACAGGGCGGCAAGAGCCAGAGTATATATCTTGTTGAGTTTCATAGTCTCGTTGTTTTTTTAGATTTTAATAATTGTTCTGCTTTATAGTTCCGTGTGCGGCGTCAATCTCGCTCAGCGGTATTGGCAGATACTTCTTGCTCTCGCTCCATGTGTTTGTGCGGTAGCCGTAAGCATCAGGAGTAAGTGTAGAGGCTGCCTTGCCGGTGTGTACAAGATCCCAATAGCGTTTGCCTTCGCCCACAAACTCAAGATGACGCTCGTCGATGATGTTGTCGATGGTGGCGGCACGGTTGTCGGTCAGTCCTGCACGGTGATGAACACGATTGAGATATTCCTGTGCCTTGGTCTGGTCGCCGTTGGTACGTACGAGCAATTCTGCGGCATTGAGCAGTGTCTCAGCAAAGCGATAGATGCGCAGGTTGTTGTTGAAGTTGAGGTCGCCGTCAGCCTTCTGGTCCTTGTTGTTCTCCGTGTAAGGCAGATACTTCTTAAGCCACAGTCCGGTGTCCTGATAACGCTTCGTGTAAGAAGCCTTGCGGGCATCATACACGGTGGCATCGCGTCGAACATCACCTTCGGCAAACATATTGTAAGTCTCCTCGCGAACAGGCTCAAAACCCCATCCGTTGTCTACTCCATCCTCTGGTACACCACCTGAAGGACCTATAAGACGAGGATAAATGGTTCCGCCAGCATTATTGATACCACCCCATGCACGCAATGCATTGTCATCCTTATAGCAAATCTCAAAGATGCTCTCCTTCGACCATTCGCCGCTTTCAAGGAATATGTTGGCATAGTCAGGATTGAGATCGTAGTCATTAGTGTCGCTGATAATCTGCTGCATGTAGGAGAGAGCCTTCTGGTAGCGCGACTCGTCATTCTGATACATCACCATTTCTGCATAGATCATATAGGCGGCAGCCTGACTAATACGTCCGATGTTGTCGTCGTCCCACTTCATAGGCAGGGCGTTGAGGCTGATGGCTGACTCAAGGTCGCTGATAACAGTCTCGTAGATCATATACTGGCTACCATAGAGTGAGGCCTGTGCGTCGGCTTCAGCTCCGCTTACAGTAGGAGTAAGTATCGGCGAGAGGTAGAGAGCAGAACCAAGAGGCGAGCCCCACTGCGAGTTGGCTTCAATCGACTTGCTGCTTACGCGAGCGTAGGAGAGGTTTACGCCAACAGAGAGTTTGTTGAACAGCGAGCGTTCCTTCTGGTCGTCGAATACGGTGTATGTGGTGTTGCTGCGCATTGTCAGACGACGATAATTGGAGCGGTCATAATTGCCACCGACGATGCCGTCCTGATGGAAATAGCCCAAAGAAAGGTAATAGTTGACGCGGTCTGATGCGCCGCTAAGGTTAACCTCATGGCTTGTCACACCGGCATTGTCGTTGAATATCTCGTCCTGCCAGTCGGTTCCCTTGCCGTAGCTGTAAGGATCGTTGTAGATGGGGGCCTGTCCTGCGTTCACCAGACCTTCGTTCATCATCACCGCATACTCAGTGGCGTTGAGCACATCGCGATGTTTCCACGGGTTCTGCCATCCGTAAGAGAAGTTATAGTTGACGCGCATCTTGCCCTTCTCGCCTCCCTTTGTGGTGACGAGGATAACGCCGTTGGCGGCACGCGTACCGTAGATGGCGCCCGAAGCAGCATCCTTGAGCACCTCGATGGACTGGATGTCGCTCGGGTTAAGATAGTCGATGCCGCCTTCTATGGGCATTCCGTCCACGATGTAGAGCGGGTTTGAGTCGTTGATGGTGCCGATACCGCGGATGCGCACCTGTGAAGCGGCGCCCGGCTGACCGGAAGCCGATGTCACCGTTACGCCTGACGCCAGACCTTTAAGGGCATTGTCCACACGTACTGGGGCTGTGCCAGCCAAGTCGTCGGCGCTTACCTTTGCGATGGAAGCCGTCACGACGCTCTTCTTCTGCACGCCATAACCTACTACCACGACGTCGTTAAGCGTCTGGCGGTCTTCGCTCAACGTGAGCTGCATGTTGTCGGCAGCCTTTGTCTCCAGCGGGCTGAATCCGATGTAATTGATGACAAGTGTCTGTCCGGGAGCTGCTGAAATGGAGAAACGGCCGTCTATGTCAGTTATGGCATTTTCTTTCGAGCCTTTCACATTAACTGTTGCTCCGATGATGGGTTCGCCGTTGGCGTCCACCACCGTTCCTGCGAACTTATGGTTCTGGGCATAGAGCGATGAGGACAGCGTCATGGCGATGGCTGTAAGTTATAACTTGGATTTGCTCATAAACTTAGATTTTTATATATTTATTAGGTTTTTATTCTTGCTGTTAGCGTTTTTATTTGAGTGAGAAGCGTGTCTTCAGCGTGATATGGTCCGAGGCGTTGCCTATGAGAGCCTCAAATAAGCCGTTCTCCGACTTCCATGAGCTTGACGTTTCGTCGTAGAAGGAGAGAGCCGTATTGTCTATGGTGATGTCCACGTTCTGCTGTTCGCCGGGATTGAGCCATACCTTCTTGAATCCTTTGAGCTCCTTTACGGGACGGTCCACCGATGCTTTCACGTCCTTTACGTAGAGCTGTACGGTCTCTGCGCCACGCTTCGTGCCGGTGTTCTTGACGGTTACGGTGAATGTCAGCTTGCCGTCGCGCGTCATCTCTTTGGCTGACAGGCGCAGGTCGCTGATGCTGAAAGAGGTGTAACTCAGTCCGTGTCCGAAAGCAAATGTCGGCTTTATGCGGTTCTTCTCTGTCCAGCGATAACCCACGTATATGCCTTCCTTATATTCTTCGTCGATGATACGGTCTGCTCCTGCTGCCTTGTCATCGGTGTTGCGCCATGTGCCGGGATAAGTTTTCAGGGCATGTGCGCCGCAGTCGTTGAGGCTTCCGTACCATGTAAAGGGCAACTTGCCGCTCGGATTGGCGTCGCCTGTCAGCACATCGGCGATGGCGTTGCCTGCTTCCGAACCTATAAACCAACTCTGTACGATGGCAGGAACCTTGTTTTTCCAAGGCATTGCCACGGCGTTGCCTGATACGTTGACGTAGATGAGGCAGTCCGTAACCTTTGCGAGAGCCTCGATGAGGCGGTTCTGGTCGTACGGCAGTTCATACTGCTTGCGGTCATGTCCTTCGCAGTCCTGATAGTCCGACTTGTTCAGTCCGCCCACCATAATGACATAGTCGGCGTTCTTTGCCTTCTCCACAGCCTCTGCAATGAGCTGGTCAGCGGAGCGGTTGTCCTTCAGATTCTGACCTGTCTCCACTCCATTATATTCGCCCGTCACGTCACCCACGTAGCCTCGGGCATAATCAATCTCTGCCGAACCTCCGAGTTTGGCTCTCAGTCCGTCAATGGGAAGCGTCTCACGCTGCACCTTCAACGACGACGAACCGCCGCCGACGGTCATCATCTTGATGGCGTTTTCGCCTACAACGAGTATGCGCTTCGCCTTGTTGCGGTCGATGGGCAGCACGTTGTTGCGGTTCTGGAGGAGCACGATGCCCTCGTCTGCTATCTTACGGGCTGCTTCGTAGTGCGATTCAGAGCAGAGGAAGCCGTGAGGACGCTGTCTGTTCATCGTCGTACGGAAGAAGAGGCGCAGCACACGGCGCACCTTGTCGTCAAGTTCCTTGGTGGTGTACTTGCCGCTCTTGATACCTTTAAGATATGGTGTGGCAAGATAATAGTTATCGTAAGCGTTGCTTGTGCCTGCTGACAGACCGTTGGTCCATGAGCCGAACTCCATGTCCAGTCCGTTCTTCACAGCCTGATCAGTGTCGTGACATCCGCCCCAGTCGCTCACCACCACGCCGTCAAACGCCCAGTCGCCCTTCAGAATGCGGTTTAGCGTATGCTGGTTGTGGCAGTTATGCTCGTTCTTATATAGGTTGTATGCGCCCATAATCGCCCAAGCCTTTCCTTGCTCTACGGCTGCCTTGAACGCCGGCAGATAAATCTCATGCAGAGCGCGGTCGCTGACAATGACGTTCACGTTAAAGCGATATTCCTCGTCATTGTTAAGGCAGTAATGCTTGACGCATGACGAAACGCCCATCGACTGCATTCCCTGTATGTAAGGCACCACCATCGTGGAAGCCAGATAAGGGTCTTCGCCCATATACTCGAAGTTGCGTCCACCGAGCGGAGTGCGATAGATGTTGATGCCCGGTCCGAGAATCATGTCCTTGCCGCGATAGAGAGCTTCCTCGCCGAGACTCTTGCCATAGAGTGCGGCAAGGTCAGGATTCCATGTGGCGGCAAGACACGTCAGCGCAGGAAACGCCACGCATGAGTCGTTGGTCTGTCCCGCCTGCTCCCACTCGTCCCACAGCACGTCGGGGCGTACACCGTGAGGACCGTCGTCAGTCCAGAAGTCGGGAAATCCCAAACGCGGTATTCCGGCAGACGAGAATTTGCTCTGCGCATGGATGACGCGAATCTTCTCCTGAAGAGTCATACGTGAGAGAGCATCGTCGATGCGTTGCTCTATGGGCTGTGTCTCGTCCAGATAAACAGGTGTCTGCTGAGCATTGGCTGTCATAGCACACACCGCAATCAAGCAAGATGTTATGATATGTCTCATGATAATGTGTAAGTAATGGTTTTTAGTTGTTGACTGCAAATTTAGCATTCAGCTACTAAAAATAAAAGAGTGAGTGTTTAAAAAGTGGATGATATTAGACTGTAATCTTTCTTAAAGCGCTGATAATCAATGAAAGTTAAGTTTTGATGTGTATGCTATAAAGTGGACGATAAGTAATAGGTTTGCCTCTCGACAAACCTATTACTTATGAATCTCGAACTAACTTAAACTACCTACTAAGCTTTTTCCCAATCATCAATGGTTTGCTTACTGCTGTCATAATTTATTCCAACCTTCACCAATTGCAATGGTGGTAAGCGTCTTTTTCTCGA
>OIZF01001928.1_pt1 | contig 11000 bp, 7 predicted proteins | sample 1588471 | NCBI WGS metagenome assembly OIZF01 (sample SAMN03283279) | human gut metagenome | biome: human-associated habitat; material: feces | host: Homo sapiens | place: Peru | collected 2012
AGAGCATCTGCCTTACAAGCAGAGGGTCGGCGGTTCGAATCCGTCAACGCCCACTATAAAACAGAGTCTTACGAAGAAATTCGTGAGGCTTTTTTTATTTCTTACCGCTTTTATACAAACTTTCTTTGTCCTTTTGGCTTATAACTCAGGAAAAAGAGTTAATTTTGCAGTCTGATAATTATCTAAGAAAACGTATGGAACTTGATGTATTAACGGCCATATCTCCGATTGATGGTCGATATAGAGGCAAAACTAAAGCTTTGGCAGCTTATTTCTCTGAATTTGCACTGATTAAATACCGTGTACAGGTAGAGGTGGAATACTTTATCACCTTGTGCGAACTCCCTTTGCCGCAATTAAAAGGAATCGATAGCAATGTGTACGAAACTTTACGGAATATCTACCGTAACTTCTCTGAAGCAGACGCACAGCGCATTAAAGATATCGAAAGTGTAACTAACCACGATGTGAAAGCCGTAGAATACTTCCTGAAAGAAGAATTTGACAAGATGGGTGGAATGGATGATTATAAAGAGTTTATCCACTTCGGACTGACTTCTCAGGATATTAACAATACGTCTGTTCCTCTTTCTATCAAAGAGGCATTGGATCAGGTTTATTACCCGTTGATTGAAGAGCTGATTGCACAGTTGAAAACCTATGCGACAGAATGGGCTAACATTCCGATGCTTGCCAAAACTCACGGTCAGCCGGCTTCTCCTACCCGTCTGGGTAAAGAAGTGATGGTATTTGTTTACCGTCTCGAACGTCAGTTGGCTATGTTGAAAGCATGTCCGCTTACCGCTAAGTTTGGCGGTGCTACCGGAAACTACAATGCGCATCACGTGGCTTATCCTCAATATGACTGGAAACAATTCGGCAATCGGTTTGTTGCAGAAAAACTGGGACTGGAACGCGAAGAATATACAACGCAGATTTCGAACTATGATAACCTCTCTGCTGTTTTTGATGCTATGAAGCGTATCAATACCATCATGGTGGATATGAATCGTGACTTCTGGCAGTACATCTCTATGGAGTACTTCAAGCAGAAGATCAAAGCCGGAGAAGTAGGTTCGAGCGCCATGCCGCATAAAGTGAATCCGATTGACTTTGAAAATGCAGAAGGTAACCTGGGCATAGCAACGTCTATTCTGGAACATTTGGCTGTGAAGCTTCCTGTTTCCCGTTTGCAGCGTGACTTGACAGACTCAACAGTGTTGCGTAATGTCGGTGTACCTTTCGGTCATATCGTGATTGCCATCCAGAGTTCTTTGAAAGGATTGCGCAAACTGTTATTGAACGAACCGGCTATTTATCGTGATTTGGATAATTGTTGGAGTGTAGTGGCAGAAGCTATTCAGACCATCCTGCGCCGTGAGGCTTATCCGCATCCGTATGAAGCTTTGAAAGCGTTAACCCGCACCAACCAAGCTATTACAGAAAGTTCTATTAAAGAGTTTATCGAAGAATTGAATGTAAGCGAAGATATTAAAAAAGAGTTAAGAGCAATCACTCCCCATACATATACGGGGCTTTAATTGTTTACTTATATAATAAACGTGTTTTTTTAATAGGCCGTGAGGCCAAAGTCTAATTTTATTCGAATAAAAAAATGAGCACAGAAAACGAAGAATGGCGCGAAAATTCTTTCAATGAGGAGAATACAGGTGCCGGCCGTGATGGTAACAAGTCTTACAACAGAGAAGGTGGAGAACGTCCGTATCGTCCTTCTTACAACCGTGAAGGCGGGGATCGCCCGTATCGCCCGCGATTTAATGCCAATAATGAAGGAGGTGAACGCCCGCAGCGTTCGTATGGTGACCGCTCTTATGGCGATCGTCCTCAACGTCCTTCTTACAATCGTGAAGGCGGCGATCGTCCGTATCGTCCTCGCTTCAATAACAATAACGAAGGAGGCGAACGCCCGCAGCGTCCTTACAACCGCGAAGGTGGTTCTTATGACCGTCCTCAACGTCCTTCTTACAACCGTGAAGGTGGTGACCGTCCGTATCGTCCCCGTTTTAATAACGGCGAAGGTGGCGGCTATCGCAGCAATAACGGCGGTGGGGGAGGTTACCGTCCGAGATACAACAATGACCGTTCACAAGGAGGCTATCGTCCTCGTCCGCGTACCGGCGATTATGATCCGAATGCTAAGTATAGCGTAAAGAAACAGATCGAGTACAAGGAACAGTTTGTTGATCCGAATGAACCGATCCGTCTGAATAAGTTCCTGGCTAATGCCGGTGTTTGTTCACGTCGCGAGGCTGATGAGTTTATCACAGCAGGTGTGGTTTCTGTAAACGGTGAAGTCGTAACTGAATTGGGTACAAAGATCAAGCGTTCGGATGTGGTTAAGTTCCACGATGAACCGGTAAGCATCGAACGTAAGGTATATGTATTGTTGAATAAGCCGAAAGATACGGTTACTACATCGGATGATCCACAGGAACGCCGTACAGTAATGGATTTAGTGAAAGGTGCTTGCAACGAACGTATCTATCCCGTAGGACGTCTTGACCGTAACACGACTGGTGTACTCTTGCTGACGAATGACGGTGATCTGGCTTCCAAGCTGACACACCCGAAATTCCTGAAGAAGAAAATTTATCATGTTCATCTGGACAAGAACCTGACTAAAGCAGATATGGAGCAGATTGCAGCTGGTATCCAGTTGGAAGATGGCGAAATCCATGCAGATGCGATCAGCTATACAGATGATTTCAAGAAAGACCAGGTAGGTATCGAAATTCACTCCGGTAAGAACCGTATTGTTCGTCGTATTTTCGAATCACTGGGTTATAAAGTAATAAAACTCGACCGTGTATTCTTCGCCGGACTGACCAAAAAAGGTCTGCGTCGCGGAGACTGGCGTTACCTGTCGGAAGCAGAAGTAAACTACCTCCGCATGGGTTCGTTTGAGTAATAAGTCAATAAATAACAACTTGACAGAGGACGGGGAAAGAAAGCAGGAAAGAATTCATCCTGCATTTGAAACCTCGTCTTCTTGTATCTAAAAAGAAAAAGTTAAATGGAAAAGATTGGTAGAACAAAAATTGTTGATCTGTTGAAGCGCACAGATATTGGCGCTATGGTCAATGTGAAAGGATGGGTTCGCACCCGTAGAGGTAGCAAACAAGTAAACTTTATCGCACTGAATGACGGTTCTACAATAAATAATTTGCAGATCGTAGTAGATTTGGCTAATTTCGATGAAGAGATGCTGAAACTGATTACTACCGGCGCTTGTATCAGCGTGAACGGAGAAATGGTAGAATCAGTGGGTTCCGGACAGAAAGTGGAAGTACAGGCTCGTGAAATCGAAGTGCTGGGTACTTGCGATAATACATATCCATTACAGAAGAAAGGCCACTCTATGGAATTCTTGCGCGAGATTGCTCACTTGCGTCCGCGTACCAATACATTCGGTGCAGTGTTCCGCATTCGTCACAACATGGCGATTGCTATTCACAAGTTCTTCCATGAAAAGGGCTTCTTCTATTTCCATACGCCGATCATTACGGCTTCCGATTGTGAAGGTGCCGGACAGATGTTCCAGGTGACTACCATGAACCTGTATGACTTGAAGAAAGACGAGAGAGGTTCTATCTCTTATGAAGATGATTTCTTCGGTAAGCAGGCAAGTCTGACTGTTTCCGGTCAGCTGGAAGGTGAGCTGGCAGCTACTGCCTTGGGATCTATCTACACATTCGGTCCTACGTTCCGTGCCGAAAACTCCAACACTCCCCGCCACTTGGCAGAGTTCTGGATGATTGAGCCGGAAGTGGCTTTCAACGACATTACAGATAACATGGACTTGGCAGAAGAGTTCATCAAATATTGTGTGAAATGGGCGTTGGATAACTGTGCGGATGATGTGAAGTTCCTGAACGATATGTTCGACAAAGGCTTGATTGAACGTCTACAAGGTGTATTGAAAGATGATTTCGTACGTTTGCCTTATACAGACGGTATCAAGATTCTTGAAGAAGCTGTTGCAAAAGGACATAAGTTCGAATTCCCGGTTTACTGGGGCGTGGACCTGGCTTCCGAACACGAACGTTTCTTAGTGGAAGAACACTTCAAACGTCCGGTGATTCTGACTGACTATCCGAAGGAGATCAAGGCCTTCTATATGAAGCAGAACGAAGACGGTAAGACTGTACGTGCCATGGACGTTCTTTTCCCGAAAATTGGTGAAATTATCGGTGGTTCCGAACGTGAAGCCGACTATAACAAGCTGATGACCCGTATTGAAGAAATGCATATCCCGATGAAGGATATGTGGTGGTATCTGGATACACGTAAGTTCGGTACTTGTCCTCACTCCGGTTTTGGACTCGGTTTTGAGCGTCTGTTGCTGTTTGTGACAGGTATGTCAAATATCCGTGACGTGATACCGTTCCCGCGTACACCAAGAAATGCTGATTTCTAATATTTCGGTATATTTATGTAAAACTCGCATAATCTTCAGGTTATGCGAGTTTTTTTATGCTCTGAATTGCTGTATTCTCAAAATAAATCTTTATATTTGGAAATACGCATTCGAGAGTGTTAACTAAAATAATACAACAATGAAAAAGCTCTATTTCTTTACCATGCTTTCAATAATGTTGTTAGCGGTAACAGGTGCGACGGCCCAGAAGAAAACCAAATTCAAAGCGGCCGATTTGAAAGGTATTTGGCAGCTCTGCCATTATGTATCCGAGTCTCCCGATGTTCCGGGAGCGTTGAAACCCAGTAATACATTTAAAGTATTGGGTGATGACGGACAAATCGTTAACTTTACCATTATTCCCGGTGCGGATGCGATTATTACTGGATATGGTACTTATAAACAACTCACGGACGATTCTTATAAGGAAAGTATCGAGAAGAACATTCATCTCCCGATGCTGGACAATCAGGACAATATTTTGGAATTTGAGATTAAAGACAATGATTATCTCCATCTGAAATATTTTATCAAGAATGATTTGAATGGAAATGAGTTGAACACCTGGTATTATGAAACCTGGAAGAGGGTGGAAATGCCGGCTAAATTTCCGGAAGATATTGTGAGATAGAAGAGCGCGTACTTTTTGGTGGAGGCACGGATTTTGCAAAAGGCTGCATAGTTGTTTGGTTATGCCTGACAACAGCTTATTTGGTAAAATCCGTGCCTGTTTTTCTATAAAAGATAAAAACAAAACACTTTTGGACAAAATCAAAGTCCGTAGAAATAGAAACAAAAATGAAAAAATAGATTTGCAAAGGGTTTGTCTGCGACTTGCTCTAACTTTGTTGCCAGTAATAGAATACAGTAACAAAATAAAGTGGAACAATGAAAAACAAACTTTTACTGGCGGTAGGGAGTATGGCGCTCCTGACTGCTTGCGATGCTTCAAAAGGAAATGAGATGGCATGGTTCGACCATGCAGTGAAAACATCGGGACATCAGTTGCTCTATATGGCAGAACAATTGAAGAATGAACCGGATACCGCCTGTTTTCCCCGTTCTATCAAAGAAGGAAAGTACAGACTGGAGCACCCCACAGATTGGACGAGTGGTTTCTATCCCGGTTCCATGTGGCTGGCATACGAGTTGACCGGTGATGAGGCTCTCGCAAAAGAGGCGCGTAAATATACGAACCGTCTGCAGGATATGCAATATTATACGGGTAATCACGATTTGGGTTTTATGATGTTTTGCAGTTATGGGCAGGGCATCCGTTTGAAACCGGAGCCAACGGACAGTTTGATTCTGATTCATTCTTCAGAAAGCTTGTGCTCCCGTTTTCGTCCGGAAGTTGGACTGATTCGTTCGTGGGATTTCGGTGATTGGAGTTATCCGGTGATTATTGATAATATGATGAACCTTGAAATGTTGTTCTGGGCTTCGGAGCAAACCAATAATCCGAAATATCGTGAAATAGCCATCTCTCATGCTAACAAAACGTTGAAGAATCACTTCCGGGAGGACATGACTTCCTATCATGTGGTAAGTTATCTGGCGGATAGCGGTGAAGTAGAGTCGAAAGGAACCTTTCAGGGATATGCCGATTCTTCCGCTTGGGCGCGTGGACAGGCTTGGGGAGTGTATGGATATACCATGTGTTATCGCTTCACCAAGCAGCAGAACTATCTGGATGCCGCTCATAAAATAGCGCGGTTCATTATCGATCATCGCCCGTCCGAAAATGACTATGTACCTTATTGGGATTATGATGCTCCTAATATTCCGAATGAACCGCGGGATGCTTCTGCGGCTGCCGTAACAGCTTCTGCATTACTGGAGTTGAGTGGTTATGGCGACAAGAAACAAGGGGAAGAATATTTCCGTTATGCGGAGCATATCCTGAAACAGTTATCCTCTGATGATTATTTGGCCCAAGAAGGAGAAAATCATGGTTTCGTCCTGTTACATTCGGTTGGTAGTTTCCCGCACGACAGTGAAATTGATACTCCGCTCAATTATGCCGATTATTATTATCTGGAAGCCTTGAAACGTTATAAAGATCTGAAAGAAAAATCAGAAAATCCGTCTTACTAACTTGAAGAGAAACCGTAAAAAAATTAAAGTTCAGGGCAACCGCGTCTAAAATATGAATTCATAACTGTCGGACTTTGGCGCGGTTGTCCTGTTTTGAGCTGATACCGGTCCTTTATATGAGTTAAAAAACGGGATTCATTTATCAGATTGAATTGAAAATACTTATCTTTACGATAAATTCTTCAATATTAGCTCATGAAAGACCGGCATTTGCTATTTAAGTACCTATTCGGATTAACCGTTTGCATCTTATTTTTTCCTTTGGCTGTATCGGCCGCCGACAGCTTCATTCATTTTAAGCGATTATCCGTGGATGACGGGCTGTCGCAAAATACTGTGCTTGCTCTGACACAAGATCATAATAATAAGCTTTGGGTAGGCACCATAGACGGACTGAACTGGTATGAAGGTTCCCGTTTCGTTTCGTATTATAAAGCGCCGGATGATACGACTAGTCTGGCAAACAATCATGTCTATTCACTTCATACCGATTCGAAAGGTACGGTATGGGTAGGTACACAGGTCGGTTTATCCCGTTATAATATAGTAGGGAATAATTTCACCAATTATTCTTCACCGGACAATCAGCCGATGCAAGTATTGGCTATCGGAGAACCGGAGGAAGGCGACCGGCTTTTGCTTGCTACCAATATCGGTCTGGTGATTTTTGATAAAAAGATCGGGCGGATGAAAGTGCAGCCGGAACTTGCCGGAAAAACGATCTATTCTGTTTGCCGGATGAATGACGGTTTCCTGTTGGGAACTTCGGAAGGTGTCTATTTCTATTATGTACGCAACGAAAACGTGACCCGGCTTCTTCTCCAGTTGAAAGGAGAAACCATCTCCGATATGCTCTATGACGACAAAACCGGCAACTGTTGGCTGGCTTCATTGACAAACGGGGTGTATTGTGTGGATAACAACTTTCAAATAAAACATCATTATAACAAGCAAAATACTCCTGCTTATTTCCTTACGAACTCGGTCAGGACATTGTCCGGAGATGATAAAGGAAGGATTTGGATAGGAACCATGGAAGGTTTGCTTATCCTTGAACCGGAGACGGGAACTTTCCGTATCTGTCGTTTTTCTCCTGAAGATCCGACTACCTTGGGCCATAATTCCATCCGTTCTATCTTGAAAGATAATCAAGGGGGAATGTGGATCGGTACATTTTACGGCGGGCTTAATTATTATCATCCTCTCGCTCCGGCATTCGGACGCTTGCAACATTCCGCCTGGAGGAATTCGTTAAGTGATAACACGGTGAGCTGTATTGCCGAAGACCCGGATAATGGCAATCTCTGGATCGGCACGAACGACGGCGGATTAAATTATTATAACCGGAAAACCGGAGTCTTTTCATATTACCGGACGGGTACTTCCGCCAATGCTTTAAAGTCGGACAATATAAAATGTATATGGACGGACAAGGATGGAAGTGTCTATATCGGCACTCATGGAGGGGGAATGAGTCGTCTGCATCACCGGAGTGGCAGGATAGAAACATATTCCTTTCCCCATTCTACTTCCCTGACTAACAGTTGTTACTCCTTATTGGACGGAACGGATGGAACACTTTGGGTAGGCGGCATGAGCGGGCTTTACCTTTTCGACAAACAGACCGGCGAACTTTCGCAGCATCCGTTGGCTAAAAAGCATAAAAAGTTGGAGAATGTATTGATATATACGTTGTTCCGTGATTCCAAAGGAAGAATCTGGATCGGTACGGAAGAGAGCCTGTTTTTGTATGCCGGCGGGAAACTGGAAGAACTGCATCTTTCCTCTTCGGCTTATCTGCATGGGTTGATACAGGCTTTCTGTGTACAGGAGGATAGCCGTCATGAAATCTGGATTGGTTCTTCCACAGGATTATATTGCTATAAGGAAGGAGCACCGACTGCCTGGAAACACTATACGATGAAAGACGGTTTGCCAAACGATTTTATTTATAATATACTGGAAGATGAACGGGGGCGTTTATGGTTGACAACTAACAAGGGACTGGCTTGCTTCAATACGGAGGAGGGTACTTTCCTCAACTATTCAAAGCAGGACGGATTGCCTCACGATCAGTTTAACTATTTCGGAGCTTGCAAAGCGCACGATGGTACATTCTACCTGGGGTCTCTTGGGGGCGTTGCCTATTTCAAACCATACGAATTGGGTGATAATCCATATTCCCCGGATGCGGTGGTAACAGGAGCCGTTGTCTTAAATCAGGTGATTACGGATATGAAAAGTGAACGGGTACGTTATTATCAGGACGAGCAAGGGCGGATGCTGGGTATGTCGTTCCCTTCCGATCAGAAACTTTTTAATATCCGGTTTGCTGTTATCAACTATTTGGCTGGCAAGCGGAATCAGTTCGTTTACAAATTGGAAGGCTTTGAAACCGAGTGGAACTATTCCCGTCATGTTTCCTTTGCACGGGCGAGTTATTCTAATCTTCCGCCCGGTGAGTATGTGTTTAAGGTGAAGGCATGTAACAACAATGGAAAGTGGAGCGAGGCGACCACTGAATTTTTTGTGCATATCATTCCGATGTGGTATCAGACTTGGTGGGCAAAGACACTTTTCATTTTCTTTTCTTTAGGGCTTCTCGTCTTTGTGATCTATTTCTTTATTGCCCGTGCCAAAATGAAGATGCAAGTCCGGATCGAACAGATAGAACGAAACAAGATAGAAGAAATCAGTCAGGAGAAAGTACGTTTTTACATGAATATGTCTCATGAGTTGCGTACTCCGTTGAGTCTGATACTGGCTCCGTTGGAGGAACTCTTGGGGCAGAGTAATCTGAAAGGTACTCCGGTACAACAGAAACTAGATTACGTTTATAAGAACGGTCGTAAGTTGTTGCACATTGTCAACCAGTTACTGGATTTCCGTAAAGCTGAAGCAGGTGCAATGCCTATTCATGTTGCGCAGGTAAATGTGGAAGAACTGTTGCAAGATGCTTTTGCCCTGTTTAAAGAAAATGCGCAGAAACGTGCTATCAGCTTTCATATAAAATCCGATCTGGAAGGACGATTGTTTCCTGCGGACCGGACGTATGTAGAGACCATCTTGATGAACCTGCTGTCTAACGCCTTTAAGTTTACACCGGATGGCGGAAGTATTTCGCTTTCCTTATGGACAGAGGGAGATACCTATGGTTTCACGGTAAGAGATAGCGGAATCGGTATGTCTCCGGAACAGCTAACCCGCATTTTCGAACGTTTCTATCAGGTAGACGGTCAGCGAAAGGGGACGGGTATCGGATTGTCATTGGTGAAGATGCTGGTAGAAAAGCATCACGGCACTATTACCGTAGCAAGCGAACCTGCTCAATATACCGAATTTAAAGTCACGCTACCTGCTGATATGGCTGCCTTCACGGAGAAAGAACGTGAATTGCCGGTACATGAAGTCGAAACATCTGCTTCTCTCCGGGAGCTTCCGGTGGCTGATGAATATTTCTCTGGTGATGCGTCGGCTGTGGTTTCAGAAGAGAAATCGGACGACGATCAGATAGAAGTCGGCAGCGAGGAAGAACGGCCTACTATCTTGTTGGTAGATGACAATAAAGAAATGGTGGATTACCTGAAAAATAATTTCCGGCAGAACTATGTGACGCTTACCGCCGGAAACGGCGAAGAAGCATTGGCTATTATGAAAGAACATCGTGTGGATATTGTTCTTTCCGACGTGATGATGCCGGGTATTGACGGTATCAAACTTTGCCAGCTTATTAAACGAAATCTGCAAACCTGCCATATTCCCGTCCTGCTGTTGTCTGCCAAAGGAAGTGTCGATGCACAGACGGAAGGCATTCAGGCTGGAGCGGATGATTACATTGCCAAACCGTTCTCGATTCATTTATTGAAAGGAAAAATTGCTAATCAACTGAAAGCACGCCAGCGGTTGAAACACTATTATTCGAATACGATTGATATAGATACTGCTAAAATGACTTCGAATAATCTGGATGAGGAATTCATGAGCAAAGCTATTCAGGTGGTAGAAGAAAATATCAGTAATGAAGACTTCACCTCTGATGAGTTGGCCAGCCAGCTTTGTATGAGCCGTTCGTCACTGTATCTCAAGATGAATTCCATATCCGGTGAACCGCCTGCCAACTTTATCCGGCGCATCCGTTTTAATAAAGCGTGTAAATTGTTGCTTGAAGGGCGCTACTCCATTTCGGAGATTAGCGGAATGGTAGGCTTCGGATCTTCTTCTTACTTCTCTACCAGTTTCAAGAAGTATGTCGGTTGTCTGCCATCGGAGTATGTGAAGCAGCATACTAAGTAATTGCTTTGCGGTTATGCATTTGTTCACCACAGAGGACGCGGAGGACACAGAGGTGAATCTTGTTCAAGCAGGTGCAGAAATGAATGAGAGTTTTTTGTCTACTATAAAGTTGAAAAAGGTTCTTCGTCAAATTTGGTGGTACTTCTTCTATTGTGAATAAATAATCTTCGCT
>OIZF01001937.1_pt1 | contig 10947 bp, 9 predicted proteins | sample 1588471 | NCBI WGS metagenome assembly OIZF01 (sample SAMN03283279) | human gut metagenome | biome: human-associated habitat; material: feces | host: Homo sapiens | place: Peru | collected 2012
TCCAGCGTCCCTTCGTCTTCGTCACCAACAAGTCCGTCACCCTGTCCGAGCAGGCGCAGGCCTTCTTCGACTTCGCCACCAGCACCGATGCGGCGGACCTCATCCGTACCGCCGGTGCAGTGCCTGTGAATGAGTAATCGAGTATGAAACAAAACGCTTCGCTTCTGAAAAAGATCGAGCTGCCCCGCACCCCCGCCGAGTGGCTGGAAGCTGTGATGAATTTCCTCTTCTTCCTCTGCGGCATCCTGGCAGTGGGCTGCGTGGTGCTCATCTCGGCGTACATGATCGCTTCGGGCGTGCCTGCCATCCGGAAGATCGGCCTGTTCCGCTTCCTGTTCGGCACCGAGTGGGCCTCCACGGCCGCAGACCCGAAGTACGGCATCCTGCCCTTCATCCTGTCCAGCGTGTACGGCACACTGGGTGCGACCCTCATCGGTGTGCCGGTGGGCCTGCTGACGGCGGTGTTCCTCTCGAAGGCCGCCGGGCCCCGTGTGCGCACGGTGGTCGTCACGGCCATCGAGCTGCTGAGCGGCATCCCCAGCGTCGTGTTCGGCCTGCTGGGGATGCAGGTGCTCGTCCCCGCAGTGGCCAGGGCCTTTGGCAAGGCATCCGGTGCCTGCCTGCTGAGCGCCATCGTGGTGCTGGCCATCATGATCCTGCCCAGCATCGTGTCCGTGTCGGTCACGGCGCTGAACGCCGTCCCGCCGGAATATGAGCAGGGCAGTCTGGCGCTGGGTGCCACCGACACCGAGACCTGGTTCAAGATCAGTGTCCCCGCCGCAAAGAGCGGCATCGCCGCCGGCATCGTGCTGGGCATCGGCCGCGCCATCGGCGAGGCCATGGCGGTGATGATGGTGGCGGGCAACAGCCCCAACATGCCGGACAGCCTGTTCCGGAGCGTCACCTTCCTGACCACCGCCATTGCCAAGGAGATGAGCTACGCCAGCGGCCTGCAGAAGCAGGCACTGTTCAGCATCGCGCTGGTGCTGTTCGTCTTCATCATGCTCATCAATGTGGTGCTGAATGTTGTGCTGAAGGGAGGAGACCGCGATGAACGCTGAGTTCTCCCCGGCCCGCAGGGCCTGGAACCGCTTCTTCACCGCCGCTGTCTGGGCCGCTGCCATTCTGGTCATGGCGCTGGTGGCGGGCATCATCGGGATGGTGCTGATGCGTGGCCTGCCCCACATCAGCTGGAAGTTCCTGACCACCACGGCCAGCGTCCTCAAGGGGACGGACGGCATCCTGCCGGCCATCCTCAACACGCTGTATGTCATCGTGCTGACGTTGCTCATCGTGCTGCCGCTGGGCGTGGGGGCTGCGGTCTACCTGACCGAGTACGCCACCAACCGCCGCATCATCGAGGTCATCGAGTTCACCAACGAGACGCTGGCGGGCATCCCCAGCATCATCTATGGTCTGGTGGGTATGCTGGTCTTCGCCCAGGCGCTGGGCTTCCAGACCTGCCTGCTCTCCGGCTGCCTGACGCTGGTCATCATGAACCTGCCCACCATCATCCGCACCACCCAGGAATCCCTGAAGACGGTGCCCCAGGGCTACCGCGAGGGGGCCATGGGGCTGGGCGCGGGCAAGTGGCACATCATCCGCACCATCGTGCTGCCCTGCAGCATCGACGGCATCGTGACCGGCTGCATCCTGGCCGTGGGCCGCATCGTGGGCGAAAGCGCCGCGCTGCTCTTCACCGCCGGTGCTGCCGAGGTCATCGCCAAGGGCGTTGCAAAGGCCTACACCTCCAACGGTGCGACCCTCTCGGTCCTGCTCTATCTGCGGGCCTTTGAGGACGGCGACTTCGATTCCGCCTGGGCCATCGGCGCGGTACTGCTGGTGTTGGTGCTGGTCATCAACCTGGCTGCCCGCCTGGCCAAGACCAAGTTGAAACAGAAACAATAAAAGGGAAAAGAACCCTCTCCGTCAGTGCTTCCGCACTGACACCTTGTCCCCTTCTGGCACTAGCGTGCCACCTCCCCCGGCCGGGGGAGTCTATCAAAGGGCGAGGTTCAAAGGTGCCGGTAATGCAGCACAAAAGCTCTCCCTTTGGGAGAGCTGGCGAGCGCAGCGAGACTGAGAGGGTCGTTTCCGATCAAATACGAGGATTTTGTCTATGACAGAGACTGCTCCCATCATCACCGCTAAGGACCTCAACCTCTGGTACGGTGATTTCAAGGCACTGAAGGATATTTCACTGGATGTGGGCGAGCGCGAGATCACTGCGCTCATCGGCCCGTCCGGCTGCGGCAAGTCCACCTTTCTGAAAACACTGAACCGGATGAACGACCTGGTCCCCGGCGTCCGCATCGAGGGCGATGTCCGGCTGCGGGGGCAGGATATCTTCGCCCGCGAGATGCAGCTCACCGAACTGCGCCGCCGGGTGGGCATGGTGTTCCAGAAGGCCAACCCCTTCCCCATGAGCATCTACGATAACATCACCTACGGCCCCAAGCTCCACGGGGTGCACAACAAAGCTGAGCTTGACGAGCTGGTGGAAAGCTCCCTGAAGGGTGCTGCCCTCTGGAACGAGGTCAAGGACCGCCTGAAGAAGAGCGCTTTGGGCCTGTCCGGCGGCCAGCAGCAGCGCCTGTGCATCGCACGCGCTCTGGCCGTCAAGCCCGAAGTGCTGCTGATGGATGAGCCCACCAGCGCCCTCGACCCCGGCTCCACGATGAAGGTCGAGGAGCTGATGAGCGAGCTGAAAAAGGACTACACCGTGGTCATCGTCACCCACAACATGCAGCAGGCGGCCCGTATCAGCGACCGCACCGCGTTCTTCCTGCTGGGCGAGCTGGTGGAGGTCGGCCCCACGGCGCAGATCTTCAGCACCCCGCAGGACAAGCGCACCGAAGACTACATTTCCGGCCGGTTCGGCTGATGAGGGAGGTCACAGTATGACAGTTCGCACACAATACGAGGCCGACCTTACCGCCCTGAAGGCGGCGCTGGTCGAGATGGGCCAGAACTCCGCCGACGCTGTGGAGGCCGCGCTGGAGGCCCTCTGCACCGCTGACGCCGAGGCTGCTGCCGCCATCGTCAAAGGCGATGGCCGGATCAACAACATGGAGCGGGACATCGAGCACCGCTGCATGACCCTGCTGCTCCGCCAGCAGCCGGTGGCGGGCGACCTGCGCCGCGTTTCCACGGCCATGAAGGTCGTCACCGACATCGAGCGCATCGGCGACCATGCCGCCGACATCGCGGAGATCATCCCCCACCTCGTCACCGTCCGCAGGGACGGCGACCCGGCGGTCAGCCAGGCCATCCGGATGGGCCAGAAAGCCCACAAGATGATCCTGGACGCCCTCGCCGCCCTGGCCGGGGAGGATGAGCCTGCCGCCCAGAAGGTCATTGCCGCCGACGACGAGGTGGACTATGACTTCAACGCCATCAAGCACACCCTCGCTGAGGAGATCGCCGCCGACCCCGCCAAGGTGGACGCCGCGCTCGACCTGCTGATGGTCATCAAGTATCTGGAGCGCATCGGCGACCACGCCGTCAACGTGGCCGAGTGGGTGGAGTTCGTCCGCACCGGACGCTACCACAACGAGAATATGTTCTGAGTTTCTCCCGGAAGATTCTGTGTTTTCCTCACTTTTCCGGAAAAGCTGCCGCCTGTGCCGGGCGGCGGCTTTTTTGTTCCTTTCACCAAAAATTCACATTGTTCCTGTGCAATTTGCGAAACTTGATGAAAAAACTTGACAGAATCTGTCGGAGGGATACACTAAAAATGAATCAATATAGGAGGAGCAAAGTTTATGCAGTCTCAAAAAAAGTGGTTTCGAACAGCGGCCATCTTATTGATGACGGCTCTGCTGTCACTTGGTCTGCTGACCGGCTGTGGCGGTAGCAGTTCGGGAGGAAACGAGAGTTCAAGCAACAGTTCCAGTACGAAGCCCACTCCAAACCCTATCCCAACACCGACGCCTGATCCGACACCTGACTCAACGCCGGAACAAGACCCTATCCCAAACGGTACGGTGATACTGTCGGATCAGACGGGTGTGTACTGGAAGATTCAGCCGACTAGCAAGACTACTGGCACCCTTGTCGGCTACGATTCAAGTAAAAGCGCCTTACCCCAGAATTTGACATTCCCCAGTAAATTGGGCGATTATACCATCACGTCCATTGACAACATAGATTTTGGAAATGCCAAGATTGTGGAACTGACTGTTCCGGCCAGTGTGACCCAAATTGCAAACTGGGCATTTTCCGGCATGTCGGGTCTGCAAAAGGCAACGATTCAAGGCCCGGCGCAGCTGGGAAGCTATCTGTTCTATTGTTGCGGTGATCTGGTGGAAGTAAAGCTGAACGATGCTACCACGGAAATTCCGGATTATGCGTTTGCAAACTGCGTGAAACTTGAGACGATCAATTTCCCTGCCAAACTGAAAACGATCGGGAATTTCGCATTCTATAACGTGAAGGCGGCATTCCATCAGGAAGACGTGTGGGATGATACGACCGGTTGGAGCAAGACCTATCAGAAAATTGAACTTCCGGACGGGCTGACACAAATCGGTGAATCGGCTTTTGAAAGTACACACATTGAGTTTGTGGTGATTCCGGGAAGCGTAAAAACGATTGGGAAAAACGCATTCAAAGAAAGCTACCTGTATTATGCGGAACTCTCTGAGGGCGTGGAACAAATCGGAGATAGAGCCTTTTACGGAGATTTTGACCTGCGTGGGATCTACTTGCCCCGAAGCATTCAGAGTATCGGTGAACAGGTGCTTTGGCGCAGAGATGGCGAGACGACACGGATTTATTATGCCGGAAGCGAATCGGACTGGCAGAAAATGAGTGTGGCTTCAAACAACGATGACCTGATGATGACCAGCATCTATTATGGCGTTGCGCAAAATGCTTTTGATGCAATGCCGAATGACCCGCAGTCGAGTGATGTCCGCTGGGAGTATGAATGGTTTGGAAACACGCTGACTATTACCGGGTACGACCGGCTGGGTGCTGTGCCGACGGGAGACATTGAATTCCCGGCCTACGTGAACACGGTGTCCGGAAAGGTTCCAGTAACCTGCATCGGAAATTCACAGTATTATGTACTGGGTGAAAATTCAACCGTGACCAGCATCAAGATTCCGGAAACAGTAAAAACGATCGAAGGAAGTGCGTTCAAAGATTGCAAAAACTTGGTGAGCGTTTCTCTGCCGGAGGGCTTGGAAACGATCAATCAGGAAGCATTTTATGGGTGCACGGTGCTGTCGGATATTACACTGTCCAGAACATTGAAATACATCGGGTATGGAGTGTTCTATGAGTGTTCCGGCTTACGGTCCATCAACCTGCCGGAAGGCCTGGAGACGATTGGAGGAAAGGCATTCTATAAGACCCGGATATCGGAAGTGACGGTTCCGGCCAGCGTAACAAAGCTGGATTGGAGCGCGTTCAGCTGGAATGATGACCTGCTGACTGCTACGATCAAAGGCGCACCGCAGCTTGGAAGCGGAGTGTTCCAGTATTGCACGAACCTGAAGTCGGTAAAGCTGAATGATGCGATCACCGAGATACCGGACGAAATGTTCAGCGGATGCCATGCTTTGAATCGCGTAAATCTGTCGTCGCAGTTGAAACGAATCGGAAAGAGTGCATTCCGGGGAACAAAGATCAAAGAGCTGAAACTGCCGGATACGGTGACGCAGATCGGAGAGGAGGCATTCTCGTTCAGCAGTTTGGAAAAAATTGCGCTTTCCAAGAGTATGAAGAGCATTCCGGTCAAGGCGTTCAGCTATTCCAGCCTGAAACAGATGTATATCCCTGCAAGTGTTACATCCATCGACCGGGAAGCATTCAATGCAATTTACCGGATGACGGATATTTATTACGGCGGCTCTGATTGGTCGAATGTCGAGATCAACGCCACCGGTAACGATGTTCTGACCGACGGCACGGTGACGGTGCACTGCAACGCGTCCTCCAGCGATTTGGGTCTGATGGAAACAACCAGCCTGCTTTCCCTGTTTGGATTTTAAGCCTGATAAAACAAAAGCTGCCACCTGTGCCAGGCGGCGGCTTTTTTGCTGTGAAATTGTGAAAGTTTTGGTCTGCTCAAAATTTTAGGGAACTGCTGCAATCTTTTGCCAGGTACGACCGTATTATGGTCAGAAGGGCTTCCCAGAAAGCCCATGGAACTGGCAGCGGCGGGCGTCCGGCATCCCCCTTTTGTCCCCTCGCCCGCCGCGCCGCAACGGAGGACCGGATTCTTATGAAACAGATGCAGAAATTTCCGCTGGAAGCGCGCGGCGAGACTGTCAGCCGGGAAGCGCTGGTCCAGGCGGCCTTACAGGAGATCACCCAGAACTACCGTGAAGCAAGCCTTTCCAACGTAGCGCGCACCTATGGCGTTTCGCTGGCCTATGTCAGCGAGTGCGTCCGCACACAGACCGGCAAGACCTACAAGGAACTGCTTCAGAAGCACCGGATGGAGACGGCGGCCCGCCTGCTGCGCCGCAGCGACCTGAACATCCAGCAGATCATCACCCAGGTGGGCTACGAGAACACGAGCTACTTCTACCGCCTGTTCCACGAGCGCTACGGCCAGAGCCCCCGCGAGTACCGCAATGCCCGCCAGCGCCGCACCCATGCGTGATGTGCGGGTTCCTTTCCGGCGGCCCTCTCCGCTTTTTGGCGGAGGGGGCCGTTTTGTGTCCGGTCAAAACTGGAATTTCGGCCCGGATTGTGATAAAATGAGACCAATAGACTGGATGCGTCGGTTTCTGCGCATCGCAAGAGAGGGTGAATGAACATGTTTCGTGGAGCGAGACGCTCTGATCTGGACGCTATCATGCAAATTTATGCCCGTGCCCGGCAGGAAATGGCCGCCAGCGGCAACCCGACCCAGTGGGGGACGAGCTTTCCCCCGCAGGACCTGATCGAAGAGGACATCGACACCAACCGCCTGTTCGTGTATCTGCACAACGGTGAGATGGAGGCCGTGTTCGCCTTCGTCCTCGGCCCGGACCCGACCTATGCAAAGATCGAAGACGGCCAGTGGCTGAACGATGCGCTGCCCTATGGCACCATCCACCGGCTGGCCTCGGCGGGCAAGCGCCCCGGCGTGGCGACCGATGTCATCAACTGGTGTCTGGAGCACTGCGAGAGCCTGCGGGCCGATACCCACGCGGACAACAAGATCATGCAGCACCTGCTGGAAAAGAACGGCTTCACCCGCTGCGGCATCATCCATGTGGCCGATGGAACGCCCCGCATCGCCTACCAGCGCCTGTCGCGGGAGGGGATGGCACGATGAACAAAGCGCTGAACGAAGCCGTTGCCGCCCTGCGGCCGGAGATGACCGCCGCTTTGCAGCGGCTGGTGCGGAAGAAGAGCGTGGAAGGGCCGGAGCTGCCCGGCAAGCCCTTCGGTGCAGATGTGGACGCCTGCTTTACGGAGGCGCTGACCCTCTGCCGTGAGCTGGGGTTCGAGACGACCGACCTCGACCGCTACATCGGCTGGTGCGAGATCGGTTCCGGCGACGAGATGGTGGCTGTGTTGGGCCATCTGGACGTCGTGCCCGAAGGCGAGGGCTGGCACCACCCGCCCTATGGGGCCGAGATCGTGGACGGCCGACTCTTTGGCCGGGGGGCCATCGACGACAAAGGCCCGGTGGTGGCCAGCCTGTTTGCGCTGAAGGCCATCCGGGACCTGAACATCCCGCTCCGGCGCCGGGTGCGTCTGCTCTTCGGCCTGAACGAGGAGACCAACGACCGGGATGTCTTCTATTACCGCGACCACGGCGGCGAGATCCCGGTGCTGGGTTTTACGCCCGATGGCGAATACCCGCTCATCAACGGCGAAAAGGGCATCCTGAACGAGAGCTATGCGGTGCAGCTGCACCAGACCGGGGCCTGGAAGCTGGTCTCGGTCCGGGGCGGCGTGGCCGGCAATGTGGTGCCGGACTACGCCTGCGCCGAGCTGACCGCCCCGGCGGGGGCTTCCCTTCCGGCGGCTGCGCACATCACCTGCACCGCCATCCCCGGCGGCTGGAAGGTGGAAGCCGACGGCGTTTCGGCCCACGGCAGCCACCCCGAACAGGGGCAGAATGCCATCGGGCGGCTGGCGCTCTATCTGGAACAGCTCCCGCTGGAAGGCGACGCACAGAAGGCCGTGGCCTTCCTGGCAGAAACGCTGGGCATGGACCCCTACGGCGAACGGCTGCTGGGCCACCGGCTGGAAGACGACCTCTCCGGCCCCATGAGCTGCAATCTGGGCCTCATCGAGGGCGACGAGACGCACCTCTGGGTCAAGCTGAACTACCGCTACCCCGTCACCAAAACGGTGGACGACTGCGCTCCCGCCGTCAAGGCCGCCTTCGAGGCCGCCGGCTGGGCGCTGGACCAGTCCGTCCATAAACAGAAGCTCTATTACCCGGAGCAGACCCCGCTCGTGCAGGCGCTGCTGGGCGTCTACCGCGACGCCACCGGCGACCGGTCTGCCCCCAAGTGCATCGGCGGCGGCACCTATGCCAAAGTCCTGCCGAACACGGTGGCCTTCGGCCCCCTTTTCGACGGCGACCCGGTGACGGAACATCAGCCGGACGAGTTTATCGACCTGGACCGTCTGGTGCAGAACGCACAGATCATTGCGCAGGCTGTGGTCAAACTGGCCAACCTGCCGCTGGAATAAGGAGGATGGGCGTATGAAGATCACGCAGGTGCGGCTGGGCCGCATTTCCACCCCGCTGCGGGTACCGTTCAAAACGGCACTGCGCACCGTCAACAGCGTCGAGGATGTCATCGTGGAGCTCCACACCGACACCGGTGCTGTGGGCTACGGCGAGGCACCGCCCACCGGCGTCATCACCGGCGACACGGCCGGGGCCATCATCGGGGCCATTCAGGACCACATCGCCCCGGCCATCCTCGGCCATGACATCGACGCGTTCGAGGACCTGACCGCTGCCGTGCAGAAAGCCCTCGTCCACAACACCAGCGCAAAGGCTGCGGTGGATATGGCGCTGTGGGACCTGCTGGGCCAAAAGTACAACGCCCCGGTCTACCGGATGCTGGGCGGTGCCCGGAAGAACATCGTCACCGACATCACCATCAGCGTGAACCCGCCGGAGGAGATGGCGCGGGATGCCCGCACCGCCATCGCCCGCGGGTACGACTGCCTGAAGGTCAAGGTCGGCATCGACCCGGAACTGGATGTGGCCCGGCTGGCCGCAGTCCGCGAGGCGGTGGGCAGAGAAGTCTGCATCCGCATCGACGCGAACCAGGCCTGGAACGCCAAGCAGGCCGTCCGCATCCTGAACCAGATGCAGGACAAGGGGCTGGACATCGAGTTCGTGGAGCAGCCCGTCCCGGCGGCAGACCTGGAGGGGATGCAGTACGTCACCCGCCACGCAGATGTCCCGGTGCTGGCCGACGAGAGCGTGTTCAGCCCGGCGGATGCCCTGAAGATCATGCAGACCGGCGCGGCCGACCTCGTGAACATCAAGCTGATGAAGTGCGGCGGCATCACCAACGCGCTGCGGATCGCGGCGGCGGCAGAGGTGTACGGCGTCGAGTGCATGATCGGCTGTATGCTGGAAGCAAAGATCTCGGTCAACGCTGCCGTGGAGCTGGCCTGCGCCAAAAAGATCATCACCCGGATCGACCTCGACGGCCCGGTGCTGTGCAGCGAAGACCACATCCTCGGCGGTGCCGTCTTTGACGAAAAGAACATCACCGTCTCCGATGCGCCCGGCCTCGGCATCCAGGGCTTCATCCCCGGCAAGGTGCGGTATCTCGGCTGAACTGTGAAAAAACGGACCTCCTCCCACCTGAAAACAGACGGGAGGAGGTCTTTTTCTGTTGAATTGTATTTCATGTAAGGACAATAAAAAACTTCGTGTTTGGAGATGGGTAGGTGAAAAGCCGAAAAAAGTGGGCGAAATCGTTGACTTTTTGGGAGTCAGAGACTATAATTACACATGTTCCGTGTAGAGGAATGGGAAAATCTGTGCGCGATGGGCGCACAACAAATGGAAAGAGGAGTGTTTGAATATGAAAACGCTGAAGGCTCTCGTGGCAAAATACAATGCCGCCAGCCTCATCCTGCGCATTCTGGTGGGCCTGCTCGTCGGCGTGGTGCTGGCGCTGGTGGTGCCCGGTGCAGGCTGGGTGGAAGAGTTCGGCAACCTGTTCGTCGGTGCGCTGAAGGGCATTGCCCCGGTGCTGGTCTTCGTCATCGTGGCAAGTGCACTGGCACAGGGCACCTCCAAATTGGACCGCCGGTTCGGTACGGTCATCTGGCTGTATATGCTGACCACCTTTCTGGCGGCGGCCATTGCGGTCATCACGAGCTTTCTGTTTCCGCAGACCATCGTTCTGGCAGAGGCTGCGGAGTCGGAAGTGGTGCCGCAGGGCCTTGGCGAGGTGCTGAGCACCCTGCTGACCAACTTTGTGGCAAACCCCATCAGCGCTCTGCTGAACGGCAACTACATCGGCATCCTGTTCTGGGCCTGCCTGTTCGGTCTGGCAATGAAGAAATACGGTGCGGAGAGCACCAAGGTCTTCCTGGCCAACACCGCCGACGCGGTGTCCCAGATCGTCCGCTGGATCATCAACCTGGCCCCTTTCGGCATCATGGGTCTGGTGTATACCAACGTGGTGAACAACGGCCTGTCCATCTTCACTCAGTACGGCAGACTGCTGGCCCTGCTGGTCGGCACCATGCTCTTCATGGCATTGGTGGTCTCGCCGTTCATCATCTTCCTGTATCTGCACTGCAATCCGTATCCGCTGGTCTTCCGCTGCCTGCGTGAATCCGGCCTGACGGCCTTCTTCACCCGCAGCTCGGCCGCGAACATCCCCGTCAACATGGCCTTGTGCGAGAAGCTGGGCCTGGACAAGGATATGTATTCCGTCTCCATCCCGCTGGGCGCGACCATCAACATGGACGGCGCGGCCATCACCATCACCATCATGACGCTGGCTG
>OIZF01001938.1_pt1 | contig 10944 bp, 7 predicted proteins | sample 1588471 | NCBI WGS metagenome assembly OIZF01 (sample SAMN03283279) | human gut metagenome | biome: human-associated habitat; material: feces | host: Homo sapiens | place: Peru | collected 2012
AATGCTCACAAAATCCGTAAAATCCGTCATCTCCGTGGTGCTAAAGCACGTTGCATGAGCGAAAGAATCCGTGCAATCGGTGCGATCCGTGAGTATAATATCAGAGTGGTTTCACAGGACAGCAATATTTTTTTTAATAACTCTCCGGTAAATAAGTTGTCAGAAACACGCTGCAAAAAGCGCAAGCACTAATGGCGACGCGTCCCGCTTCGGTTTTTTCAGCAGCCTCGACTCGCGTCGGGCATTAAGGCAAAGGCTCACAGACAGGCGTGTAATTAGTGCTGTCTGTGAGCCTTTATTTAGTGTATGAGCCTTTGCCTTAATTGCCCGAACGCGGGACGCGTCGCCCCCATTAGTGGTAGCGTTTGGTGATAGCGTTTGATGCTTGAATTCTTTCGCGTGGTTACGTTTTACCGGACAGTAATTTACTCTTAGCTTATGCTGTAATCGAAATCACATTATGTATCTCCTTTATGAAATCTTTAAGGCAAACAAACTGGTTGCCAAAAACATTGCGCCAAGGATAACGCTTCAATGGATATTCTGTGAAGTCACTTAGCAGAATGTCACCATTCACGCTAATATAGTCGAGAATATTCTTCAAGTATTGCTCTTGCTCCGAAGTCAGATTTGCCCCCTTAATGAATTGAGCATACTTCTCTAAAGCCTTCTTGCGGTCGATACCTTTAATAACACGGATAAAAGCAGCTACATTGTTATTGTAGCGTTTCCCTCCTGTGATTCTGTTATATTCCTCACGTGTGCCAAGTTCCTCCCAAAAGATGCGTTGAAGTTCTTCTATGTCAGCAGGTGACAATTGTTCGAAGTTCTGAATCTTGTTCAAGGCTTCATTATCATTATGGCATGCCAGATATTCTATCACACGTTGTTTGTAGGTCGCCTTTAATGCAACTCTTGCAGCTTCATCATCAGCCGTTGTGGTGTCTTCAATGTCGATAATGAATTTGCGGTCGCCACGCCCCTCTTCAAGGATATGGACCAACTCGCGCAATTCCCTGCGTACACGTTCTAATCGGTCAATCGTACTTGTTTCCCAAAACCGGACTGTCTGTACTTCACGAATGGTATCGATACGCTCCTTTACAACAGGTATCGAAGCTTTATCCTCTAACATTCGAGCTATGGCAATTACGCTTGTTCTGCACTTATCTGCATTGACGGTACTATCAACCTTTTCCAGCTGCAAGTGAAGCATCAGTATATCGAACTTCTTAGCAGCCTCGTTTTCGTTAGGACGAGGCAATAGTGAGGCAATGCCCTTAAGTTTGGCCACATCAACATCGCTCAGACATACCCAGGCGTCCATGCTGCGATATGGCTCAACTTGGGCAATCTTTTCCCTCACATCTATTCTTGCCACACTGAGACTATCTACTTGTTTATGAAGCATCTCCTTCAATTCATCGTGTAATCTCTTGTCTGCTTCTTTTTCCTGGTGTTCTGCCGACTGCAATGCAAAGGCTATGTCAAGCCGCAGAGAAAAGAGTCTTTCGGTTAAGGATTTGACCGTTACCGGATCTGCCCCTTCTGTGTGTACCGAGAAATACTCAAAGTTATTACACCAATCGAAGATGTAGAACTCCTCCTTATCCTTGTTGCCAAAGAGTCCAGGGCAGAGTCGGGTGCCACGACCTATCATCTGCATGAACTTAATCTTTGATTTTACACGCTTAAAGAATACGAGATTGAGGACAGACGGCACGTCCACACCCGTGTCGAGCATGTCCACGCTAACGGCAATCTGTGGCATTTTCTCTGGCTCTTCAAAGTCAAGTATCAAGTCCCCGGCATATTTCACATAGTTGTCAATCAACTGGCAGTATTGTACTCCCTTTTCAGGATAAAGCTCGCGAAATCTCTTCACTATCTGCTCAGCGTGCATATGATTCATGGCAAAGATAATGGTCTTGCCCACTTCTTCCCCACTCCGCACTTTCAGTCCCTTTTCCATCAACTCTTGAAGCACTTTGTCGATGGTATTATTGTTGAAAAGATAGTTGAAGATTTCCTTTGACTCTATGTCACGATGATAGTCTTCACCATCGCCCATGCCGGCCAAAGCCTTCTCGTAATCCCAAACTTCTTCAAGTTTGTCTTGCTGGTCTTTAGACAGGTCGTCCCATTTGATGCCGGTCTCCATAATTTTGGAATGAAACTGTAGCGTTTTGTAAGGTACGAGATACCCGTCGGCTACGGCCTCCTCATAATCATAGCTATAATTTGGCGTACCATTATCCAGTTGCAGCAGGTCGTAAGTGCTACGGTCTATCTCGTCGCGCGGGGTGGCAGTAAGCCCTATAAGCAAAGAGTCGAAATAGTTGAATATCGCACCATAGCGACCAAACACACTGCGGTGGGCCTCGTCTATAATAATAAGGTCGAATCTGCCAATGGTGAATTTCTTCTCGTCCTTATCTATATAGTTTATCATGGTCTGATAGGTAGAGAACATGATACGTGCTTGCATGTCAGGCTCTTTATCCTCGTTCAATACCGACGTCGGCACATCGGGCAACAATGCTTCGTAGTTCTTGTGTGCTTGGTTGACAAGAGCCGTGCGGTCAGCCAGGAATAGCACATTTTTCGCCCAGTCGTTGCGCATCAATATGTCACAGAGTGAGATGCTGACGCGGGTCTTGCCTGTACCTGTGGCAAGGACGAGAAGGCCACGACGATGTTGCTGGTTCAGCCATTCTATAATACTCTTGATAGCTGTTTGCTGATAAGGGCGGTTGGTGATGTTCTCATTGATGCGGAGGTCACAAATCTTTGCACGTTTTCTCTTCTGAATCAGACGTTCAAGGTCGTCCATTGAATGGAAGGAATAAACCGGTCTGTCCGTATACCCCAGGCCATCAATCACCTGGGTATTAAACCCATTCGTGTAATAGATGACAGGTCTTACGCCATACTTCCGCTCCAGGGCATCGGCATATAGCATGGCTTGCCGGCGGCCCTCACCCACATCGTGAGTGGTGGCCTTTGCTTCGATAACAGCCAAAGGTTTACCGCCACGGCTGAACAGCACATAGTCGGCATAGCCTTTCCCTGATGTGGTAGGCATTCCTTCTACTTCAACTTCTATGCAAGCCTTTCCGCCCTGCACATCGCCTTTCACTTCAAGTATATCCCACCCTGCTTCGATGAGCATATAGTCGATAAAATATTTGCGTGTAATGGCTTCGCTTGCAAGGCTTTCCTTTGGTATGTTGGGAGATTCTGGGTGTTCTATGTTCTCCTTTGACGCACTGTTCACCACGTCCATTTCTACTTGCGGACTTGGAGCTGTTGTCAGCACAGGCCCTGTTATCCTGTCAGGAATGAGTGTTGCATCAAAAGCCGGGATACTACTCATAGCTCCCCAACGGTACATAAATCCTGCCACAACATTATAAAGCGCGCGCAGGCAACGGAATGCTTTTACACGTTTTACGGGTTCACCACCATCATGACTGGCAGAGTTGCCAATTTTATGAACCAGGCGTATGTCGTCACTCAGTCTGTAGTCGCGATTGATAAAGGCATAAGTCTCTGGCTTATGAAGCATGTCGTTGAGGGTTTCACGATCAGCAATCTGCACGTCATTCATCCTCAACATATTCTTCACAAGCCATTCCAAAGCTTTGCGCGAACTATTGGCTGAAGCCTCGGGGAATGTTGTCTGCAAAGATTCAGCCATATCGCAGTATTCGTGCAAGCGTTTGAAGCCTGGCACTTCCTCTGCCAAAAGCAGGATATAATCGAAATTCTTAGCCATATTTCGTTATTTCTTTTTGTACGTTCGGTTTTTGTTGCCACCTTGTGCTTCAATATAGCCGAACTCTATAAGTTGGCGTGGTAACGTTTGGCGGTAGTTTGAGTTAGGTTGAATTGCTTGGTGATGGTCTCTGTGGTGATCTCTTCCTTTCCATCTGCAAAGGCTAAAATATCGGCCATATTTCTTAGCTAATGTTGGCTTTATCGACCATTTTCTCTGCAAAATCTGTTTTATCGACCATTTTCTCTGTCATTGACTTGACAAATTGGTCGATATCCCATTTCAGATGCCTACACTTGAAACACCTGAATATCTTCATTCTCTCTTGTGCCTATCAGAGCTTGAATGTATTTATTCAAACCAATACTGCATACGAGATGCAAGGAGGGTTTCAAGGTCGGCAATTGACTTCTTAACTTGTAACTTTTGAACATCAATTCTCTTTATTTTTTCAGCAAATGCATCTTGAACAGATAGTGGGGGAACTGGGATTGACATCTTCCTTAAAACAAAGAGTTTCAGTTCTGCAAAAGTAGCTCCGCCCATTGAAGCATAAATGTTTTTAATGAGAACATTCATAAACTTTTGAATGGCAATACTATTAAAGTGATTATGGTTCACGTGAATCCAAAGAACACGTCCATCCTTAAAATACAGCGGATCTTCTGTGTCTACCATCCAAACTATACCGTCTGCATTAATTGAAGGTATTAGCAAATCGCCAACTTTCGGAACCCCAGTTATTGCCCTTAAGCGTTCATAATGCTCTTGTGTAATAAATAGCGTATAATGCATTTTTTCGCCAGGCACTAATTTGTTCAAAGCTGTCAGTTCTGTTCCTCTTATAAAAGGAACGCCAGTATCTACAACTTCGTTTATGAATACTCGTTTTGATGATGTGACTTCGCATAGTTGACCAAGTTCTTTCACTTCCCACCCCATTTCATTCACCACGGGATCTCCGAACATCTCATAGAAGATGCTTTGGGCGAGGTTATCGAAATCTTTCAGTTGCTCTTTCTTCAGACGAATCAACTCGTTAATCTTGTCAAGTTCGGAAACTATCGCAAGCTGGGTGGGCTTTGGAGGAATCAAAATTGGTATTGATAACAGAGCAGACTTAACGAGATGTAAAATGGTTACACCTTTACTGTATTTATGATCAATTTCGCCAATTCTCTTTTTATACCAAAGATTATATAATACAAATCGAGCATCTACGCCCTCGCTAAATCTAAGACGATGTAGTGCATTTTGGTAAAGAATAGATTCCTTTCTGTCCCATATTGCAGCCCTGCCTGTATCTCCACCTTCACAAACAAGAAGATCTCCATACTTTACAGTATATCGCTCAATTTCATCTTCTGTAAAATTTGTTTCTTTAAGCGTCGTAAGGTCTATCTTGTCCCAAAGAATATTAATAGCGCATATATAAGGATGCAAGACACCTTTATCCTTTGATTTATTTAGTGTCTTGCCCAATTCACTGGAGCATATTTCTCCCAACTTCTTATATTCCCATCCTTCTCTCATACTTTTTTCTCCTTATTATTTCCTTCATGTTGCATCATGAATAATTGTATTAGTCGTTCAATAGCACGATACTAATGGTTGAATTTATGCTTCTTAATGTCCATATTTATTCCACCAACATTCCCTTCAGTTCCTCAAAACCTTTGGCATATTCGCCCTCGGTTTGCTGCAAGCGGGCGAGAATGTCTTTTACGGGTTCGTACTCCACCTTCTCACGCTCCACCTCCTTATATTTATTGATAGAGAGGTCGTAGTCGTTGGCAATGATTTCCTCTACAGGCACAAAGAAACTTTGCTCCTTGCGGGTGCGGCTGGCCTCTGCCTCAAGATTTTTGAAACGGGCAACTACATCGGGAATATCATTGTCGGCAATGGGTGAGCGCTTGTCGTCGAGCGAGAATCCATCGGCTTTCATGTCGTAGAACCACACCTTGTCGGTTCCGCCACAGTTGGTCTTGGTAAAGATGAGGACTGCGGTAGACACACCGGCATAAGGCTTGAATACGCCGCTCGGCATAGAGATGACGGCACGAAGTTGCTGTTTTCCTACAATTTCCTTGCGAATGGCAACGTGGGCTTTTGATGTGCCAAACAACACGCCATCGGGCACAATGCTAGCACAACGGCCCCCTAACTCGAGCGAGCGAACGAACTGAGCCAAGAAGAGCAGTTCGGTTTTGGTGGTATTGGCATAAGCCAAAATCTTCTTGTTAACATTGCCCTTGTCGAGACTGCCAGCAAAGGGTGGATTGGCCATAATCAGACTGTAACAACCTTGATCCTCATTCTGCTCAGAAAGAGAATCTTTCCAGGCCAGTTCAGGTGCCGTCACATCATGAAGCATCAGGTTCATGGCACCAATGCGGAGCATCGTTTGGTCGGTGTCATAGCCATTGATCATAGATGTTTTGATATGGTGAACTTCCTCGGCTGCATAGAATGCCGTTTCGTAGTGCTCTTTGATGTATTTCACAGCCTCGACAAGGAAACCAGCGCTTCCCATGGCGGGGTCGCAGATGTAATCTTGTGGGGTTGGCTCCATCATTTCAACTATCATACGTATGATATGGCGGGGTGTGCGAAACTGGCCGTTGGTGCCAGAAGCTGCCATCTTGCCAAGAATGTATTCATACACATCGCCCATGGCGTCGCGATTGTTCATGTCCAGCGCGTCCACGCCGTCCACAATCTTGGTTAGCGTGCGAGCGTTTGGTATCAAAAAGATGGCTGTTTTCATGTATCGACTGTAGGCACTCTCTTCGCCTGTGCCGATATGCTTGATAAACTCGAATACGTTCTGACGAATCATGTTATACATGTTCTCAGAACCTGTATTGCGAAACACCGACCAACGCATGCTTTCGTAAGGCACTTCTTGATTGGTATCAGGATTCAGCCACATCTGTCCGGCGGGGAATGTCGGATTCTTTACTTCGGAGTCGAAATCGCGGGCATTGTCTTCCTCTTGAAGTTGCTTGTCGTCCAGCATCTTCATGAAGAAGATATAGGTCATCTGTTCAAGAACGGTGATGGGGTTGGTAACACCTGCCACAAAGAAGGTGTCCCATATCTGGTCTATCTGGTTCTTAATTTCACCTGTAATCATAATATGTATTGTATTCCTATTTATTAGAACCGCCCATAAGCTCATTGCCGGGGCAAACATCGTAATCATCTTCGCTCACAATGGCTTGTGTGATGTTCACGTATGGCAAACGTAATTTTATGAATTGATGGATAATATGGTGTAAAGATACTCTTTTTTATTAAAACTCCCGCGAATTTCAATAAAGCTCGTAATAAAATGCCTGAATTCTTTGTGATTTGAGTTGTACGTCATGCACTTTACTGAAGTTTCGGATTTAGATTCGCACGGCCTGCTCTAACACGGGGAGACCCAGGGTGTCGCTTCGTTTGCCATGGGCTTGAGTTATCTTACTACGTTCGTTCAACGTGCTTACTTCGTACGTTCAACGTGCTTACTTCGTTCGAAGTAAACGCTTATTACGTTCGATGTGGCATGACTTTGGCTTGGGTTTGTACTCTCATCACTCCCACATGTGCATCATCTTTTCGTTTGACAACGGGCGATCGCCGCCATTATTCGCCCTGCACTTGCTATATCCGAAAGTTGAGTTCGAAGAATACGTACGTATTCGTTATTTCACAGAAGTTTCGGATTTAGGTTCGCACGGCCTGAAAGGCCAACAGCACTTAGCCCAGGGCATTGCCCTGGGCTAAGTGCTGTTGAGGCTGTCGCCCTGAAAGGGCAAAAGCATTCCCGAATTTATTTCAAGCTTTTGCCCTTTCAGGGCGTAAACTCATTGGAAATCGATTACCCAGGGTGCCGCTTCGCTTGCCCTGGGCTATGCGCTTTTGGCCCTTCAGGCCGTATCCGTCCAAATCCGGAACTTGAGTTATTTCACTACCAAAGCACACGCTATTTTGTGTGCTAAAGACTGGTAATGCGCATTGGCTTTATTTGCATCAAGTTTACGCTGAAGCTTGGTAAGTTGCTGATAAACAGTTGATGTGACATCGCCAGTTGGGTATGTGTGTAAATATGCAATCAAATTTTCTACCGTCTCATTCTGTAATGCACGCAAATAGGCCGAAGGCTCTGCTGTGGCAAATAATTGGTTGACAAGTGCGGGCAAATAATCTGAAACAGGATACGTAGATGTAAGTCTGCGCAGTGTGCTTGCCGACGACATGTTGCCAACTATACGTGTGCCTATACGGTTGAGGTAGTCCTGAGGACTGGGCAAAATGCGGCTGATGTATGGTTGGTCGATAAGCCATTGCGGGGCTGCAATCACGTTGTCGCACAGAAATCTGAATGCACGTTCTTGCTTGGCACGTGGCTCGTCGGTGTACATGCTACCTGCCTCGTCCACTGTTTTGTAATCGTAATATACACCGCCCAAATTGCGCATAACGTGCATGCAATAGCGCATGTATTGGTTGATGACTTGCGTGTAGACACTGCTCAAATTGCTGCCATAGATGTCGCCACTTTGATATGTCCATTCGGGCAAAACTTTCAGCTCGCGTTTTAAGTTGAGCATGCCATAATAACTTGCCTTCATGGCATCGTCACCCAAGTCCTCGGTTTGGCAGCGTGCATCGTTGGTACGGTTTGTCTCACCATCGCCAAACCAAAGTCTCCGGTTGTTTGCAAGACGCTGCGATGTAATCTTTTCCAGTTCCCAGTGGTCGCTTATGTCGTCATAGGCCTCGAACATGGGTTTATAGCCCCACTCTATGGCCCAGCAATCATAATCGCCTATGCGCGGGAAGATGCCTGCACGTGGAATGCTGTCTTCGGGTTGTGCCACGTAGTTGAAACGTGCATAGTCCATGATGCTTGGTGTGTGACCATGTTCTATGACAAAGGACCTTGACCTTAAACTGTCGACAGGCACTGTTGACGAAGAGCCAAAATTGTGACGCAGCCCAAGAGTGTGTCCCACCTCATGCGATGACACAAAACGAATGAGTTGGCCCATGAGGTCGGTATCGTACTTCATCTTTTGTGCGGCTTCGTCAAGTGTACCTGCTTGTATCATGTACCAATCGTGCACCAATGTCATCACGTTGTGATACCAGCAAATGTGGCTCTCAAGTATCTCGCCAGACCGGGGGTCGTGCACATTGGGGCCATAGGCATTCTCAATGGGTGAGGCCAGATAGCGAATGCACGAGTAGCGTGCATCTTCCATCGACATGGTGGAATCGTTTTCGGGCCACTCCTTTGCCATGATGGCATTTTTGAAACCAGCTTGTTCAAAGGCTTTCTGCCAATCATTCACGCCTTGAATTAAGTAGGGGCGCCATTGTTTGGGGGTGGCAGGATCGATATAGTAGACAATGGGCTTACGCGGTTCGACCAGAATGCCACGTTTCATCAGTTCAGCATCGGCACTATCCTTTGGTTCGAGACGCCAGCGTGTGATAAAACGTTTGGGTTCAACACGTTGCTGATTGTCTGAAAACAATGTAAAGTCATCGGTGAAATATCCTACGCGAGGGTCGAACAAGCGACGTTGCATGGGAACCTTTGGCAACAGTACAAATGAGGTGTTTAACCCCACAGTCACCTTTCCAGTGAACGCTGCAGAAGCGTTGGATGTTGTTGATGAAGCCCATGTCTTTACGGTACGTATCTCGGTGTTCAGGGGAAAGGTTTTTATACTTTCTATGTATGAACTACCGGGCAGCATGGCCTGCAAACCCAACTGTGCTTTAAGGGCGCGCGGTATGCCTAACGCCGAATTATCCTCAAGGAACAAGGGGCTAACTTTAGCTGTAATCTTGCCATTTGACTGACCGTCGATTTTCAGGGTTGCTATTATAGGGTCTGAATTGCTTATTACAACCGCACGGTTGATTTTATCAGCACTGTCGGCTGTATTTATAAGCAATCGTGAGCGCAAGAGCAATTTGTCTGTTCCAACCTTCTGAAAGTATACGGTTTGCTGATTGGCTAATTCACCACCATACTTATCCGTACCGCCAGGGGTTGAAGTGAAACGCACAGTAACAAGGAATTCTCGATTTAACAGGCTATCGGGTATGGAGAAGGACCAATCATTGCCTGACTGCGAAACGTCGAACAACCCTTTCGTGATTTTAGCCTTTGCCTGCACACTTGTTGCGGGTGTTGGCTGTTTCGTATTTTTGCGCGCTGAACATGGCATTCCGAATGTCGCGACAGCTATGGCAACGATGCCAAGATTACGAAGATCTATCATATTGTAATTGTATGTTTGTGAGTTAGCGACAGTGGCCGACAAACACGCGATATTGTTAAAGATGCGTACAGAACACATGTGCGTGTGAGTTAACTGTCGACCTCTGTCACTTCAAAAGTGTTTTTATTTACTTTTGTTTGTCAACACCTTTACAAAGGTTTCATACCCCTTGTCCAAACGGTGTAGCTGGTAAGGCTCTATATGCAGAGAAAAGACTGCCGGGATATTATGAATGTCAAAATATTGCTTTAATACACTTGCCATATTGTATGCTAATTGGTTCTTCAGCATCAACAAGGCCCTTGCGTAGTGTGCAATTCTTTCTGTTTCGAATGATTTGAGCAAGTTGAACATGACGTAATAACACGGTAGTGTGCCTGCCTTTATTAAAAGTTGCACAGCCTTTTCTCGTTCATCGTCGTAATAAATATTGACCAAACACGTGACCTCATCAACAGACCGCAAATGCGGCAGGAATGCATCTACTACTTTCTGCTTGTCAATTGCTGTAGACAATTCTACGTGTTGTTTGAGTATTTGCTCGCAAAGTGTCAAATGCCCCTTTTCGTAGAGTGAAACCGCGGCTTTTAAGAAAGTACCAAGATAGGCTTTAGTATTGACAGGTACAATGTTTATAAACAGATGCCAGAATGTGGAACTATCGCACATCGTCAGTACATCGTTTGCCATCATATATCCTGCCGTACGAAAGTCCGAAGCCCTGAGATTGGACAATACTTGCAGCAGCAACTCTGCATTGCCTGATTTTATACAAGAGACCAATCTATCTTTGAGAATGGTATTGTAATGTTTGAATGTGCTCATAAGTAGGTGTCCAAAATTATTTTATACAATCAGTAGGTGCCATTTTCACATTGA
>OIZF01001940.1_pt1 | contig 10942 bp, 10 predicted proteins | sample 1588471 | NCBI WGS metagenome assembly OIZF01 (sample SAMN03283279) | human gut metagenome | biome: human-associated habitat; material: feces | host: Homo sapiens | place: Peru | collected 2012
TGTTCGGCGGTGTAGCTCTGCGCTTCCATCAGCCAAACAGCTTGGCGGCGTCGAGCTTGGCCGGGATGCGGGCGGCAATGGCATCCCGGATGAGTCCCTGTTCGTAGGAATCGAACGCCTTGTTGGTGATGCCCATGTCCAGCGCGGCACCGGCCGGGATGCCCCGGCGCATCAGCCGCAGGGCGTCCAGCATACCGCGAAGGTCAAGAGCTTTTGTCGAAATTTCCGAACTGTCGCACTTTTTCTGCAAATCGAGGAAGAGCATCGAGAACTGATGGACATACTTTGAAGTCAAATCGGGGAACTGCGCACGGAGCAGTTTTTCGAGGTTTTCTTCGGTGATGGTCGGCATCTGGATGACGACGAAACGGGAAGTCAAAGCCTCGTTCAACTCCCGGGTGCCGGCATAGCCATAGTTCATGGTCGCGATGAAGCGTGTCTCCTCCGCCAGTGGGATGCGCTCGTAGCCGGGAACGTCGATGGCACGGCGGAAGTCCAGCACGGCGTGCAGAACGGCCAGAGCCTCGTTTTTCGCCATGTTGATCTCATCCAGCACGCCGAAGCCGCCGCACTGAGCGCAGCGGTAGACCGGCCCCTGCCGGAAGGTCACCTGACCGCCCTCGAACGTGTCCATGCCGATGAGGGAAGCCGCGTCCATGTTGACGTGGAAGGAGATATCCCACGCCGGACGCCCAAAGGCTGCGGCGAGGTTCTCCGCCAGCACGTTTTTGCCAGTCGCCTTGCCGCCGGCCAGCAGCAGGTTCTCGCCGCAGAGCAGCGCGGCCAGAGCCTGCTCCCAGACGTCCTTACCATAATAGGTAAAAGCCGACACCGGGATGCGGGGGCGCAGCGCTTCGGCCAGCGGGTGGGCTGCGCGGTATTCTTCCACAGCGGCGAGCAGTGCGGGATCGACGCCCTCCTGCCGCAGGGTCTCAAGCAGATCAGACATGAACGACACCTTCTTCATGGGTTGGCAGTGCCAAACCGATTTTCCAGCCTTATCATAGCACAACCGCCGCCGTTTGTGTAGGGGCAGGCGGCTGGGAACCGGCAAAAATTCGCAAAGAAATTGCGGGGCTGCGGTTGCTGCGGTTTCGGAAAACATGAAAATGCGAAAATTGCGCAGTCCCGATTGACAAAAAGCTGAGTTTATCGTATAACCTATATAGAGAAAGTCTGCCCGGAAGGGCGTGGGGGCTCCCTGTTTCCGGCGCAGGGCGCTGCCCGGCACCGGCAAGACTGGAAAGTGAGGCAGCAACGATGAAGCAATTTCTGAAGCGGCTGATGCTCGGTGTGGTGACGCTGGCAATGTTCTGCTGCGTGACGCCGCTGGCATTTGCGGACAGTCCCAACTATTACACCATCTATCTGGAGCGGCAGGGCGGCATCGGCACCCCGGAGTACGTCTTCGTCTACCGCATCAAAACTTCGGACGGCACGGAGGTCTACCGGACTTCCAGACTGCCCACTCCCACCATGGAAGGCTACCTCTTCGATGGCTGGTATACGGACCTTGTGGGCGGCGATAAGATCAAGCCGGCGGAGTACGAGTTCCAGGAAGATGGGCAGACCCTGTATGCCCACTGGACGCCTGTGTCGCGCGAGTCCACCGCGAAGCCGGAGCCGGAGGCGGCCGAACAGCCCGCCAGCACCTTCCGGCTGGAGGACCACCTGGGCGAGATCCTGATCGTCGGAACGACGGTCCTGGTCGTGACACTGGTTGCAATGCACGGCTGAGTCGGCTCGCATTGCTGAAACACAAAAACGAATCGAATGTTTGAAAGAGAGGAATCCCTGTTATGAACGAAATCAAGATGCCTGCTGCTTTTGCCGAGATCGACGAGAACGAGATGGTCTACCTGAACGGTGGCTCGATCACCGATACCGAGGCCTGGAAGATCTTCCTGAACGTTGGCACCCTGTTCAACTACGTCGCCCGCATCTTCTCTGCTGGCAGCTCCATCGTCAACAACGTCAATGTCATCGTGACCACCATCCAGACCCTGAACAAATTCAAGCTGACCGGCACGAACTAAGAACGCCCCCCCAAAAAAAGCGCAAGACCTGCAGAGAGCTGTTTCCCTGCACCACAGGCGGACAGGCGCGGTATGCCCTGCGCTGCATCCGGACGGACAAATGACCGGCTCCCTTGCAAAATGTACTCGCTTTCCCACCGGAAGGCGAGTATTTTTGTGTTATCCACACCGAGAGGAGGACGACACATGGGGGAAGGCGTTCGGGCGGCATTCGGGCTGGCCGGTGGGCTGGCGCTGTTTTTGTTTGGGATGGAGAGTATGAGCCGGGCGTTGCAGCAGGCGGCAGGGGAGCGGATGCGGGGATTCCTGCGCCGCATCACCCGCACACCGCTCACCGGGGCGCTGGCGGGGCTGCTGGTTACGGCGGTGCTGCAGAGCAGCTCGGCCACCACGGTGATGGTCATCGGGTTCGTCAGCGCCGGGCTGATGGAGCTGCCGCAGGCCGTGGCCGTGGTGTTCGGGGCCAATGTGGGCACCACCATGACGGCCCAGCTGGTGGCGTTCCGGCTGGCGGACTGGGTGTTCCCCATCCTGTTTGCGGGGGTGCTGGTCTGGCTGCTGGCCCGGCGGGAGCGGACGCGGCAGCTGGGGCTGGCGGTGTTTTCGTTCGGCCTGCTGTTCGACGGCATCGAAGTTTTGTCCGGCGCGATGGCTCCGCTGGCCGAACACCCGGTCTTCCTCCGCTGGATGACGCAGGTGCGGCATACGCCGCTGCTGGGGCTGCTGCTGGGCACCGGGATGACGCTGGTGGTGCAGAGCAGCTCGGCCACCATCGCGGTGCTGCAGCGGGCCGCACAACAGGCCGGGCCGGACGGCATCCACAGTGTGCTGGGGCTGGCCGGTGCCCTGCCCATTTTGCTGGGGGACAACATCGGCACGACCATCACGGCGGTGCTGGCAGCGGTGGGTCAGCCTACGGATGCCCGGCGGACGGCGGCAGCGCACTGCTGCTTCAACCTGTCGGGCAGCGTGGTCTGCCTGCTGGCCCTGCCCTGGATGACAAGGCTGGTGGAGGCCGTCTCACCCAAGGGGCCGGAGCTGGAAGTGCTGGCGCGGCAGATCGCCAACGCTCACACCCTGTTTAACCTGCTGTGCACACTGGTGTGGCTCCCGCTGACGCCGGTGATGGTCCGGCTGGTCTGCAAACTGGTGCCGCAGCCCCAAAGCTCCCACTGAAACGTCAAAACCGGCGGTTTTTCTGCAAAGAAGGCCGTTTGTCCATTGACAAGGGTTCCCGGCTTGTCGTATACTGACAATGCCTTGAAAAAATGCCGCACACTGCGGTGCAAAAAAAGAGGAGCGAAAGAATATGAAAAACAACAACAGCATCAAACCAGTGGTCGCCGTCGGCATCGGCGCAGCCCTGTTCTTTGTTCTGGGCCGGTTCGTGGCCATTCCCAGCCCGGTGCCCAACACCAACATCAGCCTGCAGTACGCCGTTCTGGCCCTGCTGGCTGCGATGTACGGCCCGGTGGCCGGCGGTCTGATCGGCTTCATCGGCCACACCTTGATCGACCTGTCCTGGGGCGGCAGCCCGTGGTGGAGCTGGGTCATCGCTTCGGCCTTTGTGGGCGTTGTGGTGGGCCTGTTCGCCAAGAAGCTGGACCTGCAGGAGGGCGAGTTTGGCAAAAAGAAGATGGCCGTATTTACGGTTGCCAACATCGCAGCCCATCTGCTGGCCTGGGTCGTGGTGGCCCCGGTGCTGGATATCCTGATCTACGCCGAGCCGGTCAAGAAGGTCTTTGCGCAGGGTGCCTTTGCCGCTGTGTCCAACATCATCACCGCTGTGGTGGTCGGCGGCCTGCTGGTGCTGGCCTATACCAGGACCATCGCCAAGAAGGGCTCTCTCGACCAGGAGTGATCCCGGCCGGAGCGACTCTGGATGGAACCCGTAGCCTTTCCCTCGGCCATCCGCCGGAGGAAAGGCTTTTTGTTTGAACAGCTGAGGTAATTTGCCCATGGCAGAACGTAACGAACCCATCATCTCGTTCCGAGATTTCTCGTTCCAGTACCGCGCCCAGAAGCGTCCCACGCTGACCGGCATCGACCTGGACATCTATCCGGGGGAGCGTGTGCTCATCGCAGGCCCGTCCGGCAGCGGCAAAAGCACGCTGGCGGGCTGCATCAACGGCCTGAACCCCTTTTCGAACCCCGGCGTGTGCACCGGCACCCTGACCGTGGACGGCGTGGATGCGCCGCACAGCAGCATCTTTGAGCTGTCGGCCCATGTGGGCACGGTATTGCAGGACCCGGATGGCCAGTTCATTGGCCTGACCGTGGGCGAGGACATCGCCTTTGCGCTGGAAAACAGCTGTATGCCGCAGGAGGAGATGCACACCATCACCCGCCGCGCTGCGGAGCTGGTGGGCATCGAGAACCACCTCGGCTATGCACCGCATGAGCTTTCCGGCGGGCAGAAGCAGCGGGTCAGTCTGGCGGGCGTTATGGTGGATCAGGTCAAGATCCTGCTCTTCGACGAGCCGCTGGCCAACCTGGACCCGGCCACCGGCAAGCAGACCATGGAGCTCATCGACGAGATCCAGAAAAAGACCGACACCACCGTGCTCATCATCGAGCATCGGCTGGAGGACGTCCTCTGGCGGAGTGTGGACCGCATCGTCCTCGTGAACGAGGGCAGAATTCTGGCCGACCTCCGCCCGGACGAGCTGCTTTCCACTGCCCTGCTGACCGAAAACGGCATCCGGGAGCCGCTCTACCTGACCGCTCTGCGGTATGCGGGCGTGGACATCACCCCGGAAAAGCACCCGTCGCATGTGGACAGCCTCGTCCTGAACGAAGCCGACACCACGGCCCTGCGGAACTGGTTCACCGCTTATCCGCAGCCGGAAGCTGCCCCGGCCCCGGAACCGCTGCTGGAAGTGCGGGACCTGTGCTTTGGCTACCAGAAGGGGCAGGCGACCCTGAAGAATATCCGCTTCTCCATCGGCAAAGGGGAGATGGTCAGCATCGTGGGCCGGAACGGCGCGGGCAAATCCACGCTGTCCAAGCTCATCTGCGGCTTCGAGACGCCGGATGCGGGCGAGATCTTCCTCAACGGCAGATCGCTGGCCGAGGAGAACATCCGCCGCCGTGCCCAGCACATCGGCTATGTGATGCAGAACCCCAACCAGATGATCTCCAAGACCATGATCTACGACGAAGTGGCACTGGGCCTGCAGCGCTCCGGCCTGACCGAAGCGCAGATCCGGGAAAAGGTGGAGCAGACGCTCAAGATCTGCGGGCTGTATCCCTTCCGGAACTGGCCGGTGTCGGCGCTGAGCTTCGGCCAGAAAAAGCGTGTCACCATCGCCAGCGTACTGGCGCTGGACCCGGAGCTTATCCTGCTGGACGAGCCTACGGCGGGCCAGGATTTCCGCCACTACACCGACATCATGGAGTTCCTGCGGGGGCTGAACGCCCAGGGCGTCACGGTCGTGATGATCACCCACGACATGCACCTGATGCTCGAATACACCCAGCGGGCGCTGGTCTTCTGCGACGGTGAACTCATCGCGGACCGCAGCCCGGCGGGCGTTCTGTGCGACCCCGCCCTCATCCGGCAGGCCGCACTGAAGGAGACCAGCCTCTACACGCTGGCCAATCGCTGCGGCATTGCGCCCGCGCAGGAATTTGTGGAGCGCTTCATCGCGCAGGACCGGGAGGTGCGGGAACATGGCCGCTAAAACTGTTTTGAATTATCTCCCGCGGGAGAGCGTCATTCACAAGCTCACCGGCACCACCAAGCTGGCGTTCTTTCTGCTGTTCACCTTTGCCAGCATGATCACCTACAACACCTGGGTTCTGCTGGTGCTGCTGGCGGTCAGCCTGGCCGCGTTCAAGCTGAGCCGGATCAGGTTCCGCGAGGTGCGGTTCATGCTGGTGTTCATGCTGGTGTTCCTGCTGCTGAACAACCTGTTCATCTTTCTGTTCGACCCCGACCAGGGCACGACACTGTACGGCACCCGCACGGTGCTCTGCCACCTGTTCTGGCGGTATGACCTGACGGCCGAGCAGCTGTTCTATCTGTGCAACATCTCGCTCAAGTATTTCGTGGCCCTGCCTGTGGCCATCCTGTTCATCTCGGCCACCGACCCCAGCGAGTTTGCGGCCAGCCTGAATAGCATCGGCATTTCGTACAAGGTGGGCTACTCGGTGGCCATTGCGCTGCGGTACATTCCGGACATCCAGCGCGACTACCACAGCATCAGCCAGGCCCAGCAGGCCCGCGGTGTGGAGCTTGGCAGAAAGGAACCCTTCTTCAAGCGGCTCAAAAACTCCGTCAACATTCTGCTGCCGCTTATCCTGACCAGCCTGAACCGCATCGACACCATCTCCAACGCGATGGAGCTGCGCGGCTTTGGCAAAAAGAACAAGCGCACCTGGTACACCCAGCGGCCCTTCGTCCGCCGCGATCTCATCGCGCTGGGTGTCGGGGTGCTTCTGCTGCTCCTCAGCCTCACCGTGACCATCCGGTTCGGGCGGTTCTACAATCCGTTTGTGTAAAAAGCAGGCGGTTGTCTCATTGCCACCCTGGTGGCGAATGCGGTATAATCTTTGCAGGAACCACCGTAGAAAACGAGCGGTTCATCCTGGTTATTCCAAGGCAGTGCGGGCAGTGCGCACAAGATACTCCATGGCCTCCACCGGGTATTGCCCCGCAGCAGTCTCCCCGGTGAGCATCACGCTGGAAGCACCGTCTGACACGGCGTTGTAGATGTCGCTGACCTCGGCGCGGGTGGGTACCGCCCGGCTGCACATACTGTCCAGCATCTGGGTCACCACCATAAAGGGCACCCCGGCAGACCGGCAGACCGCCGAAAGCTGTTTCTGGCACCGGGGCAGTTCCCACAGGGGCATGGCGTTGCCGAGGTCCCCGCGGGCAATGACCACTTCATCCACAAGAGGCAGGAACTCCGGCAGGGCCTGCACCCCTGCAAGGTTCTCGATCTTGGCAAAAATGCGGATCTGCCCGGCCCCGGCCTGTTCCAGCGCCCGGCGCAGGGTGCGGATGTCCTCGGCCCCCCGCACGAAGGGCAGCATCACCCCGGTAACGCCGCAGGCTCCCGCCAGCTGCAGGTTTTGCAGGTCTGCTTCCGTCAACGTGGGGGAGGCTACCGCCAGCCCCGGCGCCGCAAGGCTTTTGCGGCTTTGCAGAGTGCCGCCCCGCACCACGGTACACTGCAGGGCCGCGCCGTCGGCTCCGGCAACCTGCACAAGGAGCCTGCCGTCGTCCAGCAGGAGGTTCTGGCCCGGCCGGGCCGCCTGCACCAGCGCCGCCGGGCAGGGAACACCCCCTTGCCCCAGCCGGAGGCTCTGCCCCGGTTCCAGCACAAGGGGCTGGGTCAGTGTGCCGATGCGCAGCTCCGGCCCCTGCAGGTCGATGAGCAGCTGGGGGATGCCCACGGCGTGGATCATGTCCAGCCAGTCTTTGTGGGCTGAAAGGGGCCCGTGGGAAAGGTTCATGCGGATGCCCGTCATGCCAGCTTCCACCATGCGCTGCAAGGTCTCCGGCTGGGCACAGGCGGGGCCGATGGTGCCATAAAATTCCAAAAGATCACCCGATTTCGTTTTTTCTTATTGTAACATGGAACCGGGCCGTTGAAAAGTGGTGTTGTACAATAAAAGTTGACACAGGGAACGCAAAGAGCCAATATCTGTCAACTGATATTGACAATATCAAAATGAGATAGACTTCCCCGAAAGGGAGCCTATCTCATTTTTTGTTGTAAGCTGAAACTGCAATGAATCAGATTGCAGCAAGAACAGGATACAGGAAAGTGCAGCAGGCAGACAACTTCTGAACCGTTTGTCCCCGCTCATACAGTGTAGGAGGACCATAAGTTTGGGAGGTGCGTTGTATGCTGTTGACTCTGCTGCAATTTTTTGCCACGAAATTTCTGGTGCTGGCGCTGCATCTGGAAGCGGGGAGTTTCCCCAAGCCCCTGAACGCACGGGAAGAGGTCGAGACCTTTGCGGCCCTGCGGGCGGGCGACCCCACGGCGCGGGAAACGCTCATCCGGCACAATCTGCGGCTGGTGGTGCATGTGGCGAAAAAATACTACGCCCAGCCCAGCGACCAGGAAGATTTGATCTCCATCGGGACCATCGGCCTGATGAAGGCGGTGGATACCTTCGACTCTACCCGGAAGGCACGGTTCTCAACCTATGCGAGCCGCTGCATTGAAAATGCTATCCTCACCCGAACGAACGCCGGATGGAGAATCGGAACCACCTCCACCGCCATCGGGGTCATTCTCGTCCGCTTCCGGGTCCACCGGGAAGGTGGTCCAGTCGATCGCATCCTCCGGTGAGCCGAAGAGCACCACATGCGCCACCTTGCCGTCCCACACCACCTTGCGTACCACCGTGCGGATGGCAGCACGCTTCTGGGTCACGGTCATGTCGTCGATGTTGTCGTGGAACACAGTCAGCAGTTGACGCATCAGGTCAAATTCCATCCCTGCCAGAACCCCTTCGTCCGTAAGGCTTTCCAGCTCCCGGATGCGGGAACTCAGGGCGGCATCCTGACCGTTCAGCTCCTCAATGCGCTTTTTCAGGTGGACTGCGGCGGTGCTGTCGCCGAAATCGGCAAGGGAGTCGATGAGAGAGGTGATCTTCCGCTGCGTCTCGGCTTGCTCCTTGCGCAGGGCAGAAAGCTTGGTCTCACACTCGGAGCGGTTGCCCGCGTGGGCGTTCCGTGCTTTTTCCAACTGTTTCATAAAGTCGCTGGAATGATCGGCAAGGTGCTTGACCTGTTCACAGATGGCGGCATCCAACAGATTGCCGTTGGCATTGGGGACGCTGCAAAGCTCCCGGCGGCTGCGTTCCTTCAGCTTGCACATATAGGGAAAAACCACCCGCCCGTCTGCCGTTTTGCGCCCGGTGACCTTGGGGTACATCCGGCTGCCGCAGGAGCACCACAGCAGACCGGTCAGCAGCGCCTCGTTGCCGCGGGATGCGTGGTAGGACTTGGATTTGTTCCGCTCCAGCGATTCCTGCACCCGGATCCACCGGTTGGAGGAAATGATGCCGGGGTGTTCACCCACCGATACGATCCACTCGTTGATGGGGTTGTAGATGGTGGCACGTCCCTTTTCCTGATCGCTGCGGTTGTAGGCAAGCACACCTCGCACACCGTCAAAATCGGACTCCGGGGTGAAAAGCTCCGCTTCGTTGTCCACAAAATACTGATAGGCGTCCTTGTCTGCAATAAGGTAGACAGGATTCTGCAAAATAGACTTGATGGAAAACCGGGTGAACGAACGCCCGGTTTTTGTTTTGATGCCCTGCCGCAGCAGCTCGGTCTCGGTCATGGTCAGGGAATCGTACTGCTCGTAGAGGTCGAAAATTTTGTAGATGATCTCTGCCTCATCCGGCAGCAGCTTCAACTTGCAAGCCTTTTTGGCCTTGCCGTCCACCGTGATGCTCTTGACGCTTTCGGAGGCGTATCCCGTGGGGGTGGTGCCGCCCAACCAGCGCCCGGTCTTTGCCAGTTCGTGCATATTATCCCGGATGCGCTCTGCAATGGTCTCCCGCTCCAGTTGACTGAACACCGATGCGATGTACATCATGGCACGTCCCATGGGGCTGGAGGTATCAAAGCTTTCCCGGATGGACACAAAGTCGATGCCAAGCCGTCCAAGCTCTTCAATCAGGCTGGAAAAATCGCTGATGTTGCGGCTGATGCGGTCCAGACGATAGACCACGATGGCACGGATCTTCCGCTCTTTGGCGGCGGTCATCATCTTTTTGAAGTCCGGGCGGTTCAGGTTGCCGCCGGAAAAGCCCTCGTCCTCAAAGACGACCGCGTGCTGTGCTGCGGCATCGCCGTAGTGGGTGCGGATATATTCGCGGCAGAGGTCGATCTGATTTCCGATGCTCTCGCCCTTGCCGGTGTAGCGGGACTTGCGGGAATAAATTGCAATGGTGTCGGCAGTTTTGGCCATGAGATACTCCTTTCCTGTTGTCTGGTGGCCGTAGATGCGGCTATTGTAGCATGACAAGCCATCTTTGTAAAGAAAAATAACGATAGTCATACATATTTCATCACAAATGGAACGGAGGTGTCAAGGATGTAAACGGTCAAAAAAGGGGGGAAAACAGAATGTTTGACTATTTCTATGGGCAGTCGGGCGAGATGTTCTCGTATTTCCGGGTGCCCAAAATTTTATTCCGGGACATACGCTTCAAAGACTTGTCCACCGATGCAAAGACCCTGTACGGCATTCTGCTGGACCGCATGAGCCTGTCCGTGAAAAACGGCTGGTTAGACGGACAGGGGAGAGTGTATATCATTTTTCCCATACAGGAGGTTATGGCTGCGCTTGGCTGTGCCGATAACAAGGCAACGAAGCTCTTTCGTGAGCTGGAAAACGCCGGACTTGTTGAACGGAAACGCCGGGGCTTGGGAAAGCCGAACCTCATCTACGTCAAAAACTTTGCAGACCAACGATACCGCAATCGTGATAAGAACGATTCCGGTATCGCAGATTCCGGGGAACAGGATGCGGCAAAACAACGAAGAAATAAGACTGAGTGGAATAATACTGAAATGAGTGAGACTGACCCTTTCTTTTCCGAGAAAGGGGACGGTGCGGATGAGCGCACACGACTGGAAGAATATTTTTCTCAGTCTTTGGAGGTTGATCTCCTGCTCCGGCTCTGCCCGGACGATGAGGACACCATCTACCAGATCGTGGACTTGCTTGTGGATACCTGTTCCACCAAGCGCAAGATGTTGCGGATCGCCGGAGATGACAAGCCTACCGAAGTGGTACGCAGTCGGCTGAAAAAGCTGAACGCCGACCACATCCGTTTCGTGCTGGATTCTCTGGCAGAGAACACCGCCCCGGTGCGGAACATGAAGCAGTATCTGCTGGCGATGCTCTACAATGCGCCCACCACCA
>OIZF01001944.1_pt1 | contig 10928 bp, 5 predicted proteins | sample 1588471 | NCBI WGS metagenome assembly OIZF01 (sample SAMN03283279) | human gut metagenome | biome: human-associated habitat; material: feces | host: Homo sapiens | place: Peru | collected 2012
CTTTCACCCTTTTCTTTCCTTTTCTTCCATCCACCACAATCTTTTCGAATATAATCGCTGGGTCGTGAGGTGTGAGTGTGAGTGTGTGGATGCCGTCTGACAATGCAGGCAACTCCAGCTCAATCACCTTGTCGATGATGCGAGTGGCGATGGTAGGGTAGTAGAGGTTGTAGATGTTCTCTGGCTTCTCGTTCAAGTCTTTGTTGAGGTTCACTTGGATAGGCGAAGCGCCATCTAGGCTGACACTATATGTGAGACCGCCCTTGTTGAGATAATCGAGGGTCGATTTCGTGATGATGTGGAGGCGAACCTTCTTGGTGTGCAGCTTAAACTTATATGTGATGCTGGCTCCCTTCACGCTTTGGGTGTATGGCATCAAAGTCATGCCGGCGAGGCTCTTGCCCATGAATGGAATCTTCGTCCACTTCGCTTCTGCATCGGTCTTGCTAAAGAAATATGGAGCCTCGATGCTGACCACGCCGTTTTCATCTGCGATGACGTTGCCGCCTTCATCAGCCTTCTCTATGCGATGGAGTGGAGGACAGGTGTCTTTCTCGAAATCATCGTTCCAAGAGGTATAACCGATGTGCTTCTGGGTCATCATGCCATTCCATTTGCCATTCGACATCTTGTGATTGTAGAAGTCGCAAAGTTCGGCATCTCGCTTGAAGAGACGCTCGCATTCGTCTGCCCACTCATTGGCTAGTGGGTTGCCTTGCTCATAGTACTTGTGGTTCTGGGCTTGGGCGAAGTACATCTGATGCAAGTTGCTCATCACCTCGACTGGGAAGAGGATGAGTTGGCGATAGGCATTGTGGTAGGCGGCAGGAAGAGAGTTGTATTGACGAAGGGCATCAGCCTCCAGTTTGAGATATTGGTTCACCACCTCCTGCCATTCTCCGCTCTCTAGGTCGTAGGTGTTCTTGTCGAGCATCTCGGCGGTGCAACGACCATTGTACTTGCAGACGAGGTTGAGGATGCGGGCTGCCTCCTCAGCTTGAGATTTCCCGAAGTTCTCATTGCCAACTTGCTTCGCTCCACCAAACTGCTGCATACAGAAGTCACGGGTGTGGTCGGTGATATGCTCCACGGAGTATTTGTGAGGATTCCACGCCATGTCCATGAATTGGCTGATAGGATATTCCATCGGTTTGAGGTCGCCCACGTTGAGAATCCAAAGGCGGTCGATGCCGTTCTCGTAGGCGAGGGTGAGCTGTTCCCAAGGGTTCTGCACGGGTGTGACGTTGAGGAACTTGGTGTTGCGAGGAGCACCTACGTAATCGACATGATAGTATAAGCCCCAACCGCCCTTGTGCTTGCGTTCCTGAGCATTGGGCACTCGGCGCACATCGCCCCAGTTGTCATCACATAACAGGAGTGTCACGTCGTCAGGAACCTTCATTCCCTTGTCATAATAATCCAACACCTCTTTATATAAAGCCCAAACCTGTGGTGTCTCGCTTGCTTTTTTGCCGGTGACGTCAGAGATGATTTGGCGTTGGTCTGCGATGATTTGCTGCATCAGTTGGGTGTCGGCATCCTCGCTCATTGCCTCGTCTCCGTCGCCACGCATGCCGATGGTTACGATTTGTTCGGTACCCTTCATGCGTTCGATTCCCTCACGGAAGAACTTCTGTAGTCCTTGCTTGTTCTTCTGATAGTTCCAGGCACCCCAACCCTCACGGTTGCGTGCATATTCCTGGTGGTTGCGAGCCATCGGCTCATGGTGGGAGGTTCCCATCACAATGCCCATCTCGTCGGCGGTCTTCTCGTTCTCAGGGTCGTCGGCATAGAAAGCCCATCCCCACATGGCAGGCCACATCATGTTGCCTCGCAAGCGGAGCACCAGTTCGAATACTCGCTGGTAGAATCGGTGGTCGCCATATTCCGTGCCGTAGGTGTTCTTCACCCAAGACGTGAGGCAAGGAGCCTCGTCGTTGAGGAAGATGCCACGATAGCGCACGGCTGGCTCGCCATCCGTATAGATGCCCTTGTTGACGAAGATGGAGTCGTGGTGTTCGATAGGCACGTCAGCCCAGTCGTACCAAGGTGATACGCCCATCTGCTGAGAGAGTTCGTAGATGCCATAGATGGTGCCACGGCGATCGCTTCCGGCTATCACCAGTTGACCATCGATGAGGGTGATGATAAATTTCTCGTGCTTGCCTTGGAGTAGTTTGGCATTGATGCGATGCTGTTTGATGAGGCGGTCGATGGCTGCGGAGTGACCGATGGTACCTACGATAATATTGGCTTTTGGGGCATTTTCCTTGCTCGATGTGGAGGTGCTCCCTTTGCTCGATGTGGTGAAGTCGGTGATGATGGAGGCAGGGCTGCCACTCACTTTCTGTATGTCCTTGATGAGGGCTTGAACGGCATAGCTCACCCCTCGGCAATCGTTATGGTCGAGGTAGATGTGTACCTGGTTGTTGGCATTGAGGAGCAGGTCGCCTTGGTGGAAGGAGACAAACTTATCGGCTGCGGAGAGGCTAAGCGATGAGAGCAAAGCCATGCCGAGGAAAACATTCTTCTTGAAGTTGTTCAGAGTCATTGTTGTTATTTTTAGTTATTTGACTTTCCTTAAATTTTCACTTGCGAAAGTTTTGTTAGTAATCTTTGTTGCTGAGAAGAAATCTCGGTTGCAAAGGTAGCATAAAAGAATGAGAAACCTACTTTCTGGCGTAACACTTTGTTTTCTTTTTGTTTCTTCAAGAGAAGAAAACGTGATTTTTGGAGTCTTTTCCGTCAAAAACGACAGAATCGGCTAGAATTTCTCCCTTTTCTTTTGTGGGTTCGTTGGAAAATTGTAATTTTGCAATCGGGTGTCATCATACACCTATTTCGCATGATGCGGAAGAATCTATTCAGTCATATAAATCTAACAATCAGAAAAAATGAAGAAGCAATTATCAACGGTTCTATTATCGTTGCTTGCCTTGGCTCCAATGCAAGCGCAGAATCTACAGAAAGGAAATTATGGTTATCTCTATTGCCACATGAGTGACAAGGGGGAATATACAGCTTTCGCCATTTCTCGTGATGGATACAATTATCAAGACATCAATGAGGGCAAGGCGATCTTCGACCCCAAGGAGCATGCTCGTATCGAGGGCGGAACTCGTGATGCCTATATCACCCGTGCCCATGATGGGAAGGGCTACCTGATGGTGACCACCGACATGTGTGTTGCCAAGAGCCACAAGTGGGACAACTATGGCATCGACTTGCTTCGAAGCGATGACTTGATTCATTGGAAGAGCGTCACCTTCGACTTCCGCAATGGTATGGCCAACTTCTGTGATGCAGGCAAGGCGGAGTCGCCTTACAAGAACTGGGAGACCATCAATCGTGTATGGGCCCCTCAGATATTTTGGGACCCAGACTTCGTGTGGGAGAATGGCGAGAAGGGCGGATATATGATTTATTACTCCATGCTCAACCGTCCGGAGGAAAAGTACGACCGCATGTATTATAGTCATGCCGACAAGAGTTTCACCAAGATTACGACCCCTCGCTTGCTTTTCGATTGGGGCTATGCCACCATCGATGCCGACATCAACTATCTGAAGAGCGATGGCTTGTACCACATGCTCATCAAGAAGGAGGGTGGCAAGCGAGGCATCTTCACGGCTACGAGCAAGTACCTGACTCATGGTTGGGGTGCTCCTGTGGATGACGACTATGTGAGCTTCGAGGGCAACAAGATGACTGAGGGCAGCAGCGCCTTCCAGTTGATAGGCGACGATACCTGGCGTGTGGCTTACATCCAGTACAGCGACCATCCTAAGCATTATCGCATCTGCAAGGCCGACAAGTATCTCCGCAATTTCTCCGACCCTGTCGATATCAAGGGCGTGACGGCTCCTCAGCATGGTAGTTTCATGCGCATCACCAAGAAGGAGTACAATCGACTCGTGAAGTGGGATCAGGAGTTGAAAGCTGGGAAGAAATAAAGTGGGTGAAGGATCGCCACGACATTCTAGGATAAACATTCGAATAAAAAAGAAGCCTGCTCGTCCGAAAGGATTAGCAGGCTTCTTTATGTGTATGCTATTTATTTCTCCATGAACTTCTTGGCAGCTCTGAGCTGGTGTCTCATCACGCTCAGGAACTCCTGACTCTCTTGAAGTACGTTGAGATATACCAAGGAGATTTGCATCAAGGTGTTGTCCTTGGTGTGCTGGATGCGGTCGATGTGCTTCTTGCGCACTACGCTCAACTCGTCCTTGCAAGCATCTGCCTCGGCGAGAATCTCACGATAGTTCTCGTAGCGGTCGGTCTCTATCTGCTCTGCCGTCATCTGCATCAAGTCATTGATCTTCTGGCGGATTGGAGCAAACTCTTTCACGTACTCCTCAGGCAGAGGGTTGAAGTTGTTATCGACATGCTCCTTGATAGGATCGAGCATACGACGAAGAGAGTAGATGAACTGCTGGTTGCTGTTGGCGCCGAGGTGGAACCAGGTGTTGCGCTCGATGGCAACCTCCATTGGCGAACGTTTCAGTCCGAGCATCTCCTGGCGGCGGAACTTCTTCAGCATGTCTTGCTCCTTCTTCAGTTCCTTGTTGGCATGGCGAAGGTCACGGGTGCTCTCGCTGGCAAGACCATCTACGATGAGATTGAACTCATTCAAAGCGAAGTGGCAAACGAAGCTCTGGGTGCGAGATACCTGGCGGCGAAGCAAATCCCATACGATCTCTGGGTCGTGGGAACGCATCATCAGCTGGAAGGTGCTGCCCTTGCTCTCCTGCTTAGCCTTCTTGTTGTACTTGATATTGCTGCGGATGAGCAAGAAGATAACCAGAGCCATGAAAGCACTCTGAACGAGGATGCCACCGAAATGCATGGTCATACAAACAATGGCGCAGGCTACGAAAGCTACACCAGCGGTGATAAACCATCCACCAATAACACTCAACACACCTGTTACACGGAATACGGCACTCTCACGGCTCCAGGCTCTATCGGCAAGAGAAGAACCCATTGCCACCATAAAGGTAACGTATGTGGTAGAGAGAGGCAACTTGAGGTTGGTACCGATGGTGATGAGCATAGAAGCAAGTACCAGGTTGACTGCAGCGCGAACTACGTCGAAAGCAGCACTCTCTTCGAGTTCTACGGCATTCTTATCAAAACGGGAATTGATCCATCTTTTCAAGGAATTTGGCAGATACTTGTTGAGCCAAGAGTCTGTAGCCTGACAGTTGCGAACGATGACGCGGGCAACAGAAGAACTGCCAAACATCTCATCGCCTTCATCCTGACGGCTCAAATCCACGGAAGTCTTGATCACATTCTGCGCCTTCTTAGAGGTTGCCATAGCAACAATCATCACGAAACCGGCAACGAGCAGATAGACAGGAGTGGTCTTGGCACTCTCCATCAAGGAGGTCATCATAAAGCTGTCTGGTGCTGCACCGTTGGCATTTGCCATATAGTCATTGTAAGAAGAAAGACCAGCCAAAGGCACACCGATGAAGTTGACAAGGTCGTTACCAGCGAATGCCATAGCCAAGGCAAAAGTACCCATCAGTACGGTGAACTTGAAGATATTGACGCGGCAGAGGTGGAGGAATTCCATCACGATGGCAGAAACCACGAAGGTGATGCAAAGCAGCAAACCGATGTTCTGGTCGATATAGTCGCGCCACTCACTTGGCAGATAAGGACTCTTGCCAAGACCCTTCATGAAGATGAAGTAGGAGAGGGCTGTGAAGGCGATTCCACCAAAGATAGCGATGGAATAGCGGGAATGCTTTCTGTAATTGAAGGTGAAGACGATACGGGAAATCCACATCACGAGCGCACCGAAAACAAAGGCGATAATGACAGATGAGAAGATACCCATGATCACCTCCAAAGCCTTGTTGCTGTTGAGCAATACACCATAGTTGAGGCTGTCGTCACCGATCATCTTGAGAGTGGCAAGGATGAAAGCACCTCCCAACAACTCGAATACCAATGACACGGTAGTAGAGGTAGGCATACCTAAGGTATTGAACACATCCAGCACGATGACATCAGTTACCATGACGGCAAGGAAGAGCGTCATCACTTCTTCAAAGGTAAAGTGATCCGGACTCATGATGCCATGACGGGCGATGTCCATCATTCCTGATGACATGATAGCACCGAGAACCACACCGCAGGAAGCGATGATCAGTACGGTGCGAAACTTAGCCACCTTAGCACCGATGGCAGATTGCAGGAAGTTGACAGCATCGTTGCTGACTCCCACAAAAAGATCAAACACTGCCAGACAGAGCAGGAAGATCACAATACATAAATAAATTGTACCCATTTATTTCTATTTAATTTTATAATGATTATCTGATTTTACAATCTATCCATTTCATGATGATAAGAAAACTATCCATTTCATGATGATAAGAAATCTATCATTCGGCTTTCTGCCTGAGGCATTCCGCCTCTGGTTTTCTGGGTGCAAAGGTACTATGGGGATATTACAGGCGATTTAAACAGATGTTACAATCCGGTTAAAATGTATTTCTATTGCTTTTTCAGGCACCGTCTCATCATAGAAAAAGCGAGGATTACACCAATTTCTCTGTGTAATCCTCGCTTTTTAGTGACCTTCATATAGCCCATCCACGATACTGTCGGCAAGTGAGATGTTCGGCACCATGATGGTGTCGCATTCCAGATACTCGCAGGCCTGGATGAAAATCTCGGCAGCAGGAATGATGACATCGGCACGGTCTTCCTTCAGCGAGAAGGAAATCTCACGCTCCTCGATGCTCAGCGGCTGCATCATCAGATAGAGACGCTTCAGCTCGCTGAGGGTCAGTTCCTTGCCGTTCGTCTTGTTGTGGCGGGCAAGCTTGTTGAGCTTGTTGATGTTTCCACCAGAACCGATGATGCGGATATTGCCATATTCCTTGGCATATCTGCAGAGGTTTTCCTTAAACAGTTTTTCAGTATCAGCCGTCACCTTCCCACTCAGCATTCTCAGCGTACCCATGTTGTAGGAGAAACTTTCAGCCAGCGTTCCGTCGTGGATGATGGAAACCTCGGTGCTTCCACCGCCCACGTCGATATAGGCGAAGTTTCCCTCATTAGAGTCGGTCTTCTCCACCAGGTTGTTGTAGAGCAGTTGCGCCTCCTCCTGTCCTTTGATAATCTCGAGTTTGATGCCGGTCTGCTTTTCTATTTTCTTCAGCACCTTCTTGCCGTTTTCAGCATCTCGCATGGCAGAAGTGGCACAGGCACGGAAGGCATCCACATCGTTGAGCTTCATGAATTGCTTGAATCCCTTCATCATGTGGAGCATCATCTTCTCCCTTTCCTTGGAAACCTTGCCGAGGGTAAACACATCCTTACCCAGGCGCAGCGGAATGCGGATGAACATGATTTTCTTGATGCGGTCTTCCTCGCGTAGTGCTTCCGGATCAAATCGCTTGATGAGTAGTCTGGCTCCGTTGGAACCAATATCTATTGCAGCTAAAGTTGTCATTTTCACTAACCATTCAACATTCAACATTCAAATTAGTCATTTCTCATTTCTAATTTGTAATTTCTAATTAAGGTACTCCATTCAACATTCCTTATACGCTTTATACAACTCCTCCTGGCTTCTGAATTCCGGTCCTTCTACGAATTCGTTGCTTCCCTTGCCATCCACAATGCGTCCGTTTACGGTATCTCTCATGCCGTATGAAACAGTGCGGAGCAGGTCAGCCTGCATATCCTCGTCATATACCGGGGTGAGCACCTCGATGCGGTTGAGGAGGTTTCTCGGCATCCAGTCGGCAGAACCGATGAAATATCTTGGTTTGCCGCCATTTGCGAAGATGAGGATACGGCTGTGCTCCAGGTATCTGTCGATGATGCCCACGCAGTGAATGTTCTCGCTGAGGTTGGCGATGCCTGGCACGAGCGAACAGTTGCCACGTATCACGATGTCTATCTTCACTCCAGCCTTGGAAGCCTGATAGAGTTTGGCCACCATGTCGGTATCGGTGATGTGGTTGATCTTCATCTTCACCCAAGCCTCCTTGCCCTCGTTGGCATTCTTGATTTCCGTATCCAGCATTCTGAGGATGCGGCTCTTCATGGAGTTAGGAGAGACGAGCAGTTCGTTGAAACGGAAAGGCGAGAAAGGACGGTCGATGAAGTCGAACACCTTAGCCACCTCATTCACGATCTTTGGACGTGCCGTCATCATCAGATAGTCGGTATATATCTTGGCATTTCCTTCGTGGAAGTTACCCGTTCCGATGCAGGCGATATTGCCCTTCTTAGATTCGATATAGAGCAGTTTGGAGTGAATCTTCAATCCTTCCACACCGAAGATGACGTTGACGCCTTCCTCCTGCATACGCTTGCTCCACTTGATGTTGCTCTCCTCGTCGAATCGAGCCAGGAGCTCTACTACTGCAGTTACCTTCTTGCCGTTGCGTGCCGCAGTAATCAGCGCCTTCACCACCTTGGAGTCCTTGGCCAGACGGTAGAGTGTAGTCTTAATGGCTTTCACCTCTGGCTTGACGGCAGCCTCACGCAATACACGGATGTAGCCGTTGAAACTGTGGTAAGGCACGTGGATATAACGGTCTTTCTGTCTTATCTGTTCGAGAATACTCTCGTTGGAGAGGAACTCCGGTTTCATGATAGGTGTCCACTTCTCATATTTCAGTTCTTTGTGTCCGCAGTCCGGGAAAGACATCAGATCCTTGTGGTTCTGGTATCTTCCGCCCGCAAGCGAAGCATCCAGCTCCTTGGTGTTCAGCCGCTCTCGCAGTTTCTTCTGCAAGTCCTTCGGCATTTCGCGGTCGTAGATCACGCGCACGGCTTCTCCCTTCTTTCGGCTGTTCACGCCCAGCGCAATCTTCTCCATCGTGCCGAAGTCGGCATCATTGTCCATCTCCATTTCCGCATCCTTGGTAAACTTGAAGGAATAAGCACGGTAAGAGCTCTCCTTGAAACCGAGGAAAACTAAAGGCAGACAATAGCGGATCACGTCGTCCAGATACATGATGTTGTCGAATCCGTCGCTTGAAGGAATCTTCACCCAGCGGCCAAACACACGGTCTGGCACCTTCACCACGGCATATTTCTTCTTGCCCTTCTTGTCGTCTTTCTTTTTCTTGCCCTTTTCATCCTCGTCATTATTTTCCATTTCGGTTTTTTCGATGGCGAGGTAGATGCGGTTGTCCTCTAAGGTAGAGAGGTCGTCTATCTCGTTGAGCCAGATAGGATTGACAGAGCCGTTGAGCTTGTCGTAGAAGAACTGTGTGAGGAAGTTCTTCTGCTCGTCGTTGAGATCGTTTTCGGTGACAAGTCGAACCTTGTGAACTTCAAGTTCGCGGAAAACCTGATCCACCGCTTCAGTGTATTCTTTCGAGTAAGATTCATTGAGCTTATTGATCGTTTTGAGAGACTTTTTGATTTGTGCTTCCATATCCTTGGTGAGGTTGCGGTCGATCATACGGTTGAGCGAAGCCACACGTACACGGAAGAACTCATCGAGGTTGTTGGAATAAATGCCGAGGAAGGAGAGCCGTTCGAGCAATGGAACAAATTCCTTCTCGGCTTCCTGCAGAATGCGATGGTTGAAGTACATCCAGCTCACGTCGCGTTCTACGTATGCTTTTTTAATAATTTCTTCTTTGGTCATGATCTTCTAAATCGATATAAAATTTTGTGAGACTACGTGTGAAAATCAAGTTAGTGAGAGAAATGTTATGCTTTAGCCTTCTTTTTCTCTTCCTTCTTGTTTTTGTCGGAAGGCTTCAGTTCTTTCTTTTCCTCAGATTTCTTTTCCTCAGCTTTCTTGGACTCTTTTTTGTCCTCAGATTTCTTTTCCTCGGTCTTTTTGGATTCTTTCTTGTCTTCAGATTTCTTGGACTCTTTCTTCTCCTCTGATTTCTTGTCCTCCTCAGCCTTCTTGTCCTCCTCAGCCTTTACGTTTTCCTTTTTATCGTTTTGCGCTTTGGCATCATCCTTCTTTCCGGCAACTTCAATAACGAGGAAATCAGTATCTCCGTCAATAAAATGGAGAGCCTTGCGGAAAGTTTTGCTGGCACCAGCAGGTACAATGATATCGTGGAGAAGATCGCAGTCATCAAAAGTATGACGGCTCAGTTTGGCAGGAACGCCAGCAAAAGTAATCTTCTTGAGTTTGTCGCATTCAGCAAAAGCATATCCCTTTACCTCCTTGACACCAGCAGGGATATAAACGTTATCCAATTCATCACAATCATAGAAAGCATCGTGCTCTATCTCTTTCACGGAGTTGGCTATGATGACATTCTTGAGTTGTTTCTTGCCACGGAAAGCCATTTCGCCAATGATGGTTACTCCCTCAGGAATGGTGAAACTTGCCTCATTACTCATGCAATAGATGAGGCGCTTCTTATCGGTAGTATAAACCGCCTCTCCATCATAGTCGAAGTCATCACTGTCAATCTTCTGAAGGGCGAGGTTGAGCACTAAGCTCTCAAACTTATCGTCCTTCTTGCCTTCTTTCTTGGAACTCTTTTTCTTGAGAATCTCCAGAATCGCTTTCTTGTTCTCTTTCATTTGATTATAATGTTAATATGAATGTCTTCTCTTGTCTTCTCTTGCTCCAACAAGCAGGAAACATGTATTTCTTTTCGGGTGCAAAGTTACGACGATATTTTGAAAGCAGAGGTGTAAAGCGCATTACGTGTTTGTGACGATTGTGTTACAAGGCAGTATTGTATGTTACAAATATATTTCAGATATATTACAGAGAGGGATGGGGATAAAAAAATCCGGTTAGAACCCCATGAGTTCCAACCGGATCTGTTCATTATATAGTTAAAATGATCATCTAAACCATATTTTCATCTCTGTTTAGATGAAGATATATTTCAGCACGAAGAGGATAGCTAATACCCACATGGTGATGCTCAGCTTCTTGATGTTTCCGCAGCAGGCGTTGATGG
>OIZF01001945.1_pt1 | contig 10926 bp, 8 predicted proteins | sample 1588471 | NCBI WGS metagenome assembly OIZF01 (sample SAMN03283279) | human gut metagenome | biome: human-associated habitat; material: feces | host: Homo sapiens | place: Peru | collected 2012
GCCTTTCATTTCTGTCAGCCCCTTTACACAAACTCACCTGCGGCCAAAATCAGCTCTTCCATACTATGAACGATTTGATTCGTATTCAGCACTTTTACTGTAAATGGTTTTTTGCCAAAATCCATCAGGTGACGCAAATTCACCGTTCGATCCTCCTGCTCTGCAATTTTGAGCAGCCACTTTGCACAGTTGTTACCACAAGTCGATGCATTGAACACTTTTTCTGGCTCAAACTTTACCAAAATCAGTGTCTTTACGCCACCAGACAAACCAATCGGCGGAATTTTTCCCAAGACTGGGCTGTCAATGATACCACTGTCGATAACGGTAGACTTATCCACGTCCTTAACCATTTCCTTAACCATCGGGTCAACGATCCAGTCTTCCTCGTAATCGTATTTAAAATAAGAAGCCGTATTATATACTGCTTCCTTCATGTCACCGTAAAAAATGTTCAGCATAGTATCACCTCATCGATGTGCGCACTTCTGCTATCATTGTACCCTCTTTCAGTTCACAAAACAAGATGCAAAAAGCCCTTGACCTCTTATTACAGAAGCCAAGAGCTTTTATCTTCTTTATCTTATCAGATTTTATTTCCGAGGAGACTTAATCGCAGCCTGGGCGGGTGCCAAAATTACAGAGTTCTCCTTTCCAGAAACATCATTTCATTTTCAGTTTAGCCTGTGGCTCTTTTTTCGTAAGCCCCGCGTGTGCGGGGAAAAGTTCGTCACATCCTGAATGCCGTTCAGAACGTCGGGATCACCCCCGCATATGCAGGGAAAAGCGCGACACTATGGCATTTTATCCCTGTGTTGTGGGATCACCCCCGCGTGTGCGGGGAAAAGACCACGGCGAACCCGCAAGCAACAGACCATTGGGGATCACCCCCGCATATGCGGGGAAAAGGCTCTCCGACGGATACGACCCGTCATTTTTTTAGGATCACCCCCGCGTGTGCGGGGAAAAGCCTTGTACTCGGTCTCAAGCTTGCGCAAGGCCGGGATCACCCCCGCGTATGCGGGGAAAATTAGTCCATCATGCTGCGGAAGTTGGCGTTGCAGGGATCACCCCCGCGTATGCGGGGAAAAGCACCTACGCAAACCGGGGCCAGATGGCCCACGTAGGATCACCCCCGCATATGCGGGGAAAAGGGGGCTTGACAGGTGGCCCCTGTTGTGGTAGTAGGATCACCCCCGCGTGTGCGGGGAAAAGTACTCGCGGCACTGATGCCCACTAATCGGCTCAGGATTACCCCCGCGTATGCGGGGAAAAGATGTTTGCCACTTCGTCCGAAGCGGTCATGGCAGGATCACCCCCGCGTATGCGGGGAAAAGGCGCCATTACCGACCAGATAGGGGATGTAGCTGGGATCACCCCCGCGTGTGCGGGGAAAAGACACAGGGATAGAATGCCATGGTGTCGCGCACCGGATCACCCCCGCGTATGCGGGGAAAAGGCCAGCTCGTCACGGTCAGTTACGGCATGGACGGGATCACCCCCGCGTGTGCGGGGAAAAGCAATGACCGCGCCGCCGGGTCAGCTTGAACCAGGGATCACCCCCGCGTATGCGGGGAAAAGATGTTGCCGAGGATAGAGTTTTTCCAATTTTCAGGATCACCCCCGCGTATGCGGGGAAAAGTGCGGGCGATGGTTCCAGCGGAAATCTTGTTGGGATCACCCCCGCGTGTGCGGGGAAAAGGTAACATTGGTACGGAAGTTCTTGTCCATGCTGGGATCACCCCCGCGTATGCGGGGAAAAGCACGATCTTCTCCACGTCCGCACGTGTGAGCTGGGATCACCCCCGCGTGTGCGGGGAAAAGCGTCCATCTCAGTTTCCTCCGCGCATAATGGTCATCAGCCCAAGGCCATAGGCCTTGCCGCGCCCCATGCCCTGACACAGCAGTGCCCGGAACTGTTCTGCATCGGTCACCTGTAAAACGCCCTCATAGGTCACTGCCAGCAGGGTCACCGGCCGGGTGCCGTGCTTGGCAAAATGCTGCCACTGCACCCTGGTCACGGTAAATCCCTCGTCCCGCAGGGCAAAGCCGTGCTTTGCAGCGCGCTCCAACAGCCACTGCTTCTGGTACTGTGTCGTGCAATGTGCGGCCACGGTTCCCCGCGCTGCGGGGTTTTGGGTGTCTTTGCAGCTTTTGGTGGGGTTTGCAGTCAGCCGGAACTGCCAGCAACTGCCCGGCTCCACCCGCTGCAAAAGCGGGTCGTAGCTGCGGGTCTCCACAGCCGCTCCGGTGCCAAACTGCTCCACCATGCCGGACAGCTCCGGTGCATCCTCGCTGAGCAGCAGCAGATACAGCCGCTCTCCCAGGCGATCCAACCGCCACAGCCTGCGACGGCGCTCCCCTGCAAAAGCGCTTTCCACTGCACCATGCAATTTTTGCGGTGCCGCCAGCGCAGCCATGGTGCTGCGGCGAGTGGGATCGAGTTCTACCCGTGATAAATACATTCTCTCGCCCCCCTTTTTACAATTCCCGGAACGGGTCGTGCTCCGTAGTCTCCAGCCTGTCAGGCACTTTCTGCCAAAGCTCCCGCACCGAGCGGTAGCCGTACTGCCGGTGATGCGGGTCAAAGCTCACCGGCACATCCCGCTGCGGAGCTGTGCCCGGCTCCAGCGGGTCGGCGTCCAGCAGGATTCGGCTCTGCCGTCCCGGGCACAGGGGCGGTTCCGCTTGCAGCACTTCCTGCAAGCTGCCCGGACGTACTCCCAGACAGAGCGGCAGAGTGGGCGGACAGGAGCGGCGGCCGAGATACAGCGGGAATGCCGGGTGCAGCAGCGCCTGCTGCAGCTGCTGCAAAAGGGCAGCATCCTCGCTTTCAATACCGGCCAGAAACACAGCGTCCTGCAAATAATGGCGGTAGGTCACATAAGAGGTCTTTTCATCCTGCGTCTTTGCCGTGTGGTAGTCCACCAGCAGCTGCCCTTCCCGCTCCACGCGGACGCCGAACCGCAGCCCGGTCAGCCGGGTCAGTGCTTCGCGCTCGTCCCGCCGCAGCCCCAGAGCTGCCGCCAGCAGGCCGATCACGCCGCTCTTGGTGGGTTCCCGGTTGGTCTTGCGGGTCTCAAATTTAGAGTCCGCGCCCCACGCCTGCAAAGGCGCTGCCAGCCGAAGCAACAGCGTTGCCATTACCCCACCTCATTTCCGGCAAGCGCATCCCGGACAGCCTTTTCCAGTGCGTCCAGCATAGCCTTTGCCGTCTGCGCCGGAGCCAGAACCTCCAGTCCGCTGCCCACAGTAAAGCTTTGCGCCGGGGCCTCAGCAAAGCTGCTGTACATCTGCTGCGCATACTGCGCCAGTGCCGCCTTGGAAGGCGCGGCGTAACCCTGCGCACTGCGGGGCACGGCCTGCTCAAATGCGCCGCACAGGTTCACCGGCTGATCTTCCCGCAGGGTCACATATACCGCGTCCGGCAGAGTGCGGTTTGCAAAGGTGTTCTGCTTGCCGGTGGGCATGGAGAAGAGGAACGCCTCACCAAAGGCCCGCACCGTTTCCGCGGCCTGCGCTGCACCCAGCTGCCCGGCCAGCTCCATCACGTTCACCGTGGCATAGCGGTACAGGGTGGAGGAGTTGTACTCCACCGTGCCCAGATGGCCTGCACCGGCGTTGTCCTCTGCCTGACAGTCATCCACGGCAGTAAAGTAATCGTACTCGTTCTGCACGGCATGGGTGGAGATGCTGTGCGCCACCTGCGCAGCAGCATCATAGTTCAGAGAAGGGTCATCTGCCACCATGCGGCCAAACAGCGCCATGTCCATCGAGGGGGCTGCTTTCAGAGCATCCCGATACTGCTTTTTATCCGCAGAGCCCCCCACAGCCAGTTCTGCCAATGCCTTTGCCTGTGCAGTGCTCATGAAGAACAGAGCCTTGGTGCCCTTGTCGTCGCTCTTGATGCCCGCATTCTCCAGCGCTTTCTTTGCCAGCTTGTCTGCATCCAGTTCCGGGGCCAGTGCAAGGATCTGCTCCTTCACCAATTCTGCTGCCTTTTTGGTGCGCTTGCCCACATCCAGCTGAGCATTCTCCGCAAAGGCTGCGCGCATGGCGTGCTTCCATGCCTGCGAGGAAACTCTGGCGCGGAGCACACCGCCGTACACAGCCGTTTTGGGGCTGCCGGTATCGTCCCGGTTGATGCAGCTGGGCGGGACGGTCTGCAAAATGTGGAAATCAATATACAGGCGCTTATTCATAATCCGTTCTCCTTTTCTTTCTCTTCCGGTGCAGGCTTCGGGTCGCGGTACAGGTCCTGTCCCCACCGCAGACGGACATTGGCAGGGGTCTGCGCATACCGCGGGTCGGTGCATTGCAATTCATACAGATCTGCCGCAAGCTGCGGATAGTCCAGCGGGATGCCGCCATCCTTTGCTGCGCTCAGCAGCTGGATCATGCCCCGCAGATGGTGGCTGATCTCGGTGATTTCTTCTGCGGTGGCCAGTGCATTGAAGCGCCGGAGTACACTGGCCTCGGTCCAGTCCTGTCCGGCACTGTTCCGCTCTGCCAGCTGCCGCACCGCACGCCCCAGCGTGTTGCCGGGGCAGTTCATGGGGCGGTCGTTCCCCTGCTGATGCACAGCATACAGGGTCAGGGCAAGGTAGACCGCCCACTCTGCCGCCGAGGGCGCACTGCGGCTCTGAAAGCTTTCCGGCATTTCCAGCAAAAAACTTCCCCACAGCTCCGGCAGCTCGCCGGGCGCATGGCCGATGCCGCGCCGCAGCTTTGCCAGTTCTGCCCGCCGCTGGTTGTCCGGCAGAGCCTGAAGCCTGTGCAGCTGCTGCGCCGCATACATTTTGACGTCCTGTGTTTTCATACAATTCCCCCTTTATGGTTCTGTTTTGGGATAGATTTCCCAAAGTCTTGCGCGGAAATGATGATAGGCCTTTGGCGAGGCATACAGGATGGTGCGCTCGGTCTTTTTGTCCTTATCCACCACAATGCGGTGTCCCTTCAGGGCGGCATTTCCAGCCTCCATCACCATCTGTTTTCCCAGTTTTTCCGCGATGCTGCGTGCCCGTGCCTGCCAGCGCAGCGCTGCCTCATCCGGGTCGTCCTGCTCCGGGTCGATCGCCTGCAGCCACTGCCGGAAAGGCTGGTCCACCGCAAAGTAGAATTGTGCACGAACCGCGCCGCCTGCGTTTTCATTCCGGTCGCCGGCGGCAATTGCCAGCTCCTGTGCAAAACGCCCGATCAGCGCCGCTGTCTGTTCACAGCGCTCGATTTCTCTGACGATCCGGCTCTGCCATGGGTGCCCTATCTCATCCAGAATCCCTGCCTGAAAGGTCAGACTGTCGCTGAAAGAATCATTTACAAAGAAGTCCTTATCGCCATATTGGACACCGGAGATGCGGAAATGTACCTTTCTGCGAGGATCCAGAAGTTTCAATCTCTTTTCCTGCAACTTTTCGATCCAGCATACAACGCCCGGTCGATGCCCGCTGTCCTGACAAAAGACCGCCGGGAACTCCCGCCAGAATTGTTTGGCCGGGTCATGACGACAGGGTACAAACACCACCGGTTCATTTTTCTTGATTGGCATCATGCGCCAGATGGTCATCTGTTCGGCAAAGACGTTTTCTCTGGGGAAGAAATCTCCTCCCAGCAGACAGAACCCATCCACATTCTCCCCTGTCCTGTGCAGCAACAGCCTTCTGGATTGCAGGGTGAGCAGCTGTGCCGGGTTATCCGGACAGCAAATTTCTGTCCGTTCCGCGCTCTTTGGTGCTTCCAATTCCCAACAGGGCTTGCTTTCGCCCCAGCATTCCCGGCCGTCGCGCAGCAGCGTCAGGTTCAGCATCAGGGTCTCGTACAGATTATCGCCCTGTGCCTGAATAAAACCGATTTTGCCCAACCACCCGGCTCCTACGGACGGAAGCCCCTTTCCTTTTGGCTTCGCGGAGGTATCATCATAACCGTTCACGCATAGCAGCCACCGCGCCGCCTGTGGATAGCTCAGCTGCTCCTTGCTCTGCCCCGCATACAGCGGAAAGAGCCGGAGTTTATTGCCACTTTCCGACATTTCACCGTTGAGTTTGGCCGCGCCGTATTCCGTGCCGATCTTTGCCTGCGGCACCTGCCAGAAGGGGTGTGTCGGGTGGAACAGCCAGAAACGGTCCTTCCACTGCTCCAGATAGTCCCGGACAGGCTCTGCCGGGAAATGCCCCAGCTGCCACAGCTCGCTCCAGCGCTCCAGTGCATCATCGCTCTGCTCCAGCGGGCGGGGGCATCCCTTTGCATCCATCCGGGAAAACACGGTGAACAGCACCGCCAGCAGCAGCCGCAGCACGGCGGCGTTCTGGGTGGGCATCTCACCCGCAAGGTCCACATAATCCTGCGCCGACACCAGCGCCTCGGTCAGGGACACTTCCCGCACTGTGTTGTCCCGCAACCGCACCCGTATCCACGGTTCGGTCAGCAGGTTGAATTCAATTTCCTTCATCCGTCTCCTCCTTTTGGTAATACAGACCATTTTCACGGTCATAACAAAGCTCCATGCCCGCAAGCCGGGCAGTCAGGCTTTCATCCAGCAGCAGGATCAGTTCTCCGTGCAGCAGCGGCGACAGCTGCCACGCCGCAAGGCGGCTGCGGTTGTCTGCTTCCAACTCCCGGATGACCCTGTCCACCTTCCACGCTTTGCCGAACACCGCCGGGAGCCGCAGCTTCTGCCGGGCGATCTTCAGTGCTGTTTCCGGCGGGGGCGGGCTGTCGGCAGCTACAGCCGTGCCGCTCTCCTGCCACGGCAGAAAGTGGATGCCGCCGTCTGCCCGGCGCTGCATTACCAGCACCTCTACCGATGGGTCGCCGTCCCGCACTGCTGCCCGCGCCGCCGGGTCAGAGCGGGCGCCCTCATTCTGCATCCAGTCGTCCAGCGTATTCAGCTGCACCAGCCGGTGCGTTTCCGGCTGCGGTACAAGGTACGCCTCGGCGCGTGCTTTCTTTTTCTCCTGCGTCTTCTCATATACGCAGCGCATTTCCTCACCCTGCGCCTCGCCGGGAGCTTCCCGCTCCCAGCCGTAAACCCGCTGCACCAGCGGAGAGATTTCCTCCGGCAGCCGGATGCTCCGGGGTAGAAACTTCCGGGTACGCCAGAGCAGCCACTGTCCATATACTGCCTCGCTGCCCGCGTCAAAGGCATCCTCCCCGGTGTCCAGCACCGCGCAGCAGGCCTGCTGCAAAGGGGCGGGGCGGCTGCGGCGGTGGCGGTGCAGCCGTCCGATGCGCTGCAACAGCAGATCCATGGGGCAAAGCTCTGTAACAAGAACATCCAGATCAATATCCAGCGACTGCTCCATCACTTGTGTGCCCACCACGATCAGGTCGTTCCGGCGCTCCGGTGAAGAGCCCTTGCCGATGCGTTCCATCAGCTGCTCTTCCCGCGCTGCGCGGTCCGGCATCAGGAACTGCGCATGGAACAGCTGCACCTCTTTGTCCGGCAGGCTTTCCCGCAGCAGCTGCGCGATCTTCTGCGCTTTTTTGACCGTATTTACGATTACCCCCGCGCAGCCGCCCTCTGCCAGTTTCCGGCGCAGCAGCGCGGGCAGCTCCGGCTCTGCGAGCGTAGTGATCTGCACCGTTCGACCGGGTGCATCCAATGGGATGGCCGTCTGCTTTACCTCTGCGCCATTCGTCCATGTCAGCAGCGGATAGCCGCAGCTGGTTTTCCACGAGGCGTCCGGGGCAGCCTTTTTCTGCTGGTAGGCCTCGACCAGCTCTGTGCGCCGCCGGGCGGGCAGGGTAGCTGACAACAGGATGACCGGCACCTTGTACCAGCCCAGCCATTCCAGTGCGCGGTCCAGATAGCAGTTCATGTAGGTATCGTAGGCATGGCACTCGTCAATAATGACTACCTTGCCCGCAAGCCCCAGATGCCGCAGCATAACGTGCTTCTGGGCAAGTGCTGCCAGCAGCAGCTGATCCACTGTACCAATCACAAAGTTTGCCAGCAGTGCCTGCTTGTTTCCCCGAAACCACTGGTGTACCTGCACCTGATGCTCTTCCTGCGCGTCCTCCTCCAATTGCACCCCGCGCCCCTGCAGCCGCAGATAGCTCTCGTTCAGTTCCGCCATGCCGTGCGCCAGCTTTATAGCCTGCGGCAGCGTCTCCTCAGACTGCGTGTCTGCCCAGCCAAGCAGCCGAGGAAAGATGCCGTTTGCCGTAGCCTGTGTGGGCAGCCCGAAAAAGACACCGCCCAGCCCGAACCGGTTGGCCATGATTTCCGCAGCGGCCAGCGCCGCCTCGGTTTTGCCCACGCCCATCTGCGCTTCCAAGATCAGGATGCCCGGTTCCGCTGCGGTATCCACAGCCTCCAGAACAGCCCTCTGCACCGCATTGGGCGCAAAGCCGAACCGCACCGCAAACTCCTGCGGGTCTGCAATGCCCGGCTGTGTCTCCCACGGGAAGGGCAGCGCCAGCTTTTTCCACGCCCTGTCCACCCGCGCCGGGTAATCCTTCATACTGCCCAACTCCTCTACCGGGATCAGGGGAAAGTATTCCGTATTGCTGGCAATCCAGTCTGCCATGATCAGAAGTCCGGTCAGAAGCACTTCCTCCTGCGGGTCCAGATTCTCCAGCTCCGCTGTGTCGTCAAAGCCGCAGTCCTGCAAAACAGTCATGAGCAGCTCTACCCAGAAACCCTGCCAGACCTTTTTCTGTCCCTTGGGGTAGTAGTTGCTCTCCCACCCCTCTAACTGATCATCGACCGCCGCGCAGCTCTGTGGCTTGCCGTGGTGTGCCCCCACAATGGAGGCGATCCCTCCGGGACAATCATCCCGCAGCAGGATCGCCTCGCCCGCCATGGCATGCGGCGACTCCCGGCGGTTCTGTTCAGGACAGTCCAGCGGCGTCAACGTTTCCAGCCGCTGCCGCGCCTCCGGCAGGGTGCGCAGGATATTTGCCTGAAAGGCTACCGTAGCCTTGCCTATATCGTGTATTCCGCCCAGAAACCGGGCATGCGCGAGCAACGCTTCCTCGCGCTCAATGCCCATGGCCCGTTTTACGCTTTCCGGGAGCCACTGCCGGACCAGCCGCTCCATGATGCCCGCCGTATCCCACAGGTGCATCCAGAGCGGCAGCCACAGGCTGGTATTCTCCGGGTCCGTTTTACCAACCAAAAACCTTGTTTTATTCAACATCCATCGCATTTCTGTTCCTTTTCCGGTGTGTGTGCCTTCCATGTACCGAGCATAACAGATCATGTATCCCATAATCAGTACTTTTTGTATTTTATTTCCGCAAATGAAAAAACGGCACACCGGGTCGTGCCTCATCAAAACGAACGTGTCCTTGCAAGGTAGAGAAACCTGCTATTCATAGCCCGGTTCCATCTTCTGTTCCAAAGATACGCTTCTGCCCTTCTGCTGTCAACGGCTCTGCGCAAATTCATCAAAGCCACAAAAAACGATTTCTTTTTTTGTATAAAAAACCGCCCCGGCTTCCTGTTTCGGAAACCGGGGCGGTTCGTTTGCGTTATTTGTAGTTTTTCAGTTGATTCCAAGCTCTTTCAGCAGACGGTCACAATATGCCGCATCCTCGGAAGCTTTTTTGCATCGTCAATGCGATTTTATTCAAAGAGCTTCTTCATAAGGGTTATCACTTGTGCTTTGCCTTCTATTTCGCCCTCAATTTTTCCCTTGGCAATGCCACGATTTTCCACTTTATCAAGCACATCACACATATTGCGTGGGCCTCCGGTCTTATCGAATGCCAAATTCTTTTATCAACTGATCGCGATACACTTCATCTTCAGAAACCCGCTTGACATCATCAATACGGCCTTGATCGAGGAGTTTCTTGACAAGGAGAGCCATTTGATTTTTGCCTTCAATTTCACCCTCAGCCTTACCTTTCACAACGCCTTTTGCAATGCCTTTTTCAATGCCTCTGCTTTCCACTTTATCAAGCACATCACACATATTGCGTAGGCCTCCTTTCTGGCCATCGGTATTTGTATTGTACGCTTCCTCAAACCGATTATCATTCGTCATAATACTCAGCAGTTGAAGCGTTTCCTGCACATGGGTCAAATCCTGTGAACTCGGAATATAGTCGCCGTTTTCCCGTTTCTGTACGAAATAGTCTGCCACGACCTTAAAATCGCTCTGGAAAAGTTCTACCTGCTCATGGGTCAGATAGGCAATCTGGAACAGGTTGATCTTATAGTCGTTAACATACGGCTCAAACTCCTTGGGAATGTTCAGCCGTTCCTTCAGGGAAAGCGGCCCATTCCACGGCTTATTGTGACCGAAGTAAAGCACCAACGTCACAACAGGATAGAGATTTTCGCCATCGCCAAGCAACTGCGCCCGATATTCTGCGCCGTCGTAACCCATGACACGGAGCGGCATATTGGGATCAGACGCGGTCTGGTTTTCAAAACCGATACAGGCTACACGGATATTTCCGTTCTTCCAGCGTTTGGCAACATCCCGCTCGATCTCACGAATCTTGCCATCTACTTTGTAGTAGGAGCGTGGAGCCTGATCTTCCAGTTCATCCGCCAACAAAACCTGTTTGCCGTTGAACAGAAGCACATTCACAATGTCCGAAAAGACATCGTTGTAGGATTCCAGAATTTTTTCAGATGTATCCTTTTGCGCCATCCCATCACCTTCTTTTCTCTTGTTATTATAGTAGCATACAGATGTGAAATTTACAAGCATTTGCCTTATGCTACGTTCAATCTGGTGGCTTTATAGCAGTCAGCGCACATTCCCTCATGGGTGGCGGCAAACTCTGTCGCCTGCATGATGGAGCCATCCTTCAGCTTGACCCTCTTAATGGGCTGGTTGCAACGAGCGCAGATGCAGGGCATCGGCGGCTGTTCCTGCTTTTGGCTGGTAGGTCTCGGCTTCGGCTGCTTTTGCGGTTCTGCCTCCGGCTGCGGTGCAGCATCTTCCGGCAAATCCTCTCCGGCATAAACGT
>OIZF01001952.1_pt1 | contig 10916 bp, 10 predicted proteins | sample 1588471 | NCBI WGS metagenome assembly OIZF01 (sample SAMN03283279) | human gut metagenome | biome: human-associated habitat; material: feces | host: Homo sapiens | place: Peru | collected 2012
AGAGGGTTGTTTACCCCCCCCCGTTTGCTTTCGGCAAACTTGATTTTTTGCCTCTCACAAACTATATTATGATTTACTTTTGATACTTTAATCTTATCAAATAATTTATGATTTAACAATCCATTTTACATTATTTTAATAATTCTTTACAAAATTACATTAATATTTATTTTCTTCCATCAAGCGATTGATAATTAGAAATGATCATCTCTGCTATTTTCATACCATCCATAGCTGCAGTCGTAATTCCCCCGGCATATCCAGATCCTTCCCCACAAGGATAAATTCCTTTTATATTAGATTCTAGATTTTCATTTCTTTCTATACGAACAGGAGAAGAAGTTCTACTTTCTACACCAGCTATAATTGCATCACTAGAATTATAACCTTTTATTTTTGTTCCAAAGTATTCGATTCCTTCTATTAAAGAATCTGATATGTATTTTGGAAAAATACGATTTACATTGACTAATTTATAGTTTCCTTTAAAAATAGGTTTTACATTTTTCAAACTAGTTGTCATTTTATTTTCTTTAAAATCTTGATAAGTTTGAATTGGAATCAATCCATCTCCCTCTTGATAAGCAAGCTGTTCTAAAGTTCTTTGAAAATTTAATCCATCTAAAACACCATTTCCATAGTCTTCTGGTTTTACACTGACAACAATCGCACTATTAGCATTTTCACTTTCTCTTTGATAATTACTCATCCCGTTAATCGCTAAAAGGCCTTCTTCGCTAGAAGCATTCACAACATAGCCTCCAGGACACATGCAAAAAGAGTATACACCTCTACCAGACTTTGTCTGATAGGTTAATTTATAACTAGCTGGTGGTAAAAGAGGATGACTTTTCATACCATATTGGCTTTCATTGATCATACTTTGTAAATGTTGAATACGAATTCCAACAGCAAATGGTTTAGGACTCATTCTTAATTTATGATCTAACAACATTTGAAAAGTATCTCTAGCGCTATGGCCAATAGCTAAAATTAAATTTTCACAAAGAACCGTTCTATTATGATTTACTTCAATTTCATATAGACAATTTTCTTTTGTATGAATATCTGTTAAACAAGTTTCAAAATAAAACTCTCCACCCATTTCTATGATTTTATTTCTCATATTTTGAACTACTGTTCTTAGTACATCTGTTCCAATATGTGGTTTATAATCGTACATAATATCTGGATTAGCTCCACATTCTACAAATATTTCAAATACTTTTTTCATTCTATGGTTAGGATCTTTTGTTAATGTATTTAATTTTCCATCAGAGAAAGTTCCAGCACCACCTTCTCCAAACTGAACATTCGAATTTTTGTTTAATTTTCCTGTTTTCCAAAATTCTTCTACGGATTTTATCCTATCTTCTACTTTTTCTCCTCGTTCTATGATAATGGGCTTATATCCATTTTGAGCTAGTATATAAGCAGAAAATAATCCTGCTGGACCAGATCCAACAATAACAATTTGATGCTCTAACTTCTTTGTTCCTGTTATTTGTAATTGATATTTTTCATCAGGGGTCTCTATCACATCTTTTTTATGATGCTTTAATATTTTATAATCCTCATCTGTTTCAATATCCACTTCATAAATATATTTTAATTTTGGTTTTTTTCTAGCATCTAAAGATTTTTTATTAATTTTGATTGTTTTAATTTTATTGGAATGAATGTTTAATTTTATTGCTGTTTGTTTTTTTATTTCTTCTAAATTATCGTTTTCAAAATATACTTCTACTTGTCTTACTCGAATCATTTTATAGAACCTCCTGCTATCATACCAGTCATAAATGCAAACGCTAAATTATATCCACCACAATCTCCGACAACATCTAATAGTTCTCCAACAATATATAATCCAGAAATTTTTTTAGATTCAAAATTGCTACTTACTTCTTGTAAAGAAAGTCCTCCCTTACATACTTGAGAACGCTCAAATCCTTTTAAACCAGTTACATTGAATGAAAGTTTTTTTAAGTAATTCGCTAATACTTGTTTTTTTTCTGTAGGAATTTGTTGCCATGTATCTTGATTAGAAAGGGAAGATAATTTTAAAATTAAATTTACAATTTTATAATTTAATAATCCATCTAGTAATTCTTGTATCGTTCTATTTTTTACAGTCTGATTTTTTAAATCTAAATATGAAATAATGTCAGAAATTGTTGGAACAAGGTCAATTTTTAAAAGATCATGAGGTTGTGCTAGATTAGAAGTATTCATCACACATATTCCACTCACTCCATAATCTGTAAATTGAATTTCTCCTGTTTCTTCTTTCAATAAATTATCGTTACGATATAATTTCACAACAGCATTTGTCCTTACTCCAGATAGTTCTTTATAAAATGGATTGGTTTCCATAGAAGTTAATGCTGGTTTTATAGGAATTATGGTATGCCCCATTTCTTTTAAAATTTCATATCCTAATCCATCTGATCCTGTTTTAGGATAAGCTTTGGAACCAGTCGCAAGTATTACTTTATCAGCTTTAAAATTACCTTGATTGGTTTCTATTTCAAATTGGTTTAATTTTTTTATTTTTGTTACTTCTACTTCTTGAACAATTGTTACTTTTCTTACTAGTGCTTCTTTTATTAGAGCATTTTGTACTGTGGTTGCTTGATTAGAAAGTGGATAATAATAACCATTTTTTTCATAATATTCTACTCCAATTTGTTTCATCAAAGTTAATATTTTTTCTTTTGCATTCTCAAAACTTGGAATAAGTTTTAAATCGCTACTATTAAAATGTTTTAACGAAAAATCTTCATTAAAAAAATTACATTTTCCATTTCCTGTAATCGATATCTTTTTCCCACAATTTTTATTTTTTTCAAGGAGTATAACTTCATTATTCATAGCAGCATGAATAGCAGCTACAAGCCCTGAAGCTCCTCCACCAATTACAATAACTTTCACTCTCATCACCAAACTCATTATAACAAAAAAGAGTAGTATTTTCTACTACTTAATTATAACCACGAACAATTAATGTGACATTTCCTCTAAACCATCTACTATTATTAGAATTATGTAGAAAATCTGATGATTCAATAAAAGTATTTAACACTTCATCACTTGTTTTATTAGTTACACTATAATTTAGTAAATCAGATATCTTCTTTGTTATAACAATCCTTTTCTATTTTTTTAATATAATACATTAGATTTACGAATTCCAAAAGTTACAGAATAATTGTCTATTAAAAGATCAAAGAAAGCCCTTTTATCACTTTCTATATCACTAGGATAGTGAATAGGCCCTACTTCCATTGTCTCTGGATCATAAATATCCATAAAAAGATAATTAGGATATTTATATACTAAATAATTATTTTTAAAGTCATTATACTTTTCTATTAAAATACTATTTACTAAATCACTATCAACCGAATCATAAGAGTCTCTATTTTCTTTAACCATTAAACAAGTAAAGAGGTTGATTAAATCCTCAGTATATAAACTAATATCGTTATCACTTTCTTCATTTAAAATATATAAATTTTTATAAAATAATTCAACATGTTTTAAAAAAGCATAATTTTTAAAATCAAAACGAACACTTAAATCTTCATTTTGTAAATCAATATATTTTTCTTTTTCATATTCTAAGCTATAATCATAACATTTAAGCATACGAATATAATCGATAATCTCTTCCCTTGTATCATACAAATATGGAAAATTTTGATAAAAACCTATTGGATCTCGTTCTATTGAATTTTTTAAAATTGTATTCATTTTATAATTAGGATTAATAGCCAAAGCAAATTCCAAATTATTTATCACTTGATTTTCAGGGAAATAAGTTGAAACATTCTTTCCGTCCATTAAAGAAGCCACTTTTTCTGCATATGCTTCGCTTAAAAAAAGATAATTATATGGTTGATATGAAGCATCCTCATTAAATAGTGACTTTATTCCAACACCTGTTGGAAAAGTATAATAATTATCATTGCAGGAACAATAATCATTTTCTAAATGAGTAAGTTCATGGTTAGTAACCCTCTCCCATTCAGATAAAGAGATATCTTCAACAGCCTCATTATATACTATATAGATATGGTTTTTTTTATGAATATAACGTGCATATGTTATTTCAGGGTAATCGAGAGTCTCATAAAATTGTAAATCTTCTAAAGAACAAGCAAAATTCTTAGCAGAGAAATTAGGATCTATTTCTTTCATCTTTTCTATATAATCATAAATATAATCAACTAATTCTTTAATCGAATCATCATCAAATTCTTTATAAATGGTAATATCAAATTCATCAACTTTAATACTATTACTATGTGATGTCAGAAGTTTTTTTATTAATTTTTCTTTATCAATGTTATCAATTTCTTCTAAATATAAATCTCCATCATAAGAGCACCTATCATCTTTACTTATATCATAAAAAACGTCATCTAAAGTTTTATCAATATCAAAATTAACTACATCCTGTAAATAAGAAAAATCATCATCTATAAAATCACAGGAGGCATCATCATACAAAGGGAATAATTCATCTACAACATGAGTCTTTTCTTCTAGATAATTTTCAACAAGATCAAATTCTGTATTAATTAAAGATATGGTTAAAATCAAAGTTAATAAAAAATACATCTTTCTATAGAACTTATCATGTAATATTTTTAATATTTTTTTATAATAATAATCACTTTCAAGCATATATAAAACATAAGATTTCTTATACAGATTTATTTCTAAGTCTATTTTTATAATCTTAACATTATCTTTAGAAGTAATATTATAAGAGACTACCTGATCACTATAACACTTTTTTTTAAGAAATAAATAAAAACTTTTTTTAGAGTAATAGTCGTTATTTATTTTTAAATAACTATTTTTATCACTTTTTTTGCTAAAAAATACCTTAATCATAGAAACCTCCTCATATTTCTTTTTAAATCTTTACACAATCATTAATCGTTACTTGAATCAATATTTTTAAATCAGTTTTCTAGTAATTAAAAGCCATTTATAGTACTTGTACAGCTATAGTACTTGTACAGCTATAGTACTTGTACAGCAAAAATTGACTCATTCAAAATAATACGCCAATTACGCGAACTTTAAATAAATCATAATTAATACATCTTTCAAAATTTTTCTTCAAAACCTATTTGCCCATAAAAAAAATAAATTGAACTTCTTCTACCAGGTAAATTGGAATAGTATTGATCTCTAACAGATTCCAAAGTAAGCTATATAACCATCAATGTCTATTGTTTTACCAATAATTCCATATATTCTTTCCTTTAGATATAATAACTATAATGAATATGAATGTCAAGAAAAAAAGGCACTAAAATATCTTTCATGGTTTTAAAATATTCTAAATTTTTTTCATTTGTTATTCTTATTAATCTCTTTATTTTTTATAACAAACAAAAAAAGCTCTCATTAGAGAACTTCATAATAAATATACATGTTTTGATTAAATTCATAGATAATTTAAATAAATCGCTTAATCAATAACATCTTTAAAAAACTTGTATGATAAAGCTGTTTAATACTTTTGTATTTTGAATATATACTTTAATTTCGTTTGCTTTTAACACATTTATTGTATTAAAGTATACTTTTTCAAGTTCTATACTTCTATTTAAAGAATTAATTTTCTTTCTTTTCTGACTCTTCCTCTTTTTCTTTTATTACTTCTTTTCTAGATAAATTAAGTCTTCCTTTTTTATCATAACCTAATGATTTTACTAAGATTTCATCTCCAACTTTTACCATATCACTAGGTTTTTCTACTCTTTTTGTATCCAATTGAGAAACATGAACAAGTCCTTCACAACCTGGCCATAATTCTACAAAGCAACCAAAGTCTTCTACTTTTGTAACAATTCCTTGATAAACAACATCTGTTTCTACTTCACGAACAATTGCTTTAATCATTTCAGCTGTTTTATTAATAATATCTTGATCTGTGTGATAAATGATAACTCTTCCATCATCTTCTAAGTCTACTTTAACAGCATTTACATCGTTTACCATATCAACGTGAGAAGCTTCACAAATGATTTTAGTTATCATCTCTCCACCTTTACCAATGACATCTTTAATCTTTTCGGGTTCAATTGTAAAGATCATGGTTTTTGGAGCATATTTTGAAACTTCTTTACGAGGTTCTTTAATTTGTGCTTCCATAACATCTAAGATTTCTAAACGAGCTACTTTTGCTTGCGCCAATGCCTCTTTTAAAATTTCTTTTGTAATTCCCTTAATTTTGATATCCATTTGTAAAGAACAAATTCCTTTTCTTGTTCCACCAACTTTAAAGTCCATATCTCCTAAATGGTCTTCCATTCCTTGGATATCTGTTAAAATTGTATAATCTTTGCCATCTTTGGAAGTAATTAATCCCATAGCAATTCCTGCAACAGGTGCCTTAATTGGAACACCGGCTGCCATTAAACTCATACATCCAGCACAAATAGTAGCTTGACTAGAAGAACCATTGGATTCTAAGATTTCTGATACAACACGAACTGTATAAGGAAATTCCTCTTCACTTGGCATCACTTGTTTTAAACATCTTTCACCTAAAGCACCATGACCAATTTCTCTTCTACCAGGACTTCCATATCTTCCTGTTTCTCCAACAGAGAATGCTGGAAAATTATAATGTAACATAAAGTGCTTTTCTGCTTCTAAACTAATACCATCTAATACTTGATATTCATTTAAAGCTCCTAATGTAGTAACAGCTAAAGCTTGTGTTTCTCCTCTTGTAAATAAAGCAGAGCCATGAGTTCTAGGAAGTAAATCAATAGCTGTAGAAAGAGGTCTAATTTCTGTCATCTTTCTTCCATCTGCTCTTGTTTTTTCAGAAACAGTAATATTTCTAAAAATATCATATTCAATTTCTTCTAATACTAATTTTACCTTTGTGATTAAAATTGTTAATTCATCCTTATCTAAATCTTGATTAGATGAGGTATATTTTTCAACAACTTCCTCTTTTACTGCATCAATTGCTGCATATTTTTCTTGTTTATCTTTAATACGCATTGCTTGATCTAATTTTAAAGAAGCAAGATTAGAAATATCTGTTCTCAAAGATTCTTCAATTTCTAATTTTTCGTATTCCATTTTTCCTACGCCAATTTCTTCAATAATTTTTTCTTGGAATTCACATAATTCTTTTACTGCTTCATGACCAAACATTAAAGCCTCTAACATATCACTTTCTGATACTTCTTTAGAACCTGCTTCTACCATGTTAATAGCCTCTTTTGTTCCTGCAACTGTTAAATCAATATCAGATTGTTCTAGTTCACTTGGTGTTGGATTAATAATAAACTCTCCATTTACTCTTCCTACTTTTACTCCAGCAATTGGACCATCAAAAGGAATTTTTGAAATACAAGTACATAAGCTTGAACCAAACATAGCCGTTAATTCTGGAGAATTGTCATTATCAACGGATAAAACGGTATTAACAACCTGTACCTCATTTCTAAAATCACTAGGAAACATTGGACGCATTGGACGATCAATCATACGAGCCGCTAATGTTGCTGCATCAGTTGGTCTTCCTTCTCTTTTAATAAAACCTCCTGGAATTTTTCCAACAGAATATAATTTTTCTTGGTATAAAACCATTAATGGAAAGAAATCTGACAATATATTCGCACTATTTGATACAACAGCTGTAGATAATATAACCGTATCCCCATAACGAACTAAAACAGCTCCATGTGCTTGTTTTGCTAATTCCCCGTGTTCTACTACTAATTTTCTTCCTCTAAAATTTAATTCGAAAACTTTTTTCATTTGTTACCTCCTTTTACCACACATAAAATTTTTAGCCTTTTGATAAGCTCTTTTATAGTATTCGTGATTTTCTTCTATTTTTCCATTTGCCTCTTCTTGAAGCTTTTTATATTCTTCTGAATAAGAAATTTTTTCTTTTTTTGTATCTTTTATTCCATTCATTGCAGCTTCTGATACTTCAATTTTTGCCATAATATTGCCTCCTTCTAAATTTTTCCAAAATAAAGACACTTAAAATAAGTGCCTACTAAATTACTTTCTAAGTCCTAAACTCTTAATTAAATCACGATATCTTGTAACATCTTTTTTGTAAAGATATTGTAACATACTTCTTCTTTGACCTACTTTTTTAAGTAAACCTTTTCTTGAATGATAATCATGTTTATGTTCTTTTAAGTGTTCAGTTAATTCTTTAATCTCTTCTGTTAAAATAGCTACTTGAACTTCTGCAGAACCTGTATCTCCAGCTTTTCTAGCATATTTTTTAATGATTTGATCTTTTGTTTCTTTACTTAAAGCCATAATTGTTCTCCTTTCTGATTGATTCGCTTATTTCTAGATAAAAATCGGAGATGTTTTCTAACCAAAAATAAGTACTAACATTAATATACACTATATTATGAATATTGACAAGTAAAAATGAAAATTATTTTATTTTTTTAAGTGGCCAGATACTAAAATGAACAACACCCTCTATATCAGAGTCAGAAACTAATCCTATATATCTACTATCTAAAGAATTTGTTCGATTATCTCCCACTAAAAAATACATATTATCTGGAATTGTTTCATAGCCAATATCCGAAAGACTAAAATCTTCCGTTTCCATATGACCAAAATCTTCTTCTATTTCCTTGTTATTAATATAAAGTTTATTATTTTTAAATTCTATTTTTTCTCCAGGAAGTCCTATAATCCTTTTTACGAGCTTTTGTTTTGCATAATTAAATACGACTATATCAAATCTTTCATAATGTTTACTATATTTCGATAATAACAAAATTTGCTTATTTTCTAAAGTGGGATTCATGGAAGGACCATCGACCCTAACTGGTGTAATAATAAATAAACGAATTAAAAGTATAGCTAAAATAATTAGAAAATAAGAAACCCATTCTTTCAAAATCTTTTTCATAATTCCCCTCTTTTCGCTACTTCATTATACTATAATCTTCATGTTTTTTGCAAGAAAAAAGCCTTTTACAAGGCTTATTTATCTCTACGTTCTTTAATTCTTGGTTGTTTTACTAACTTTGATAAGTAATTTAATTTAGCTCTTCTAACTTTACCTTTTCTAACAACTTTAATATAAGCTATTCTTGGGTTATTAATAGTGTAAGTTTTTTCTACTCCTACACCGCTTGAGATCTTTCTTACGATAAAGTTTTTACTAATTCCACTACCTTTGATTGCTTTTACAATTCCTTCAAAATCTTGAACTCTTTCCTTATTGCCTTCTTTGATATGGTAACCAACAACTATAGTATCACCAACTCTAAATTCAGGTAAATCTGTTCTGATTTGATCTTTTGTAATTTTTTCTACTAAATTCATACTGTCACTCCTTTTCTATTTACCATGATCATAGATGACAAAATCCAGCGGATCACTTGTTTCATTCTAACATAATTTTAAAAATTACGCAAGTATTTGATTATAATTTGTGAATTATTGAATTTTGTGTTATGATATCAAACAAATTAGGAGGGATGATTTATATGGAAGAAGCATTAAAGGATGCGATTAATTGCTTAAATATCATTCGAGGAAATAAAATAAATTCTAATTTTGGACAAGTATATAGAAATACCAATGAAAATTTATCTAAAATTTTAACTCATTATGATATGAAGGATAAACAAATTTTAAGTGTTGTAGCTTCTAGTGATCAAGTCTTTTCTTGCTATTATCTAGGAGCCAAAAATGTGGACACATTTGATTCTAACAAATTAACTTATTATTACTTTTTTCTAAAGAAATGGACTCTATTAAGTACTGGAAAACCATATATTCCAGCCTCTAATATAGAACTTTTAAAAATCATTGAAACGCACGATGATTCCTTAGAAGAAATAAACGCATCTTATTTTTGGAAGTATGTTATATTACAATTAGATGAATCATTATACTACTCTAAATTCTTTTATAAGGAAGGATTACTTTATGATTTACCTTATCAAAATGATATACAAACTTTACAAAAACTACTAGTAGAAAAGAAACCAAATTATCAACAAATCAATTTATTTAATCCTATTCAAAATGTTACCCAAAAATATCAAGTAATTATTTTATCAAACATATTAGAATATTTATATAATGATACTTGGACTAGTCAATATCAAAGCATTGCTGCCAAAAACATTAATCAATTATTAGAAAACGGAGGAATAGCGATATCTTCTAATTTAATTGATTATGAATATCAAGGCAATCCAATTTTTGAGCATTATTTTGAATATCTAGAAGGACCCATTGATAAAAACTATTTTGATCAAACTGAATATCCTATTTGTTATTGTTATAAGAAAAAAGGTTTATAAAAGCAGAATTTAAATATTCTGCTTTTATCTTGATTTTCCTTTTTTTTCTGTTTTTTCTTCTGGAACCATAGTTTTATAAATCATCTTTGTTTTAATTTGTTTTTCCAATAAGTTTATTTTTTTTAATAATAAATTTACAAACTTATCATCCAAATATTTACGATATTTATATTCTACAATATTTTTATATCGTTCAATATTATCTAAAGCTTCACGATAAGAATCATCATCATCGTCGTCGGTTGCATCATTAATAATGTAATTCAAATAAAATTCCAATTTTCTTCTGATTTTTCTTTTTAAAACTTTTTCTATAAAAGATGGTTTTATAATGACCATAGAATTTACTTCAATACCAGGAGATACAATTTCATTTTTAGGGGAAACATGAAATCCATTTATTTTACTATAATCAATAAAGGTTAACTCCCCTTGATTACTTTTTGCTACTACATAATGTTTTTTATTCATGGTATCCACTCTTTTCTAGTAAATCTGGTCGTCTTTCTCGTGTTTTTTTGATTTGTTCCTCTTTTCGCCATTTTGCAATATTTACATGATGTCCAGAAA
>OIZF01001960.1_pt1 | contig 10874 bp, 9 predicted proteins | sample 1588471 | NCBI WGS metagenome assembly OIZF01 (sample SAMN03283279) | human gut metagenome | biome: human-associated habitat; material: feces | host: Homo sapiens | place: Peru | collected 2012
GGGAGCTTCTTATCCCGCCGTAAAATGCTAATAAAGCTCTCCCTTTCGGGAGAGCTGGCATCGCGCAGCGATGACTGAGAGGGTTTCCACAAAAACAAAAGCATCTGCACGCAAATGCAGATGCTTTTTGTTTTATGCACGGGCAGGCAACCGGAAGATTACTCCTCCGTCACCTCAAAGTCCAGGGGCTTGCCGCAGTTGGGGCACTTGGGCTCACCTTCCAGCAGCTCCTCTTCCTCAAACACGGCAGTGGTGCCGCAGTCCGGGCAGGTCACCTCGTACTGCACGGGAGCATCCTCGTCGGGCTCTTCCTCGTCGCCTTCCAGCACCACCTCGTAGGGCAGCCCGGTGCTTGCGGGTTTTCTTCCACCCATGCCATCGCAGCCGACGAGTGTCAGCGCCAGGCAGCACAGCGCGGTACTAAGCCTGTTCGTTCTCATGCTGTCTTATCTCTCCTATCTTCTTCGATGTGCTCAGCAGTCCGCAGGCAGCATAGATGTCCTGTCCACGGCTGGCGCGGATGGTGGTGAACACACCGTGCTGGGTCAGATAGTCGCGGAACTGCTCCATCTTCTCGTCGCTCACTCCCTGCAGCGGGATGTCGGGAATCTGATGGAAGCGTATCAGGTTGAAGCGGCAGTCGAGCCCCTTCACCAGCCTGATGATGGCCTTGGCGTGCTGCATGCTGTCGTTCAGCCCCTTGAAGACGATGTATTCGAACGAGAGTCGGCGCTGATGCGAGAAGTCGTAGTTGCGCAGCAGTTCCACCACCTGTTCTATGCTCATTCCCCTCTCTGCCGGCATCAGCTCGGCACGCTCTGCCGGTATCGGGTCGTGCATGGAGATGGCCACGTGGCACTCGCTCTCCTCGAGAAATCGTTTCAGCTTGTTCTTGATGCCCACCGAGCTGACGGTGATGCGCTTGGGACTCCAGGCCCAGCCATAGTCGGCAGTCAGGATGTCCGTGGCACGGAGCACATTGTCGAGGTTGTCCATTGGCTCGCCCTGCCCCATGAACACGATGTTGGTCAACTTGTCCACCTCGGGCAGCGAGTAAATCTGGTTGAGGATGTCGCCGGCAGGCAGACTGCCCTCAAAGCCTTGCTTTCCTGTCTGGCAGAACAGGCAGTTCATCTTGCACCCCACCTGTGACGATACACACAGCGTGGCGCGGTCTTTGTCGGGGATGTAGACCGTCTCGACAAACTTTCCGCTGCGTGTGGGGAACAGATACTTGATGGTTCCGTCTACCGAGTGCTGTGCGTCGGAATATCCGAAGCATCCTATTTCGTATTTTTCAGCCAGCTTGGCACGGTTGGCTTTCGATATGTTCGTCATCTCGTCGATGCTCTTCACATGTTGCTGATAGAGCCATTTTGCCATCTGTCCACCGGTGAAGGCAGGCATGTCCAAATCCTTCGCCACCTGCTTCAGTTCGGCGAGTGTCAGACCGAGAAGATATTTTTTTTCGTTATTCATAGTGCAAAGATACGCTTTTTTGCTGAAAAATTGTTATCTTTGCCACATATTTTAAGATAATAAGCAAAAATGAGAGAAAAAATAGACCTATTCTTGCCTTTTGAAGCCTTGGAGAAGGGTGAAGAAACACTGCTCGAGCTTCATGAGAACAAGACGGTACAACATATCAATCTGTTGGTAAGCAGCGACTTTGCCTCGCAGCACCAAGTGCCAGAAGGCTGTACCTTTGTAGTAATCGACAGAATGGAGTCGTCCAACACGGTGATGAGCATCGCCGAGAACACGGATGCCGACTATCTGCTGTTGTGCACCAGGATGACGTCGGTGCGCTGGGGGCTCTATGCCCTGGAACGCTTTCTGCGCACTGCCGACGACACGGGAGCGGTGATGGTCTACAGCGACCACTACTCCTTGGAGGAAGGCGCACTGACGAAGCATCCCGCCATAGACTATCAGGCAGGAAGCCTCCGCGACGACTTCGACTTCGGCAGTCTGTGGCTCATCAAGTCGCAAGCGCTGCTCGACTATGTGGCGCAGACCGACCGTGTGGATTATCAGTATGCCGGACTCTACGACCTGCGCCTGTATCTGAGCAGAAAGGGCGAGATATTCCATCTCAACGAATATCTCTACACCGAGGCCGAGCTCGACACCCGCAAGAGCGGCGAGAAGCAGTTCGACTATGTCAACCCGCGCAACCGCGAGGTGCAGATAGAGATGGAGCGTGCCTGCACAGCCCATCTCGAGAAGGTGGGAGCCATCGTCGACACCAACTTCTACCGCCAGCCCGACTTCGACGAGCAGGACTTCGCCTGCGAGGCCTCTGTCGTCATTCCCGTGTTCAACCGCGAGAAGACCATTGCCGACGCCGTGAAGAGCGCCCTGTCCCAAAAGACCAACTTCCCCTATAATGTCATCGTGGTCAACAACCATTCCACCGACAGCACCGGCAAAATCCTCGACTCGATAGACGACGGGCGCCTGATACAGATAGTGCCCAGCCGCACCGACCTGGGCATCGGCGGCTGCTGGAATGTGGCTGTCAACAGCGACCATTGCGGAAAGTTCGCCGTACAACTCGACAGCGACGACCTGTATTCCTCACCCAAGACGCTGCAGAAGATCGTCGACGCCTTCCATGAGCAGAAGGCAGCCATGATCATCGGCTCGTACCGCATGTGCGACTTCGACCTCAACACCCTGCCCCCGGGACTCATCGACCACAAGGAATGGACCGAAGACAACGGCTGCAACAACGCCCTGCGCATCAATGGTTTGGGAGCACCACGCGCCTTCTTCACACCCTTGGTGCGACAGATACAGTTCCCCAACACCTCCTATGGCGAAGACTACGCCCTGGGACTGGCTTTCTCGCGCCGTTACCGCATAGGCCGCATCTACGACGAGCTCTATCTCTGCCGCCGCTGGGGTGGCAACAGCGACGCAGCCCTCAGCGTGGAGCGGGTGAATGCCAACAACCTATATAAAGACCGCCTGCGCACCATGGAGCTCAAGGCCCGACAGCAGATGCTGCAGGGCAAGGCCGACATCATGGAGGACAGCAGCATCTCGCGCTTCTTCAACCGACAGTTGGAGATGTGGGAAGACGCACGCCACCGCTTCCGCGACCTCAAGCACGTAGAGGTGCGCCAACTCTCCGACCAGCTGAAGGTGCAGTTCAATCCTGCACGCATCGTCAGCACAGGCGCCAAGATAGACAAGCACACACTCGGCGAGCGCCCCTGCTTCCTGTGCGAGCGAAACCGCCCCAAGGAACAGATGACCAAGCAGATAGACGACCACTTCCAGCTCTTGGTCAACCCCTTCCCCATCCTGCCGGTCCACTTCACCATTCCCGCCACCAAGCACCAGCCACAGTCCATCTACCGCCATTATGGCGAGATGCACAGACTGCTGTCGCTCCACAGCGAGCTGATGGTGTTCTACAACGGTCCTAAGTGTGGCGCCTCAGCCCCCGACCACCTGCACTTCCAGGCTGGCACAAGCGGCGTGCTGCCCCTGCAGACCAACTGGCAACGCCTCTCGCGCAACCTCACCGACGTCATCTCGCTCAACGACGAGGAGAAGATTTCCGTGCTGCGCGACTTCCTCGTGCCTGCCTTCGTCATCATCTCGAAGAGCGAGGACAGCGACGAGGAACTCTTCCATCGCCTCTATCGCTCCATGCCGATGCGTGGCGACGAGAGCGAGCCCATGATGAACATCATCGCCTGGCGAAAAGGCGACGAGTTTATCAGCGTCGTCATCCCGAGAGAGAAGCACCGCCCTGACGCCTATTTCGCCGAAGGCGAGGCCCAGATGATGGTTTCGCCAGGAGCGCTCGACATGGCAGGACTGATCATCACTCCGCGCGAGGAAGACTTCAGCAAGATCAACCTCGACAAAGCCACAGCCCTGTTGCGCGAGTGCGGCATTTCGGCAGAGAAGATGGAAGCCATCGTCAGCAATCTCAAGGCCTCTGCCGCGACCGCTCACGAGCATCCGCTCCAGCTGCTCGCCGGCAAGGGCAAACAGCCCAACGTGAACGTGGGCATCGTGAGCGGGCAGAAGATTCACTTCTCGCTCAACAAGCCTTACCTGGCCAAGGGCGAGATGGTGACGGGCGAACAGGAAGTGGCGTTCTCCGAGGGCGGCATCCTGTGGAACGGCAACCAGTACAGCTCGCTCACCTTCCATCCGCAGAGCGCCGACGCCTCCTTCTCGCTCAGCGACGTGACCATAGGCGTCAACTTCCATTGGGAACGCAAGGAGACACAGACCTTCCTCGGCACCCTGCACTTTGTAGTGGAGTCGGACAAGATATGCGCCATCAATGAGCTGCCCGTAGAACGATACCTCGAGAGCGTCATCTCGAGCGAGATGAGCGCGACGTCGAGCCTCGAGCTGCTCAAGGCCCATGCCGTCATCTCCCGCTCGTGGCTCCTGGCACAGATGAAGAAGCGCCGCGAGGTGGCTGAGTCGGGCAACAACTTCTTCTCCTTTGTCAAGAAAGACGACCGACTCATACGCTGGTACGACCGCGAGGACCACACCATCTTCGACGTCTGCGCCGACGACCACTGCCAGCGCTATCAGGGCATCACCAAGGAGACTTCGCCCCATGTGGCAGAAGCCATCCGGCAGACCAAAGGACAGATCCTGATGGACGGCGACGACATCTGCGACGCACGCTTCTCGAAGTGCTGCGGCGGTGTCACCGAGGAGTTCCAGTACTGCTGGGAGGACACACCGAAAAACTATCTCAGCAGCGTGCGCGACATCATACAGGGCGTGAAGTCTGTCGGCTCCGCAGCCCCAGCCCCACTGCCCTCGCTGCAAGACGAGGCTGCTGCCGAAGCCTGGATCCGCTCCAACCCTCCTGCCTTCTGCAACACCACAGACAAGAAGATACTCTCGCAGGTGCTCAACGACTACGACCAGGAAACAGCCGACTTCTACCGCTGGAAGGTGACGCTGACCCAGGAGAAGCTGAAGCAGCTGCTCGACGAGAAACTGAAAATGAATTTCGGCGACATCCTCGACCTACAGGCCGAAGAGCGAGGCAAGAGCGGACGCATCAGCAAACTGCGCATCGTGGGCACCGAGAAGACATTCGTCATCGGCAAGGAACTCGAGATACGCCGTGCCCTGAGCGACACCCATCTCTACAGTTCTGCATTCGTGGTCGACAGATGCGACATCGACGAGAAAGGCGTTCCGCAGCGCTTCGACATCATCGGAGCCGGATGGGGACACGGTGTGGGACTCTGCCAGATAGGTGCCGCCGTCATGGGCGAGGAAGGCTTCGACTACGACGCCATCCTGTTGCACTACTATCAGGGAGCCGAAATCAAGAAAGTATATAAATAGAGAAGTTAAGGAGTTAAAGGAGTTAAAGGAGTTAAAGGAGTTAAGACAATTGCTTTTGTGGACTTGAAATTAAACATTAAACATAAAATATTTCCTCAAGGCATTTGTCTTAACTCCTCAGCGACCGAAGGGAGCGATAACTCCTTAACTCCTTTAACTCCTGAAAAAAACTCCTGAAAAAACATTTCAAAAAAGTGGTAACAAATAAAAACAGCAGGAGTCCCTGGGCTTGGATTCCAACCTTATATTTTGCAGAAGGACTGCCCAACATCATTGTCACGGGTCTTTCTGTCGTAATGTACATGCAGATGGGACTCACCGACTCCGAGGTGGGCCTCTACACTGGCTGGCTGGCGCTGCCCTGGGTCATCAAACCCCTGTGGAGTCCGTTCATCGACTTGCTGAAGACCAAGCGCTGGTGGGTGCTCACCATGCAGGCGCTCATCGGAGCTGCCCTGGCGGGCATCGCCTTCTCCATCCCCACGGCATTCTGGTTTCAGGCCACGATGTGCTTCTTCTTCCTCATCGCCTTCTGCAGCGCCACACACGACATCTCTGCCGACGGCTTCTACATGATAGAGCTCGATGAGCACAACCAGACCAAGTATGTAGGCCTGCGCAACACCTTCTACCGGCTTGCCATCATCTTCGTCAACGGCGTTCTCGTTTCGCTGGCAGGCGTCCTGCAGGTAGTGTTCCGCAACCAGATACGTTTCTCGTGGGCGCTGATATTCTACGGTCTGGCAGGCATCTTCATCGCACTGTGGCTCTATCACAGCCGTTTCATGCCGCGTCCTGCCGACGATGTGCAAACCGAACGGAGCGTAGGCGAAGTGGCTCACGAACTGAAGAACATGTTCGGCACGTTCTTCCAAAAGTTCCCCGTCAAGGAAACCATCTGCGTCATGCTCTTCCTCCTGCTCTATCGATTCCCTGAGGCCCTGCTCAACACCATGACCAAGACTTTCATCCTCCGCCCCAACTCACAGGGCGGACTGGGACTCTCGCCCCAGGAGTATGGCTTCGCCAATGGCACCGTCGGACTCATCGGACTCCTCCTGGGCGGCATCATCGGCGGCATACTGGTGAGCCGCGACGGCATGAAGAAGTGGCTGTGGCCCATGGTCATGGCGATCACGCTGCCCGATGCGGTCTACATCTTCCTGAGCTACTCGCTCAACTCCAACCTCATCGTGGTTTCCTCCTGCCTGTTTGTCGAGCAGTTCGGCTATGGCTTGGGCTTCACCGTCCTCACCCTCTACATGCTCTTCTACAGCCAGGGCAAGTTCAAGACCTCCCATTATTCCATCTGTACGGGCATCTCCTATCTTGGCCTCATGCTTCCCGGCATGCTCTCGGGCTATCTCAAGGACATGGTGGGCTATCGCCTGTTCTTCATCATCGTCATGGCGTGCTGCACCATCACCTTCGTAGTCACCGCCTTCCTCAAGATCGACCCCGACTTCGGAAAGAAAGAACCCATTCCCCTCGACACCGAGGAAGAAGAGGAAGAATAAGGGGGAGTAATTCCCATAAAAAAAGGCCGCCGAGAATCGTCTCAGCGGCCTTTTCTTATTAAAGTATTATAAAACATTCGCCTCAGCCATTGTGATATCATTTTAATATCATATTTTTGCGACATCAAAATGATATCAACATAAACAGTAAAATATGGAAAATAAGGAATTTGCATTTCAGGGAAAGACCATAAATGGCATCCTGATGTTAGTGATCAACCTTCTCGTCTTTCTGACAGGAATAGGAATGTTTGTATTGACTTGCCTGTCAGAAGAAATATGGCAGGCCTGTGTATACGGCATCAGCAGCGCAGTGCTCCTCATCCTGAGCATCATCTGCATTTGCGGTTTTATCCTGGTGGAGCCGGGGCAGGCTCGCGTATTGCTTTTCTTCGGCAAGTATCGTGGCACATTCACCCAGCCTGGTTACTATTGGCTGAATCCGATTATCAGTCAGAAAAAACTCTCGCTCCGAGTGCGCAACCTTGATGCCGAACCCATCAAGGTGAACGACAAGACGGGCAACCCCATCATGATCGGTATGGTGTTGGTATGGAAACTGAAAGACACCTATAAAGCCATTTTCGAGATTGACACCCAGACGATGGCAGAAGGTTCTGTCGGACAGGCTGGCGTCGGAGCCTCTGCCGCGCAGGTGATGAACATGCTGGGCCGTTTCGTTCAGATTCAGGCAGATGCTGCCCTTCGACAGGTGGCAGGACAGTATGCCTACGACGAGGACGAGGACGACAACAGCAGCAAGAAAACACTTCGTGATGGAAGCGACGAAATCAACAAGGAGCTGGAAACCCGCATCGACGAGCGATTGGCGATGGCAGGTATCGAGGTGGTAGAGGCTCGCATCAACTATCTGGCCTATGCTCCCGAAATTGCAGCCGTGATGCTTCGCCGCCAGCAGGCTTCGGCCATCATCTCAGCCAGAGAGAAGATCGTAGAAGGCGCCGTATCGATGGTGAAGATGGCTTTACAGAAGCTGAGCGACGAGGAAGTAGTCGAGCTGGACGATGACAAGAAGGCTGCCATGGTCAGCAACCTGCTCGTAGTGCTCTGTGGCGACGACACCGCCCAGCCTGTGGTGAATACGGGAACATTGAATCACTAACAGCATGGCTAAAAAAGAGACAACTACAAAAAGTTTTATATTACGCATCGATTCGGAAACGATGAGTGCCATTGAGGCATGGGCTGCTGACGAGTTCCGCTCCACCAACGGCCAACTGCAATGGATCATCTCCGAAGCGCTGCGCAAAGCAGGCAGACTGCCTAAGAAAAAGAAAACTGCAACGAATACTTAACTGAAGTTTCGCATGCATGGAAGTTATAGAAGTTAAAGAAAATTTGAATCAAATGAAAAACAAACTGTTGCATTTTGCGCTCGACCTGTTCAGTGACAGCGATGACGAGGAGCAGGACAGCATCTTCGCACAAGTCAAGATCTATCGCACAACAAGTGTCAGAATTTTCGAGTACGTCATCGGAATCCTGTTGCTTGCCATTTGGCTCCTCACCATCGGAAACATCATCCATGCCGCAGCCGAGGAATGGCAGTCTTATCTTATCGTCGCCGTCTTCGGCACAGTCAGCGTTGGTCTCAGCTTCCGTCACAGCTATCACCCGTCGGCCAATGATCTGCCATTCGTCAAGATAGTCAACGCCCGGCAAGTACACTACCTGTCGCTTTGCAGCCGCCTGCAGTCTGTCGTTTTTGCACTCTTCTTTATATGGGTCGGCTGTGCAGAATGGATAGAGGGCGAGAGCATCTTCTTAGGCGGAATGATAACATGCTTAGCCCTTTTGGTTCTGAATTGCATATTCTTTACCTACAAGATATACAAGTTGCGACATCTGGTAGAAGTACCCTCCTCGCCCACTATCCGGAACGAGAAACTCCTCATCGTCGGCACATTGGTGTTGACCATAGCTGTAGGGTTCGGAGTACATTGTCTGCCGTTCTGGGACAGTCTGCCAAGTCTGCTGAGTGGATTTTTGAAGGGCTTAATCTCCTTAGCCCTGATTATCGGCATCATCTGGGCTGGCAACAGATTCTTCGGTCTTTTCCGCGAAATAGACAAAGAGAGTTCTGGCTCGCCCGACAAACAATAAACACCCTCCCAACAGCAAAATGCTGTCATCGGTCAGGTCATAGAACCCGTCAGATGGCAGCATTTTTTCATTCTCAGCATCAAAGACCCGAGAAATAAGTCTTCAGCGCCGCTACATATTCCTGCATGGCCTGTCGGCCAGCCTCAGTCATTCTGCAGACTGTTCTCGGCTTGGAGCCCGAGCCGTCAGTCTCCTTCTCGATATAGCCAGCCGAGGCAAGTTTGTCCAACTGCACGCTCAGGTTGCCAGCTGTAGCCTCCGTTTTCTCCTTCAGATACACGAAGTCGGCTTCCTCTGCACTCAGCAACACCGACATGATGGCAAGTCTCAACTGACTGTGTAATAGAGGATTCAGTTCCTGCATCATTTACTCTGTTTCTTTGATTGATTGTTCAGATAATGTCCTGGCGCGACAAGCGTTATCGCCGACGAAATCGCCATCAGCATCGGCCATGCCAGGCTAATCCCTGCGCCCATGCATAAGTCATGCAGGAAGCCCACTCCCATCATGACACCTATCAAGCCGAACAGCTTCAGCAGCTCTTCCTTAAGAATGGTGCCGGTGCAGTAGGTTCCTATACCGGGCAGCAACAATCCCAGCAGAAACATTCCCGACCAGCCTTCCATCTCGGCCCAATACACGAGACTGTAAGAAGCATAGGCGGCAAACACCCCCGCCAGGCACGCCCAGATGCTGTTGATACTCTTCGAGGTGTACGTAGAAGGCACATTCTTTTTCTTCCTTCCAGCTATCAGCGTGGCAGCGCCACCCAAAACGGGAATGCCCAAGTAGAGCCATCCCCAGGCTCCAGGACCTGTATATGCCGCAACAAAGACAGCAAGCGACACGACCATACCCACATAACCCCAAATCAGGAACGTATTGCCCGAACCTACTGTCGAATCCCTTCTTGTCTGCTCTATCATCTGGTTGATGAGCTCAAGGCTCTCCTGCTCAGAAATCTTCTTTTCTTCCATTTTTCTTTTAGTTTGCGACTCCTTATATAATAAAGGAGTCCGGTTGAATACTTAGTTTATTTTATAAACCACATCACTCTTCACACTCATGATTTCGGGCACAAAGATAACATAGTTTATTTTATAAACCAAACTTTTTCCATCAAAAAATCAAGTATTTAACTTTAGTTTACGAAATAAACCATTCCCCCCTCATGGGCTGCAGAGGGGTTATTTCTCCTCTTCTAATAGCATGAAAAGTAGTTTCTTCTTGTCCAAAAAGGCTGTTGGTTATAACTTCTAACGACCGAAGGGAGTGATAACTTATGAACTTGCTAAAGTTCAGTAAATATAAAAAACATGTTCATCTTTTGCATTTTGTAAGTTTTATTTACTACATATTCACTCTTAAAACTTGCTATTTTGTGATTGTATATTTATACATTTCGTTCTTGGGCTTTATTTTGCATTTTTATGCATGAATATAATTCTTTTGTGTTATGGATAAATATCCATATTCCACAGAAAAAAATCTGCATAAACACTACAAAGCCTTTGGTTTTTGTTCATTTTTTCATCCTGGCGCAGCAAACATCATTGCATAACGGAGAGGGAGAAACTGTTTCCTACTCTTCATCATTTCCTTGCTTTTTGGAAGAGGATTGGCAGACAAAAATGTAAGATATTTTATCTTATTATCATCATCCACAAACCTTGTCATTTTTGTCAAAGTCATTTTTGTCATTTTCGATTTTGAAAATGAAAAAATGTTCTATAAAGAATATATATATAAATATATATTTATATATATATTCTTTATAGAGGGGAAAAGTGTTTTTGATTTTGAAAATGACAAAAATGACTTTGACAAAAATGACACACTTTCCCTCTTAAGATTGCTTATATTGTATGGTTTTGTAACTACTT
>OIZF01001961.1_pt1 | contig 10873 bp, 8 predicted proteins | sample 1588471 | NCBI WGS metagenome assembly OIZF01 (sample SAMN03283279) | human gut metagenome | biome: human-associated habitat; material: feces | host: Homo sapiens | place: Peru | collected 2012
TCTTAGACCAACAACAACGCCTAGCTTTGCAGGATAAGAAATTGCTAGAAGAATATAAGGCAGAAAACGATAGTTTAAAAGCCCTTAAAATGCCAGTAGAGAACATGGAAGCGAAGCAAGAAGACAATCAACCGCATGAAGTGGAAAGCGTGGCAGAGGAACAAAAGAAAGCACCTAGAAAGTGGTGGCATTTATGGAAATGATAGATAAGTCGCTAAATAAGAAAGTTCCAGAACTACGCTTTAGCGGATTCACAGATGATTGGGAAGAGCGTAAGTTAGGAAGTCTATCAGAAAATACTTTTGGTGGAGGTACTCCCAAAACAAGCGTTCTTGAATATTGGAGTGGAACAATTCCATGGATACAAAGTAGCGATTTGGAAAACAACAAATTATTTAATGTATCGCCTAAGAAATATATTACTGAAAATGCTGTTAAAAATTCTGCTACTAAAATTGTACCTTCTGGTTCAATAGCCATTGTTACCAGAGTAGGTGTTGGGAAACTAGCTTTTATGCCTTATGAATATGCTACAAGTCAAGACTTTTTATCATTATCAAATTTAAATACTAATGGAAATTTTTCTACCTATGCAATTTATAAACTTTTGCAAAAAGAATTAAATAATATTCAGGGAACCTCCATAAAAGGAATTACTAAAACAGATTTATTAGAAAAAAGTATTGTAATACCATCGGTTTTAAAAGAACAAGAAAAAATTGGTGCCTTCTTCAAACAACTCGATGATACTATCACTCTTCATCAACGGAAATTAGATTTGTTGAAAGAACAGAAAAAAGGCTTTTTACAAAAGATGTTTGTTTGATTTTTACACTTTGTAATCAATAAAATTTTTATTTTTTTGATATTAGAAAAGATTTTCTAGGCATTTTAGGGTAATTAGAAAAGGCTTGGATAGAAATATGAGATCTAAATGATTATATTGGGGGTATGGAAAATCATATGAATTTTGGAGAAATACTACAGACCAAAAGAAAAGAAAAAGGGTTCACTCAAGAGGAGTTGGCTCACCAACTATTGGTTAGTAGTAAAACCATTTCAAATTGGGAGACGAATAAAACAACTCCAGATATAGATAATGTCATCCGTATCTCTCAATTATTTGATATTTCCTTAAATCAGTTATTATTGGAGGGATCAGACATGGTTGAAAATATTAAGAAGAACGCAGAGTTAAGAGAAAGTAAAATTTATTTGGTGACGAGTTCTATAACTAATTTGGTTTTTCTTTTTATACTTGCAGTCAGTCCTATTTTCGGGGAATTACCTGAAATTATTGCAATAGCTTTAGCAGTAGGAACTTTCTTTAATTTATTTTGTGTTCTTTATTTCTCTAGACGATACATGATGTTATCTAATAGTCAGTGGAAGACACGCACACCCAGACAAAAGATGTGGTCTATTTTGTTTAGTGTGGCTTTGGTTATTGTAATATTTTCTATCATCTTTTTTATTCGTTTTAAATACAGCGCATTTTAAATTCAACTCAACTAATAAGGGCCTATAATTGAAAAAAGAGGAGTAGACAGATGTTAGAAAAATTAAACAAAATATTGGAATCATCTAAAATTTCAGAAGAAATTAGAAAAATGATAGATAATTTAGACGAAGACGGGAAGACAGCATTGAACGATGTATACGATGAGAATTCTGATTTCAATAGACATGCTAAACTAGATTTAATCGCACATCGATTTTATCCCGATGAAAAAGGTGTTACCGATTTGTATCACTATACAACTGTTGATTCTCTTGAAAAAATTGTTATTAGTAAAACTTTTTATTTTGGGTCTATTCATTCAATGAACGATGAAAAAGAGGTTGATTATACTTATGAATTGGGTAAGAAAGAGCTTGAAAATTTAGGAGCTAACTCAACAGAAATTAATGAATTCTTTGAATCGCGAAAAAAACTTCCTTGGGATCAATACATATGGAGTTTTTCTGCTAACAAAAATTCAATGGCACTGCAAAATTATGGTGAAATTGCTCTATCATTTAATAGACAAAAGATTCAAGAAAATCTTTCTAAACGTTTTTCCATAGGAGCTAATTCTTTTTCTGACTTTCATGTAGGTAATGGTTTTGTTTTTCCGTTAAAGGTTGAGTATAACCAAGAAAATCAATTGGAATATATTAATCCAGTAGCCAAAGAATGGTTGTATGCATATAGGAATTTTAATAAAGATCCGTATGATATGTTCGAAATAATGAAAGATTGTATGAGAGCACTATTTTTATTTTCATTATGTTTTAAGAACCCCTACCTTTATCAGGAAGAAGAAATTAGGTTCGTTGTTTTAAAAATAAACGACAATAATGATATTAATCCTGAAAAAACAATTAATAATAGGCCCTTTATAAGTTGCGATTTTAACCCTGAGCTATTAAGAAGTATTGTATTGTCTCATAAAGCATATACAAGCGAAAATTCTATTAGAAAGATATTGGATCAAAGCGGCTTCTCTACTACCAAAATAGAGCATACACAATTGCCTTACTAAAAAGTTCTAATATCAAATGATGTTTTCGAGATCTATATGAGATTGTAAGAAAAAAGATGAAGAATATTGATTTTTCCATGAAACCCATTAAATCAAAAGAAACTTTTTTACGTTGTATGTTTAGGCCTATTCTTTTAATGTCTTACCTGCCAATATTTATAATTATTATATTTGCGATAATTATTGAATTTATTCACCAAATAGGGGCTATAATTAGATAATAGCCCCTTAGAAATACAATAAAAACAGCCCCTATTATCTAACACTTAGATAATAGGGGCTGTTTTCTTATTTTTTATCAATATAACCCCTCCAATGAATATACAAAAAGAACTGAAGAAATGGAATGCTCTTCGGATTTTCAGTATCAACTGAAATAAAAGTCTTAATGGGTATACCGGCTTAAGAACATGAGAGGTTAGAAATCTTAGGTTTGATTTTCAAACTTTGCAACAGAACCTTTTATCCTATTTGATAAAATAGTTAGTTTTGAAAGTTCATTTGATCAATTTTTGAAACAATTTCCTTATCTACCCAAACCGAAACACTTCCATCATTGACGTAAAATTCAGCTCCGCCATTTTGATCCAGCGTAATAGGTATTTCATGTCTTCCAAATAAATCTATATAAACTTTACCTGCATACGCCTTATCAATTATCATATATTTTGAGCCACCATTTTTATTAGTTAAAATACATGATAATCCATATTCCTTATTATCTATTTTTAAAATATTTGTCCATCCAATAATATCAGGATGATCAAAATAATCATTTTCCCTTAAAAACTCAGAGTCCTTACGCAATGCTATCATAGTTCTCAAGTTATCACCTACAGGATTAACATTACGTGAGGGTATTCCATATAAATCTCCCCAAAAGACAGTAGGAGTTCCTTTTTTGCGAAGTAAAATTAAGCTATAAGCCTGCTCTTTAAACCAAGCTGGAATCCAAGATTGAAGAGCCTGTCCTTCTTGAGTATCATGGTTATCAACAAAAGTGACCGAGAGTTCTGGTTGGCTGGCAGTGAGTGTGTGATCAAAAAGGGTACGCATATCAAATTCTCCATTGGTTGAAGAGGCTTCTTTCATATTAAAATGTAGTGGTACATCAAATAATTGTATTTTATCACCAGATTGTTCAAGATAATACTCTAATTTGCCAAGATCATCAGACCAGTACTCGCCAACAATAAAAAGTTTTTTATTTAATTGCTTTGCTCTCTGTTCAAGCCATTTATCAAAAAATTTGAAATCAATATGTTTAATTGCATCTAATCGAAAACCATCAATTTTTGTCATTTCTGAAAACCAATGTCCCCATTTTTCAAGTTGTTCTACTGTTTCGGAAACACTAAAATCAAGATCAGCCCCCATTAAATAATCAAAATTATTATTCTCTGAATCTACATTTTCATCCCATTCATGTCCTTCAAATTCAAGAATTTCTTCTTGATTTTTCCTTTCGTCATAATCAATTCCCGTAAAGTTGTGCCAGGTCCATATATAATTGTCGTATTTTCCTTGTCTTCCTGGAAATGTAAATTTGGTCCAAACTTCAACAGTTTTATTATTTTCGATGTTATGAAGATGATTATCTTCTGCTTTAATATCAGCTTCAATAGTTTCTGTTTCATCAGCACCCATCATGTGATTAAAAACGATATCCGCATACACTTCAATTTTGTTGTGATGTAGTGTATTAATTAAATCAAGATATTCATCTTTAGTCCCATATTTTGTAGGAATTGTCCCTTTTTGATCAAATTCCCCTAAGTCGAATAAATCATAGGTCCCATAACCAACATCTTCAACTCCAGAAGCTGCCTTGGAAGCTGGAGGTAACCACAATCCTGAAAATCCTAACTTTACTAAGTCAGGAATATTCTCTTTTATATTATTCCAGTGCTGAGAATCTGAGGGTAAATACCATTCAAAAGCTTGAAGGATTGTTTTCATAAAATCATTTCTCCTTTTTCAAATTGATACAATTCTTTTCTAAAAACTAGCGCTATTAATAATTAGTATACACAAAAAGGAATTTGAAGGACAGCAGAATGTTCTAGAATTAATTAGAATATTCAAAAATATAATACTATCATCATTGGTGAATGTATTTTTTGTAAGACGATATTTTTGAATATTCTGAAATTTAATCATACAATGAATTTATACTGAATTGAAAGGAGTTAGAACATGAAAGAAATTTCTTACAGCAAAATACTCTTAGTAGCTAAAAATGCACATCTTTATTTTTTCGATTCCTTAAATAATATTGATGTAATTTCAGGACGCCGATTAGTCCATTTTATAAAAAGTGATGTGGGAAAGCACCGGCTTGCCCGTTATCAGCTTATTATATTTTTAGATTCAGGTTTTAAAGTTAATTACCCTAATATTATAAAAGATTTTACTGAGGCAAAGATGATTCTATTTTTTTGGAATCATTTGACTCAAAAATATATTGATTTGCTACACACCTCTAGAGAAATAGGAGTAATTGATTCCTACTATAGTTTTGACCCTATTGAAGCAAAAAAATATGGGCTCTATCATAATTCTACTTTTTATACTCCTTGTATAAATTTACCTCTTCAAATACCAGATTATGATTTGTTTTTTGGAGGAAATGATAAAGGAAGAACTCAACTTGCACATGTTATTTTAGATAAATGTGCCAGTTTAGATATTTCAATATTACTTTATATCATTAATGGAGAAAAAGGTTTTAAAAATAAAGGATATTTACCCTATCCAAAATTTTTAGAGTTCTTAATTAATAGTAATGGTATTCTTGAAATTATGCAAGAAAACCAGACAGGTTTGACCTTGAGAACAATGGAGGCTATTTTCTTTAAGAAAAAATTAGTTACAACAAATAAAGCCATCAAGCATTACCTATTTTATCATCCTGATAATATTTTTATTTTAGGAGAGGACTTAATAGAGAACTTATCTAATTTTTTGGAAAAAGACTATCATCCGCTAGAACATGATAAAATCAATTTTTTTGAAAGCCGAAACTGGTTTGACAGATTCTTATTTCCTGAAAAAGAATTACTAAATATTGAATATCGAGATAGTTTACTGGATGGTTAAAATGTTTAGCAAAATCATGACCAAATCAAAATAAATAAATAAAAAGACGTCAAAATAGATGTCTTTTTATCATTATATTAATAATCTAAATAACTTTTATATACTATGAAAATGACAAATCGTCTTGTATATTTCATAATTTTTAATACTAGTCTTGGAAACCCAATCTTGAACATGTTATACTGTAAGAGTATAAAAATTAGGAAATGGTGTTTTATGTCAGCTATTAGTTTTATTGCTGTGATGATGATTGGTGTTATCGGAGCAAATATAATCAAAGAGTTTTTTCCACAAATTTCAGAAACTTTTATCTTGATTGGTGTGGGCCTTATTTTGAGTTTCCTACCAGAATTTCAAAATTTTGAATTGGAGCCAGAGTTTTTTATGATGTTAATCATTGCTCCATTAATGTTTTATGAGGGAAGTAAAACTTCATTAAAAAAAGTACGGAAAAATTTCAGAGGAATATTTTTTCTATCAATTACTTTAGCAGTGGTGACTGTACTTTTAGTAGCAGTGCTTACGAATAATATAATGGGTAGTTGGATTTTCCCTTTAGCTATCTGTTTTGCAGCAATTGTAACGCCAACAGATGCAGTTGCTGTAAAGTCAATAATTTCCGGAAAGAAAATGCCCGAAGGGGTTAATGAAGCAGTTGAATTTGAATCTTTATTTAATGATGCAACAGGGTTAGTTTTACTGAGCTTAGGATTATCTGTTTTAGAGAGTGGGCATTTCAGTATTTGGGAAGGACTTGGTCGCTTTATATTTGTCTCAATTGGTGGAATTATAATTGGTTTAGTTGTCGGTGCTCTACTGGTACGAATTAGGACGGCAATCAATCTCAGAGCAACTCGGCCAGAAGCTACCATAATTCCTATTTCAATTCTGACCCCCTTCTTTATTTATTTGTTAGCAGAACATTTTGGAACTTCCGGTGTTTTAGCTGTAGTTGCTGCTGGGTTGATTCATAACTTTGAAGGAGATATGCTCAAACTGACTTCAACAAATGTTCAATTAACGAATAATACAATCTGGGAGATTTTAAGTGATATTCTGAATAACTTTGTTTTTATTCTCTTGGGTGTAAGTCTATTTGGAATTTGGGACATTTTTAAATCACTTGGTTGGAAAGAATCAATTGTACTATTTTTGATAAGCGTTTTAGTTTATTTACTTATGTTATTCATAAGAAAATTTTGGACTAATAGAAAAGGAAATAGATCAATCGAACACTTTTTCTCTGATGTAAAAGAAGAGCGTAATAGTGATTCAACAATTTTTGCTTTGTCAGGAGCCCATGGAACAATGACATTAGCAATGGCTTTCTCTTTACCTTTGAATACTAGTATTTTGAGCAACGAGAATAGGGAAATTATTATTACAATGGCCGCTATTGTTATTCTTTTAAGTCTTATTGTACCAACACTGATTCTGCCAAAATTATTACCGGCACTTGGAGATGAAAGTTCTGATAATATCAATCAGGTTCGTAACGATATGGTTGATTATGCGATTCTTCATATGGTAGAAGAAATCGAGGATAGTAAAGTTCGTAGTAGTCTTACCAAACAACTACAATCACAAAAAGGATTACAAATCCCTGACCACACTAAGAGTAGTAAATTAATGGACGAGATAATAAGTTGGCAGGAAACATTACTTGATACAACAACTATAAAAGCACAATTTTCATCTAAAGTTATTGACTATTTTAGAATTTATCTAGAAAACAGTAGTAAACATTCAACTGGTAAGAAAATAAGACGATTATTCTCCAAAAGACGACGTGGCAGAAGAGTAGATTCAGTAGAAATGCAAGAATTTGCGACAATAAGAACTGATATAAGCCGACTAGAAAGCAGTTTATATCAACAAACAATCGAAAAATTAAGTTCTCTTGAAAAAGAGCGATTAGAAAATAAGATAACTGACTTTAGTGATATTGAAGAAGTAAAACATATTTTGGAAAATAGACATTACCGTATTCGTAACGAAATTCAAGAAGATACAATTATTCCAAACGAATTACTCATAGAGGCTTTTCAACTTGAATATCAATTTGTATTGAACCAGGTAAAAACTGATGTAATTTCTAAAGAAACAAGTAATAAACTTTTTAAAGAGATAAATAATGCTCAAGTTTTACAATTACAGAAACAATGAAAGCCCATTATGGGCTTTTTTGTTATCTAAACTACTATTTTGTAAAGAACTGGTACTAAGTCTTAGGAGCAGTGTCTTCTTTATATAATCCAGTTGATTACTGGTAATTATCAATTCTATTTGCTAGAATATGCTTGTGTTGGACAAGAGCTTATGATGTTGGAGTGTCTTTATTATTTCATTGATAATAATAAAATCAGTCTGTAACAAGTAATGGATGCCTAATGAATTTACAAAAATTTAAAAGATTGTTGCTAGAGAAATTGATACATGGAGGTAATGATCGATGAAATTAATACTATCATCAATTTTGTTAGGATTCGGTGGATTTGATCCAGTGGGAGCAGTGCTTATAATGGCTGCACTAGCAAATGGAACAAAGAAAAAACAAGTATATTTATTTTCTTTAATGGCTCTACTTTCCACGGTCGTTTTCGGATTAATATTTTCATACGGTACTAGTATAAGCTTGAATTATTTTATAAATATAATGAATCATATTCCAGATATGGCTTATGTATTTACCGGTTTTTTGATATCCATTGTATGTGTAGCTTGGTTTATAAGATCTACCTTCCTAAAAGGAAATAAAGAAAGAGTAGATGATCAGAAAGAATCGAAATTTATGAAATTTGCAAAGAGAAGTATGCCACTTGCAGGTTTTATTTTTGGGTTTTGGGCTATGTCAGATCCGACTTTTTGGGCGGAGGTGGCACTAAGTGCAAAAGAGGGGAATATACTATTAACAATATTATGTTTAACAATTTGGATGTTGTTAGGACAGATTCCTTTATATACTTTAGTAGTATCATTAATATTTAATATCTATGAAAAATTGATTAAAATAGCAAGTAGTTATTTAGATAAAAATAACCGAAGAAAAAAATTAAGTAATGTCACTAGAATAATAATATCATTATTTATATTAGGTATTGGTATTTATTTTTTTATTGATTCATTGGTATATTTACTAAAAGGGATTTGGTTATATTAGTTTATATATTATCGTGAATTAATATAAAACATGTTTAGTGTTTGATAAACAGATTATAATCTAAGTTTATCTAATCACTTTTATAGTTTAGTCGCAAAATATAGAAGTTTAAAAGAAGAATAAGGCTTTTGGTCATATTCTTTTTAGTGTCCAATTTACTATGTTCATACTGAGCAATTTTTAATAACAAAATATAGTGGAGTGATAAAATAGAATGAGAATATGAAAACTCCTACAAAAAATATTAATTTAGAAAAAGAGGAACAGCTGTGAATATTGAAGTTTTACTTGAAAAGAAAGAACAAATACAGGTTAAGATTTTACGTCAGTTGTTCCTCAAACATGATAAGCTAACTGCGCAGGAACTGTGTGATTGGGTAAACCTCTCTCGACCTTCGGTTCAGAGTTATTTGGAGGATATATCTTATATAGGACGGATGATTGGGAAACCCATGGAAGTTATTCGTCAGAACAATAAACTCGTTCTAAACATGTCGGAATCACAAACCTTAGATGAAGTCATCAGTTTTTTAATCCAAGATAGTATCAAATATCGCCTGATTCTCTTATTTTTAGAACAAAAAAATTACATGATTTTTGAATTAGCAGAACTCTTGCTACTCAGTGAATCTACTTTGTTTCGCAAAATCAAAGAACTCAATAAACTTTTATTGGAATTTGATATTCAAATCAAAAATAATAAATTGATCGGAGAAGAAAGTCAAATTCGCTATTTTTACTATCTGTTATTTGATTCGCTTCACCCTAAATTTCGACCAGATTTGCTGCAAGTCACTAAGTTTCAGGTTGAATTTGTACAGCAACTTGAAGAAACATTAAAAGTAAATTTTTCCGAAAGTAGCAAAGATAAACTTTATCGGTGGTTGGCAATCACAGAAAGAAGGCGGAAACTTACAGATATCCAAATTACTAAATCTTTGGAAATGAAGAAAATATACCAAGATGATCATCTCTATCAACTATTGGATTCTCTTTTTTATCAACATATTTATGATAATCAGAGTAAGGATAACTGTGAGACAATTTTTTTCTACAGTTTTCTCCAATCTTTTTTCATTCTAGATAAAGAAAGTTATTACCGTTTTGATATTTACCGCAGTAAAAAAATTCCAACTGTTCTCTTGAATATTTCTTTAAGAGAGCGAATGTTAAACCACTATCGTCCCCATCGTTTAGGTTTCGAAGAGGAGAAAGCCATCAGTTATCAGTTAGCTCAAGTAAACAATAAATTCACCTTTTTCCAAGGTAGCCTCTTTACCAAAATTCAAGAAGATTTGATGCTGCATAAACAAAACTGGGTTGATAAGAGTTTTCAAGATTTACTGGATAACCTCAAAGATATTGCTTTAAGTTATATTCCCAAAGAGCAAGATTTACCAGAACTCATCTTTGGTTATCGCAATGCCCTAATGCTGCTGGAGCTCTTATCTGCTCAACAATTGACGGTGGCTTATGATTTGTCTGATACACCTGCCTACCAAATCCCGATGGAACACTATCTTAAAAATCACCTCAGAGCTGTTGAAAAGATAAAACTAGAGCATTACCAAGAAAGTCAGAACTATGATCAGCTTATCTCAAGTAAAAGAAATGACAGTCGAAAGTTTGTCTATATACTTTCCGAGTTTTCCAGTGATTATGATTTTGAAGAGTTATTGTCGCGTATTGAAAACTTAAAAAAAGAAAAATTTCAAAAAAAAGCAATTTTGAATTAAGAAGAAAACACAAAAAGAGGAGAAAACTCCTCTTTTTTGTGTTTTCATGTAGATATTATTTTCCATTTTTGGAGATAATTACTACAATGACATTCTATTAGTCGCTTGTCGCTGAATTTATTATGAGAGAGCTGAAGAATTAAACTGTTGCCTACGGACAAAACACTGCGCATATAACACTAGGATTGCACTAGAGTATTCGCTCGCTGATAAACAACTTTAATTTTCCTTTTAGCAGTTGTTTTAGGTTGAACCGCTTGACAGCTCAAATAGGTTTTAAAATAAATTGGTGGTAGCTTTTTTACCTTATCTTAATTCACTAATTAGTTCGAACTCCTCAAATCGAGTGATTT
>OIZF01001962.1_pt1 | contig 10866 bp, 9 predicted proteins | sample 1588471 | NCBI WGS metagenome assembly OIZF01 (sample SAMN03283279) | human gut metagenome | biome: human-associated habitat; material: feces | host: Homo sapiens | place: Peru | collected 2012
AGCTGTGCCAGAACCTTTGCGACAACGCCATCCGGTACAACCGCCCCGGCGGAAAGGTCCAGCTCATCACCGCCTGCACACGGGATGGGCACTGCACCCTGACCGTCAAGGACAATGGCATCGGCATCCCGAAAGAAGCCCAGTCCAGCGTGTTCGAGCGGTTCTACCGGGTCGATAAGAGCCGGAGCAAGGCCACTGGCGGCACCGGGCTGGGGCTGGCCATCGTCAAGCACATTGCCCGCATCCACAACGCCCGCATCCGGCTGGAAAGCGAGATCAATGTCGGCACGACCATCACCGTCATCTTTGAGACCGCCCATTAAAGATCCAGCATTTTCACGCTTGCCCGCACTTCCGGGCAGGCGTTTTTTGTTGTAAAAAAGGCACCCGGCCCTTCCTTCAGCGCACGGACTGCGCCCAGCCGGAGAAGGTCTGCGCCCGACTGCCAGGCCCGGACGATGGTCTCTTCGCAGAGCGCCTCCAGCTGGCGGCACAGGCTTTCCGCCACCGGCGGTGTGCCGGCCCTGCGCTGGCCGGTCAGCGTGACCGCAAACCCGTTCTCTTCCGCTTCCACCGAAACGACACAGCGCCGGAGGGTGATAGTCTCCCCTTCCAGTGCGAACTCCACCGGCATCGTCCGTTCCTGCAAGAGCTGCGCCATGGCCGTCTCGTTCGGGGAAAGTCGGGTGCTTCCCTGCGCCGTCAAAAGGCAGCTTTCCTTCTGCCATGTCACCCCGTTCTCCCCAATTTTTAAGATGGGGATCACGGCCCCCGCTGCGCATTCGTACAGATGCGGAGCCCGTGCGGCGGTATCCTCGGCGGCCTGTAAAAGCGCTCCCGGCAGAGTTTCCGGGGCTGCATCGGTCTCTTCCGGTTCCGCCCCGCTGCCCGGCAGACCGTCCGGCGGAGTTTCTTCCGCCAGCGCCTCGATACCGGCGGCAAAGAACACCCGTGCCGACAGGCGGCTGACGGGTTCCGTTTGCAGAAACTCCTCCAGCTCCAGGACATCGGTTTGCGACGCTGTTTCGTCAAAGAGAAGATATTCACACAGCCGGTAATTTGCAGCTTTGGGCAGTTCCCGTTCGGCTTTGTGCAGCGCGAGCGGCAGCGTGGCATCCTCGGTCGAACAGCTTCGAATTTCTGCCACAGCGTCGGAGGCATCCGCAGCTGCTTCCGGGAACTGATAGAGCAGCTGCACCGCCCAGCCGCTGCGGTTCGGCTGGACGATGAGTGCCCGCACCATGCTTTTCTCGGTGGTCTCCATCCGCAGAAAGACGCCGCACCAGAGCACCAGAATACCCCCTGCCAGCCAACGCAGTGCATAGGAAGCTCTCATTCCGGCACCCCCTTTTCCGGTTCCTCCGGGCGGCAGAGCAGTTCCCGCAGGACCCGCACCAGAAAGCAGCCCCGGAACAGTGCCGCTGCCAGCCAGACGAGCAGAAAGGCTGCATCCAGCCGGGAGACACGTCCCAGCGTCCCGGCGCGCAGCAATTCATCCCCCGTAAGCGGACGGCCGGACCCAAACAGAAGTTCCTGCCCCAGCGCAAAACCGAACAGCCCCGCCAGCGTCAGAAACGGCAGCAGGAAGCAGCGCCTCCCGGTGCATCCGCGTTTTCCAAACAGAAGCGGCCACGCGATGGATTCCGCATAAAGTGGGAAACGGAGATTCCCTGTGAGTTCCGCTGCGGGGAAAAGATTCTCCCAGTGAAGCTGGCCGTGCAGGCTCCCAACGCAGGCAAGGCCCGCCAGCGCCAGTGCCCACCACAAGACCCCCGCACTGCGGGAAAAGACGTCCAGCTTCAGCTGCCAGCCCGCCCACAGCAGCAGCGGCAGAACGCCGAGGACTGCCATGGACGAAAACTGCTCCCGGCACACCTGCTGTGCCTGCCAAAGCGTCTCCCACAGCTCTGCGCCAAACCACACGGACAAAAGCAGGCAGAGCAGCCGGGGGCGGATGCCGGTTTCGGAACGAAGCCCCTCTTCCCCTTCGGCGGGCATCAAGCAGGACGAAAGCAGGCCGATGCCCAGCGCCATGGGGAACCCCTGCAGCAGCAACAGCCGAGCTGGCATGGCGCTGCCGGAAGTGATGCACTGCCCCAGCACCGCGATCAGAACGCTGAGCGGCACGGCGGCACGGAATGATCCGGTTTGCTCCATTGGCTCACCTCCGTTTCTGCCAGATGGAAAAAGGATGTGCGGACAGGGTGCGGTAGGTCCGGCGGGTCACACCGTCCGGAGAAAGTGCGGTTTGTGGGAAACGCACCGGTGCACAATAGGGCACCCCCAGCGCTGACACCTGCGCCAGAGAGAGCAGAACGACCAACGCCGCGCACACAAGCCCCACAGGGCCTGCCACTCCCGCCGCCAGCAGGACCAGAAAGCGGAAAGCCGTGGCCATTTCGTAGAGGGACGGCACCACGAAGACGGCGATGGATGCAACCGCTGCAATGAGAATGACGGGTGTGCTCAGCAGACCGGTGGCGATGGCTGCGTCCCCGATGATGAGCGCCGCGACCAGACTGACCGAGTGCCCCAGCGTCTGCGGCATCCGAAGCCCTGCCTCCCGGATGATCTCCAGCAGCAGGATGACCAGCACCATCTCCCCAAACAGCGGGAACGGAGTGGCCCGCTCAGCCGCTTCGATCTTGAAGAGCAGCTGCGGCGGGAGCAGTTCCGGCAGGTAGACCGCCAGGCAGACGAACACCCCCGGCAGAAAGATGCTCAGGTAGAAGGAACCATATTTCAGAAGGCGCAGGAAGGACGCAAAAAACGCAGGCTGGGCGTAGTCGTCCAGACACTCGAAGTTTTCGCCGAAGAGGGTCGGCAGGACCATTGCGGATGGGCTCCCGTTGACGAGAACGACGATCTTTCCCTCACAGAGCTTCGCGGAGGCCACGGCGGGGCGCTCGGTGTAGCTCACCGGGGAGGCTGTGCGCACCCGGCAGGGGAACAGCCAGGGCAGAAAGTAGCTCGAATCCAGCAGCAGCTGCGGCTTTGCGCGGCGCAGCGTCTCTTTCACCTGCTCCACGGCGGCGGGCGAGGCCTTATCTTTGCAGTAGCAGACGGCATATTCCGTTTTCATCGCGCAGTCTGCCTGCTGCACTTCCATCACCAGCGCTTCGGTGCGGATGAGCCGCCGCAACAGGCTCAGATTGACCCGCAGCAGGTCGGAAAAGCCCTCGCGGGAGCCGCGCAGATCTCCTTCACCGGATGGCTCCTCCACCGAGCGGAATTTCAGGCTCTGCACCGAAAATGCCAGCCCTTTCGCACTGCCGTCCAGCAGTAAGACCGCCATTCCGGCGGTCAGGCGCTGCATCAGATCATCCCAGTTCTCCACAGGGCTGCTCTCGGCGGGCAATGCCGAGTGACGGCTGAGCAGCTCATAGACCTGTTTCCCGTTCGGCAGCGCGCCCAGCCGCAGCGGCGGCGTCTGGCGGCTGGCGGCGTCCAGCAGAAGTTCCCACAGGGATTCGAGGCTGGCCATCCCGTCAAAGAGCAGAATAGCACCCCGAATGTGGTAAAGCTCGATGCGCTTCGCATAAAAATCGGCGGAGCTGCCCAACCTAGCGTTGAGCGCCGCGAGGTTCGTTTCCAGATGTTCGGAAAGCTGCATGGTCCCATCCCCCTTTTGCAGTAGGATACCCGCCGCCGCGCCGGTTATTCCCGCAGGAGGTGTTCCACCTTGAAGCTCTTGATTGTTCGCACCGTTTTGATCTATCTCTGCGTCCTGTTTGCCATGCGGCTGATGGGCAAGCGCCAGCTGGGTGAGCTGCAGCCGGAAGAGCTGGTCTCGACCATCCTCATCTCCAATCTGGCGTCCATCTCCATCGAATCGGAGGAAGTCCCCGTGACCGCCAGCCTCATCCCGCTCTTCCTCATTGCGGCGCTGGAGCTTCTGGGGTCTATCCTCAGCTTCCAGAACCAGAAATTTTTCAATCTGATGTCCGGCCGGCCCAAAACGGTCATTCTGGATGGGCAGATCGATCAGAATGCCCTGCGCACTCTGCGGCTGACGACGGCTGACCTGATGGAGGCCCTGCGCGGCAAGGACGTCTTTGACCCACGGGATGTCTCCTACGCCGTTGTGGAGACGAACGGCAGCCTTTCGGTGGCGCTGCGCCCTGAAAGAGAGCCTGCCACTCTCTCCGACCTGGCGCTCAAGGTCCAGCATAGTCAGGCGACCATCCCCTTTGTGCTGGATGGGCAGGTGCTGGACGACAACCTCCACTGGTGCGGCAAGGACCACGCCTGGCTGGAACGGACGGCACAGGCCAATACCCTGCTGGTGGAGGAGATCCTGCTTCTGATCGGCAACGACACCGAAGATTACTTTCTGCTGAAGAAAGAGCCTCGCCGCACGACCCGCCCGCTCAGAAAGGAGGACGCATGAAACGCATCTACGCCTGCCTCGGCATCGTGGCTGCCCTGCTCGCGGTGGCCTTTTACAGCAGCTTCCGGGTGCAGATGTTCGCCGAAGACATCTCCGGCGACATCGACCATGCGATGGAAGCCATCCGGGAGGATGACCTGGCCGGGGCCCGTCAGGCCCTTGCCGAAGGAGCCGACCTCTGCGACCGGATGCGCGAAGGGATGAACCACCTGCTCAAAACGGAAGACTTCACCGAACTGGAAGCGGCCCTCCGCGCCGCCGACGGCCATCTGGAATGGAACGCCCCCGAAGAAGCGTTCGGGGAGCTGCGCCGCGCTCAGGTCCAGGTCGAAACGCTGGCCTGGCTCGCCCGGCGCATCCTCTGAGGCAATTCAACATTTCACATAATCGAAATTATGCGAACGATCCGCTGCAACGAAAAAGCGCACAGCCCTGCCGCCCGAATCCAGGCGGAGGCTGTGCGCTTTTTGGAAGGATTCTCTTACTTTTTCCGGTCGCCCATCAGCTTTTGCAGCTCGGTGAAAAAGCTCTCGACGTCGGCAAACTGCTGGTAGACCGACGCAAAGCGGACATAGGCCACTTCGTCGATCTTTTTCAGCTCCTGCATGGTCAGCTCACCGATGCGGACGCTGGTCACTTCCCGGTCGTAGGAGCTCATCAGCGTCTGCTCAATGCTGCTGACGGCACGTTCCAGCGACTCGTAGCTGACCGGGCGCTTGGCGCAGGCGCGCAGCATGGCGTTGAGCACCTTCTGCCGGTCAAAGGGTTCGCGGGAATTATCCTTTTTGATGACGATCAGCGGGACCGTCTCCACCACCTCATAGGTCGTGAACCGCATGTGGCAGCGCAGGCACTCCCGGCGGCGGCGGATGCGCTCGCCATCTTCGGTCGGGCGGGAATCGATGACCTTGGATTCTTCATCGCCGCAATAGGGACATTTCATGGTTTGTTCCTCCTGATTTGGTCATGTGCACGTTCGGGCGAAGCTCACGCTTTCTTTTTGCCGGTCTTGCGCTCGCTCCACAGCACCCACGCGGAAGTGGACACACACAGCGAGGTGTAAACACCACTGATCATGCCCATCATCAGCGGGAACGCAAAGGTGAAGATGCTGTCCAGGCCGTAGAGTTTGGAGATGATGCACATCACGCCCAGCGCCATCACGGTGGTGACGGTGGTGATGATAGTGCGGCGGGCCGACTGATTGACCGAGTGGTTGACCAATTCTTCGAAGGAGGTCTTCTTCTCCATCAGGGTGCGGTTCTCGCGGATGCGGTCGTACACGACGACGGTATCGTTGATGGAGTAGCCCAGAATGGTCAGCATGGCAGCGATAAAGTTGCCGTCCAGCGGGGTGCGCAGCAACACGAAGGTGCCAAACACGACCATCAGGTCGTTCAGCAGGGCCAGAACGGCCATCATGCCGCCGGTCAGGCCGCCGATCTTCTGGAAACGGAAGCCGATATACAGCAGGATGAGCACCAGCGCAAAGAGAACGGCGACCAGACTCTTCTGCAGGAACTTGGTACCCATGGCCGCGCTGACATTGCTCAGCGACAGCTGGACGAAGCCGTTGTCCGGGTAGGTCTCGTTCAGGGAATCCAGCAGGTTCTCCACCTGATCGGTGGTCACGGTCTCGTTGCCGGGCATGGAGATCTTCAGGGTCTGCTCCCCGGTGGCGACGTTCTCGCCGGTCTGGAGGGTCAGGTCCTTGCTGCCCAGTGCGGCAGAAGCAGTCTTCTGCACATCGGCCGTGGTGAACTCGCCCTCATAGCTCAGGGTGATCATCGCACCGCCGGTGAACTCGGTATCCAGCCGGACGCCAAACACCACCGCGCAGAGCAGGATGACTGCCATCAGGCAGGAGGAAATGGTCAGGAAGCGCTTGCGCAGACTCACAAAGTCGATGGACTTCTTCTCCGCAGGCTCCTTGCCGGGGCGGTCTGCGCCGTAGAGCCAGGGGTCGCGCAGGGCCTTGATGGCCGCTGCCCCGCGGATCATCACGCGGGTGGCGAAGACGCCGAACACGAAGTTGAGCAGCACACCGGTGAGCAGCGTGTAGCCGAAGGCATAGATGGTGCCCGCAGTGGACGGGCCAAAGGCAAAGAAGACGAAGTGGAGCATCTTTGCAAAGAAACCGTCCGAGGGGCCGAAGGCACCCATCAGCACGACCGCCACGATGACGATGGTCACGTTGCCGTCGATGATGGGCGTCAGGCCGCGGGCAAAGCCGCTCTTGAGGGCGCCATCCAGAGACTTGCCGCTGCGCAGCTCTTCCTTGATGCGCTCGGCGGTGATGACGTTGGCGTCCACACCCATGCCGATGGCCAGGATGATGCCGGCGATGCCGGGCAGCGTCAGGGTGAAGCTCTCAAACACCGGGAAATAACCGGAGACGAAGGCCAGTGTAGCCGCCACCTGACCGGCCAGCGCGATGCAGGCCAGGAAACCGGGCAAACGGTACAGCGCCGTCATCAGGACCACGATGAGGGCAAAAGCGATGAGACCGGCCAGCACCATAGCGCTCAGGCTGTTCTCGCCCAGGCTGGGGCTGATGGTGGAGTAGCTGTCCACGGTCAGCGCAAAGGGCAGCGAGCCGGAGTTGATCTGGCGGGCCATCTTGACGACATCGTCCTGCGTGAAGGGGTTGGATGCCGAGCTTGTGATGATGGCAGCACCATCGGTAATGGCCGCATGGACCGTGGCCGTGCTGACATTCTCGTCATCCAGCCAGATGCTGATGGTGCCGTTGCTCTGGTAGAGCCGGGTGGTGGCATCGCCAAAGGCTTTGGCACCCGCATCGGTAAACTTGAGGGCCACATAATACTCCGAAGAGCTGCCGCTCACCGGGCCGTACTGCGCCGCTGCGCTCTCGACCATGGAGCCGTCCAGGATCAGCTCACCGTCCGCACTGCTTCCCTCCCGGAAGGTCAGGTAGGCGGTGGTACCGATCTCTTCGATGGCAGCTTCGGGGTCGAAATCCGTCTCGCCGGACTGCCACGGAAATTCGAGGATCAGACGGTCGGAATCGTAGTCCACATACAGCTCGTAGTCGGTCACGTTCAAACCAACCAGACGGTTCTCAATGACGAGCTGCGCGGCGTCCAGCTGCTCATCGGTGGCATCGTAGCCGTCCGAGGGTGCAAACGTCACGTTGACGCCGCCCTTGATATCCACGCCGAAGCGGATATCCTGCGCGCCCTTGATATAGGTCCGGGTCACATCGCCATATTTGACCGCAACGCCGAAGAATGCCGTGTAGACAAACGCTGCGATCAGAAGCACTGTGACAACAAGCTGCCATGCTTTGCCTTTCGTCTTCATAAAAATCGGGAAACCTCCAAAATATAATAAACCTCCGCCGTGCGGCAGAGTTCCGCCGCGCGGGGAGATCTTCAACAACGGGGACGCTTACGCTTCCTGATCCGCAAGCAGCTTTTCCACCGTGGCCAGCTTTACGCAGACGCACAGCAGGTCCGAAGCGGTCTCCACCTCGTCCAGGCTAGGATAGGTGGGCGCAATGCGCAGATGGGAATCTTCCGGGTCTTTGTGGTAGGGGTAAGCGGAACCGGCACCCGTCAGGGTCAGGCCGCACTCCTTGCACAGAGCTGCCACACGCTTGGCACAGCCGGGCATCACGTACAGGCTGATGAAGTAACCGCCCTTGGGGTTGGTCCAGTGGGCGATATCGCCGCAGGGGGTCAACTCCTCGGAGAAGGCCGTCTTCACTGCATCGAAGCAGGGGATCAGGCGGCGGCGGTGCTTGGCCATGTGGGCCAGGACGCCTTCCTTGTTCTTCAGGAAGCGGACGTGGCGCAGCTGGTTCATCTTATCGTAGCTGATGATCATGACCGAGAAGCGCTTGCAGATGTACTTCATGGAGTTCTCGCTGCAGGCGATCGCGGAGACGCCTGCACCGGGGAAGGTGATCTTGCTGGTGGAAGTGAACATGAAGACGCGGTCCTGTGTGCCGTACTTCTTGCACTCGTTCAGCAGAACGGGGGTCTCGATGATCTCATCGGTCAGGTGGTGGACGATGTAGGCCTCATCCCAGAAGATCTTGAAATCAGGAGCGGCCGTCTTCATCTTAGCAAAACGCTCGATCGTTTCGTCACTGTAGGTGTAGCCGTCGGGGTTGGAATACTGCGGCACACACCAGATGCCCTTGATGGTGTCATCCTCGGCCACCAGCTTCTCGACCACATCCATATCGGGGCCGTTCGGGGTCATGGGCACACTGATGAGTTCAAAGCCGAACTCCTCGGTGATGGCAAAGTGGCGGTCATAGCCGGGCACCGGGCAGAGGAACTTGCGCTTCTCCACCTGAGACCAGGGGCAGGGAGACTCCGGGAAGCCGAACACATAGCCGATGTTGATGAGGTTGTACATCAGCTGCAGGCTGGAGTTGCCGCCCACGAAGACTTCTGCGGGCTTGACGCCGAAGACATCCGCAAACAGGACGCGGGCCTCATGCAGACCCTCCAGGTCGCCGTAGTTGCGGGCGTCGGTGCCGGCATCGGTGGTATAATCGGTCATCTGCAGCAGGCCCATGGCCAGATCCATCTGGTGAGGGCCGGGCTTGCCGCGGGCCATATTCAGCTTCAGGCCCATTGCCTGAAAGTTTTTGTACTGCTCTTCCAGTTTTGCCTTTTCGGCTACGAGTTCGTCGCGGTTCATCTCAAAATAAGTTGCCATTGAAAACACACTCCTTTATCGTACTTCCTGTTCCCACAGTGTCCGCGCCGGGCTTTGAAAAGAAGCTTCCTGCCAGAGAGAGCCGCAGCCCAGCCGTCCAGACTTTAATATTATAGCTCATATCTGCTCTTAAAACAAGCATATCTCAAAAAAAGCCCCGCCAAAAGTCATAGCTTTCAGCGGGGCAGCGGCCCGGAGCAGCCTGCCGGGTGGGCAGATCAGCTCAGGGACGTCTGATTCTTATAGCGCTTGCGGACCGCGCCGTATTCCAGCTTCGGTTCGCCGCCCTCGACGGTATCCGCATCAATGGTCACGCGGATGATGGTGGCATCGCTGGGCACCTTGTACATGATGGGCATCAGGATGCTTTCCATCACGCTGCGCAGGCCGCGCGCACCGGTCTTGCGCTCGATGGTCTTGCGGGCGATCGCATGGAGGGCCTCATCGGTGATCTCCAGCTCCACGCTGTCCATGTTGAGCAGCTCTTTGTACTGCTTGACCAGGCTGTTGCGAGGCTCCTTGAGCACACGGACCAGAGCGTCCTCGTCCAGATCATCCAGCACGGTGATGACCGGCAGACGGCCGATCAGCTCCGGGATGAGGCCGAACTTGACCAGATCGTGCGGCTCCACCTTGCGCAGCAGCGCCTTCTGGGCATCGTCGGAGTTGTCCTTCAGGGAGCTGCCGAAGCCCAGTGCAGACTTATCGGTGCGGCGCTGGATGTACTTGTCCAGGCCGTCAAAGGCACCGCCGCAGATGAAGAGGATGTTGGTGGTGTCGATCTGGATGAACTCCTGCTGGGGGTGCTTGCGGCCGCCCTGGGGTGGGACATTGCTGACCGTGCCTTCCAGGATCTTCAGCAGGGCCTGCTGCACACCCTCGCCGCCCACATCGCGGGTGATGGAGGGATTCTCGCTCTTGCGGGTGATCTTGTCGATCTCATCAATGTAGATGATGCCGATCTGTGCCTTCTGCACATCAAAATCGGCCGCCTGGATGAGCTTGAGCAGGATGTTCTCGACGTCCTCGCCGACATAGCCTGCCTCGGTGAGGGTGGTGGCATCCGCGATGGCGAAGGGCACCCCCAGCATCTTGGCCAGCGTCTGGGCCAGCAGGGTCTTGCCGACACCGGAGGGGCCAAGGAGCAGGACGTTGGATTTTTGCAGCTCCACGTCCGAGCCCTTGCCGCTCAGGATACGTTTATAGTGGTTGTAGACAGAGACCGCCAGCACACGCTTGGCCTCGTCCTGCCCGATGACATACTGGTCCAGACCGTCTTTGATCTCCTCCGGGGTCAGGATGTTGACCGAGAGGTCGTCCGCAGCCTGCACACGGGCGCGGCTGGGGCGGTTCGAGCCCGGATGCTCCGGCTTGTCCGCGAGCAGGTCGTAACACAGGCCGATGCACTCGCTGCAGATGTTGACGCCGGGGCCGATGATCATCCGCTCCACTTCATCCTGATGCTTACCGCAGAAGCTGCAAACCAGATCTTTTTCGTTTTTTTCTCTGCCGGAATTGTTGTTTGCCATAGCCGTTTTTCCTTATTCTGGGTCGTCAGACGCAGCGGGGTACTCCCCTGCTGCGCCGATTGGTTTCAGCGATCCCTCAGCGGTGGGTGATGACCTCATCGATCAGGCCGTATTCCTTTGCTTGCTGCGCAGACATATAGTTGTCGCGCTCGGTATCCAGCTGGAGCTTTTCCAGCGGCTGGCCGGTGTACTCGCTCAGCATCCGGTTCATCTTATCGCGGATATAGACCATGTGCTCGGCATGGATCTTGA
>OIZF01001969.1_pt1 | contig 10828 bp, 10 predicted proteins | sample 1588471 | NCBI WGS metagenome assembly OIZF01 (sample SAMN03283279) | human gut metagenome | biome: human-associated habitat; material: feces | host: Homo sapiens | place: Peru | collected 2012
GCTGGGGTCATGATTTCAGCCAGCCATAATCCAGCACTTGATAATGGAATTAAATTCTTTGGTGGTGATGGTTATAAATTAGAGGATGAAAAAGAACTTGAAATTGAAGCATTGATTGACGCTGAAGAAGACACATTGCCACGTCCATCTGCTCAAGGCTTAGGAATGCTGCATGACTATATCGAAGGTGTTCGTAAATATCAAGCTTTCTTAAAAACAACAGCAGAAGGTAATTTTGAAGGCTATAAGGTTGTTCTTGATACAGCTAATGGTGCAGCTTATACTTCTGCTCGTGCCGTTTTTGCTGATTTAGAAGCGAATTTGACAGTTATTGGTGAAAATCCTGATGGACTCAATATCAATGTAAAAGTAGGATCAACTCATCCTGAAGCGATGGCTAAAAAAGTTGTTGAAACAGGAAGTGACCTCGGACTTGCCTTTGACGGTGATGCTGACCGCCTGATTGCCGTTGATGAAAATGGAGAAATTGTTGATGGCGATAAAATTATGTTTATCGTTGGGAAATATCTTCTTGGACAAGGAAAATTGGCTCAAGATACGCTAGTAACAACTGTGATGTCTAATCTTGGATTCCATTTAGCGCTTGAAGAAGCAGGAATTAATTCAGTGATTACAGCGGTTGGTGACCGTTATGTTGTTGAAGAAATGAAGAAAAATAATTACAACTTCGGTGGTGAACAATCGGGTCATATGATTTTCCTTGATTACAACACAACAGGAGATGGTCAACTTTCAGCCATTCAATTGTTGAAAGTAATGCGTGAAACTGGCAAATCTTTATCTGAATTAGCAAGTGAAGTTACGATTTATCCACAAAAATTAGTTAATGTTCGGGTAAAAGATAATGCAGCTAAAAAATCAGCAATGGATGTGCCAGCGATTCAAAAAGTAATTTCAGAAATGGAAACTTCAATGAATGGGAAAGGTCGTATTTTAGTTCGTCCTTCAGGAACTGAACCACTCTTGCGTGTCATGGCTGAAGCGCCAACTCATGAAGAGGTCAATCATGTTGTAGATACCATTGTTGAAGTTGTTGAAGCAGAAATTGGTGTAAAATAAAGAAAAAAAGCAAGAACTGATTTTGTTCTTGCTTTTTATTATCAAGTAAAAACTCTCCTTATTGGGAGAGCTTTTTTTATCTTTTTTGTCGTCTAGCGAATTCTGTGAAACGAAAGCGGTCGACTTGATGTCGAGATTCAGTATACTGAAAAAGAGTATTATCAGCAAGATAAACATGGGATTTGACAGACACGACATGATGGTCTTTGGGATTTAAGTCAAGGTATTTAAAGTCATCTTCGCAAGCAAAATCAATCGTGACTTCCTTTTGAGCATAGGCAATGTCAAGGCCTAAATGATCTTCTAAGTAATCATAGGTTGAGATTTTAGCATGTTCTGGTCTTAGACCTGCGGCATATTTTTCTAAAAATAAATCCCAATCTAAAATTGAAAATTTGCCATCTACTTTGCGCCTTCTGAGAATACTTATGGCGTGTTCCCCAACGGCAAAACCAGTTGTTTCTGAAAGTTTAGGGTTAATTTCAAGTCTTTCAAAGCGAATGACCTCAGTTTCACTATGGAAACCCATAGAGGTTTGTAGTTCTTTGTATGAAGTTAAGCCAGAGATAGGGAAAAGGAGCCTATCGTGAGCGAGGACAATGCTACCATAGCCATGTCGTCTTTGAATAAGCCCTTTTTCTTCTAAAATTTTTAAAGCTTGTCTCACTGTTGAACGACTACTCTCGTAGATGACAGAGAGCTCATTTTCACTTGGAAGAATATCGTTCGTTTTATAGATATCGTTAAAAATCTTTTTTTCTAAATCTTGCAAAATCACTTCATATTTCTTCATACTTTATATTTTATCACAAAAATAATTGTTACCGCTTGCTGAAAACGTTTTTATATGATACAATGATTTTGTTAACTTGTACGTACAACTTCAAAAGATAGGAGATTCTTATGTTTGGAATAGGAAAAAAGAAAGAGTTGAAAGACGATAAAGGGCTATATAATCCAGTTTCTGGAGAAGTTATTGAACTTTCAAAAGTAAACGATCCGGTATTTTCAAAGAAAATAATGGGTGATGGTTTTGCAGTTGAGCCCAAAGAAAATAAAATTTTTGCTCCAGTTTCTGCAAAAGTAACTTTGGTTCAGGGACATGCAATTGGCTTTAAACGTGCTGATGGCTTAGATATTCTTTTACATCTAGGTATTGATACAGTAGCTCTTAAAGGGGCACCATTTAAAATTAAAGTTAAAGTGGATGATATTGTTAATGGTGGTGATGAGCTGGGAACTGTTGATTGGGGGCAGATTGAAGCTGCTGGTTTGGATAAGACAACAATGGTTATTTTTACAAATACTAAAGACCTTTTATCTGGCTTTGAGGTTAAATATGGTTCAGCCAATGCACGTGATGAATTAGGTCAGGCAAGTGTTAAGTAAGTAAAAATATCAACCAATAAATTTATAGCGCAAAGTTGACGGGAACTTTGGATATAAATTTTGTGACTATTAAACTCGTCAATTATTATTTTATATTATGAAATGCTTCATAGATAATGAAGCAAAAGGAGAACTTATGGCAAATTATTCACAACTTGCGACTGATATTATCGCAAATGTAGGTGGCGCTGAAAATGTCACAAAAGTTATTCATTGTATCACTCGTCTTCGTTTCACTTTAAAGGACAAGGATAAAGCCGATACAGCGGCAATTGAAGCCTTACCTGGTGTGGCAGGCGCCGTTTATAATTCAAACTTGAATCAATATCAAGTGGTTATTGGACAAGCGGTTGAGGATGTTTATGATGAAGTTGTTGAACAACTTGGTGATTCGGTAGTTGATGATGACGCAACGGCACAAGCAGTCGCTGCAACAGCACCAGCTAATGGTAAAAAACAAAATCCGATTGTTCATGCTTTCCAAGTGGTCATTGGAACAATTACTGGGTCAATGATTCCTATTATTGGTTTACTTGCAGCTGGTGGGATGATTAATGGTTTACTTAGTATCTTTGTTAAGGGGAATCGCTTAATCGAAGTGATTGATCCTGCAAGTTCAACTTATGTCATTATATCAACACTAGCAATGACACCCTTTTACTTCTTACCTGTTTTGGTTGGTTTCTCAGCGGCAAAACAATTGGCACCTAAAGATACTGTTTTACAATTTATTGGTGCTGCAGTCGGCGGATTTATGATTAATCCAGGGATTACTAACTTGGTAAATGCGCATGTTGGAACGAATGCGGCAGGTAAAAATGTTGTTGTCGAAGCAGCTGCTCCTGTTGCAAATTTCCTTGGAGTAACTTTCAATACAAGTTATTTTGGAATTCCAGTTGCTTTGCCAAGCTATGCTTATACAATTTTCCCAATCATTGTAGCCGTGGCAATTGCTAAACCACTGAATGCTTGGTTGAAAAAAGTTTTACCACTTGCCTTGCGTCCAATTTTCCAACCAATGATTACTTTCTTCATCACTGCATCAATTGTTTTACTTCTGGTAGGTCCAGTTATTTCTACAATTTCTTCTGGATTGTCATTTGTGATTGATCATATCTTGTCATTGAATTTAGGAATTGCAAGTATTATCGTTGGTGGTTTGTATCAATGTTTGGTTATCTTTGGATTGCACTGGTTGGTTGTTCCACTTATTTCACAAGAATTGGCGGCTACTGGAGCAAGTTCACTCAATATGATTGTTTCTTTCACAATGCTCGCTCAAGGGGTTGGTGCCTTGACTGTCTTCTTTAAATCTAAAAAAGCAGACCTTAAAGGACTTTCTGCTCCAGCAGCAATTTCAGCCTTTTGTGGGGTAACTGAACCGGCAATGTATGGGATTAATTTGAAATATGTGCGTGTCTTTATCATGTCTTCAATTGGTGCCGCGATTGGTGCAGGTGTTGCTGGATTTGGCGGATTACAAATGTTTGGGTTCTCAGGTTCTTTGATTGGTTTCCCTAACTTCATTTCTAATCCTTTGACACATCACGCTCCTGCGGGTAACTTGATGCTCTTCTGGATCGCCACTGCGGTATGTGCGGTTGCAACTTTCCTATTGGTTTGGTTCTTTGGTTATAAAGATACAGATGTAATGGGAGAAGGCGTTGAACAAAAAAATGCATTTAAAGATGCAGTTAAATAATTAATAAACTCAGTTGGAGGCAGTGCTGATAAATTCTGCTTCCTTTAGTTTTATATGAGGGGGAAAAATGACTGAAAAAGATTGGATAATCCAATATGATAAAAAAGAAGTAGGGAAACGTTCTTATGGTCAAGAATCTTTAATGTCATTGGGAAATGGTTATTTAGGGCTTCGAGGTGCGCCTTTATGGTCAACTTGTTCTGACAATCATTATCCTGGCTTGTACGTAGCTGGTGTCTTCAACCGGACGAGTACAGAAGTCGCAGGACATGATGTCATTAATGAAGATATGGTAAATTGGCCAAATCCTCAATTAATAAAAGTATATATTGATGGTGAATTGGTTGATTTTGAAGCGTCAGTTGAAAAGCAAGCTACAATTGATTTTAAAAATGCTTTGCAAATTGAACGTTATCAGGTGAAATTGGCCAAAGGAAATTTGACTTTAGTAACAACAAAGTTTGTAGATCCAATTAATTTTCATGATTTTGGTTTTGTTGGTGAAATTATTGCTGACTTCTCTTGTAAATTAAGAATTGAAACTTTTACTGATGGCTCAGTTTTAAATCAAAATGTTGAACGTTATCGGGCTTTTGATAGTAAAGAATTTGAAGTAACAAAAATTTCCAAAGGACTTTTGGTTGCTAAAACAAGAACAAGTGAAATTGAACTTGCAATTGCTTCTAAATCATTTTTGAATGGATTGGCTTTCCAAAAAATAGATTCTGAGAATGATGAGATTTTAGCAGAAGCAATTGAAATTGACTTACAAAAAAATCAAGAAGTTCAGTTTGACAAAACGATTGTCATTGCAAGTTCTTATGAAAGTAAAAATCCTGTTGAGTTTGTACTGACAGAGCTGTCAGCAACTTCTGTCAGTAAAATTCAAGAAAATAATGCGAATTATTGGGAAAAAGTTTGGTCAGATGCCGATATTGTTATCGAATCAGACCATGAAGATTTACAAAGAATGGTCAGGATGAACATTTTCCATATTCGTCAAGCGGCACAGCATGGTGCTAACCAGTTTTTAGATGCATCAGTAGGTTCACGTGGCTTGACTGGTGAAGGCTATCGGGGCCATATCTTTTGGGATGAAATTTTTGTTCTTCCTTACTATGCGGCTAATGAGCCAGAAACAGCGCGTGATTTGCTTTTGTACCGAATCAATCGATTGACCGCAGCGCAGGAAAATGCGAAGGTTGATGGAGAAAAAGGAGCTATGTTTCCTTGGCAGTCCGGCTTAATTGGTGATGAACAATCGCAATTTGTTCATTTGAATACAGTAAATAATGAATGGGAACCAGATAATAGCCGGCGTCAAAGACATGTTAGTTTAGCCATTGTATATAATTTATGGATTTACTCACAACTGACAGAAGATGAAAGCATTTTGACTGACGGTGGTTTAGATTTAATCATTGAAACGACAAAGTTTTGGTTAAATAAAGCCGAATTAGGAGATGACGGCCGTTATCATATTGATGGGGTCATGGGACCTGATGAATATCATGAGGCCTATCCTGGGCAAGAAGGGGGAATCTGTGATAATGCCTATACTAATTTAATGCTCACTTGGCAATTAAATTGGCTGACAGAATTATCAGAAAAAGGATTTGAAATTCCTAAGGAATTACTTGAAAAAGCTCAAAAAGTTCGGAAAAAACTGTATCTAGATATTGATGAAAACGGTGTGATTGCGCAATATGCTAAATATTTTGAACTTAAGGAAGTGGACTTTGCAGCTTATGAAGCAAAATATGGGGATATTCATCGGATTGACCGTTTGATGAAGGCCGAAGGCATTTCACCTGATGAATATCAAGTGGCTAAACAGGCTGATACGCTGATGTTAATCTACAATTTGGGTCAGGAGCATGTGACTAAGTTGGTCAAACAATTGGCTTATGAGTTGCCCGAAAATTGGTTGAAAGTCAACCGTGATTATTATCTTGCTAGGACTGTTCACGGTTCAACGACTTCACGTCCGGTTTTTGCTGGGATTGATGTGAAATTAGGGGATTTTGATGAAGCGTTGGATTTCTTGATTACAGCAATTGGCAGTGATTATTATGATATTCAAGGGGGAACAACGGCTGAAGGGGTTCATATTGGGGTCATGGGCGAAACGCTTGAGGTGATTCAAAATGAATTTGCTGGTCTGAGTCTGCGAGATGGCCAATTTGCAATTGCTCCTCATTTACCAAAAAGCTGGACAAAATTGAAATTTAATCAAATTTTTAGAGGAACTAAAGTTGAAATTTTGATTGAAAATGGACAATTATTACTGACAGCCTCGGCAGATTTACTGACCAAAGTCTATGATGATAAGGTTCAATTAAAAGCCGGAGTGCAGACTAAATTTGATTTAAAATAAATGGTTTTACTCTTAATAAAGTTTTGATACAAGGATTTACAATTATTTTTTAATAAAAAAGTTACTGACAGAATTTCTGTCAGTAATTTTGGAAAGTCATTGCTTAAAAATATATTTTTAAAATGACGAGAAAGAAGGTAAAAAGATGTTTAAAGCAGTATTGTTTGATTTAGATGGTGTAATTACAGATACCGCAGAGTATCATTTTAGAGCTTGGAAAGCTTTGGCTGAAGAAATTGGCATTAATGGTGTTGACCGCCAATTTAATGAGCAATTAAAAGGGGTCTCACGAGAAGACTCGCTTCAGAAAATTCTAGATTTAGCTGACAAAAAAGTATCAGCTGAGGAATTTAAAGAACTTGCTAAGAGAAAAAATGATAACTATGTGAAAATGATTCAGGATGTGTCGCCAGCCGATGTCTATCCTGGAATTTTACAATTACTCAAAGATTTACGTTCAAATAAAATAAAAATTGCTTTAGCATCGGCTTCTAAGAATGGTCCATTTTTATTAGAGAGAATGAATTTAACTGAATATTTTGATGCAATTGCTGATCCAGCTGAAGTTGCGGCATCAAAACCAGCACCAGATATTTTTATTGCAGCAGCACATGCAGTGGGTGTTGCACCCTCTGAATCAATTGGGTTAGAGGATTCTCAAGCTGGAATTCAAGCCATCAAAGATTCAGGGGCTTTACCAATTGGTGTAGGGCGCCCAGAAGATTTGGGAGATGATATCGTCATTGTGCCTGATACTTCACACTATACTTTAGAATTTTTGAAAGAAGTTTGGCTTCAAAAGCAAAAATGATTCGTAATTAATAAATTACATAAAACGAATAAAAAAATACCACTTTTGAGTGGTATTTTTAATTTTTGATTTGTCTTTCCAACCAATCAGAAGCCCAAGAAACCCAGCGATGTACTGACGGAAGACAATAGGCATCAGAAGGAGCGGTTGTCCGATTAGCCAAAGAGACACCATGAGGTCCAGATTCAAAAAAGTGAGCTTCAAAAGGAACTTGATGTTTTGAGAGTCGATCACAATATTTAAGGCTGTTATAGATAGGAACACCTTCATCATCAGCCGTATGCCAGATAAAGGTTGGAGGAGTTGAGGAAGTGACTTTTTCCGAAATATTATATTCTGAGATATTTTCAATTTCAAAATTAAAATGTGACAAATCACTAGGCCAACCAAAAGTGAAAGAAGTTACTGGATAGCAGAGAAGAACTCCTTTTGGTCGATGAATTTGTTCAGAATTGCCATACCAAGCGGCCAGATGCCCTCCGGCAGAGCAACCAAGTAAGAAAACTTGCTCAGGATTGATTTGCCATTCTTTATGATTTTGATGAATCAGAGAAAAAACAGCTTGAACTTCTTCAAGATTTTGTGATAAAAAGTTATAGTTTGTTCCTTTGTTCATCACGGTGTAATTAAGGAGAAGCACTTGATAACCTTTGGCGAGAAAAGCTAAGGCAAGAGGGTCAGATTCTCTTTGTGAAATATGTTGATAACCACCACCAGGGCAGATAATAATAGCAGGAAAAGTATAATTTTCGTTTTGACGAGGATTTTGGAGCTGATAAAAATCAACCCATGCAGTATCATTTAAAGAAAACGTTGATTTATTCATAAGCTTATTGTACCAAAAAATATTTGAAAGAAATATCAAAGTACCTCATTGTTTATTTATTACATTAATAAATTTTAAGTTCGTTTAAGAAAACTATCATAGAATTTGATTATGAAGAAAATTATTTATAGTATAGGTCTGATATCCTTGCTTAATTTTGGAACGATTGCTTATGGAGAAACGGCAACCGGGACTTCAGCAAGTTCAGGAGATGCAACAGCTCAAAGCTCAACAGGGACTTCAAGTACCTCAAATTCAGCAAGTTCAGCTAGCAGTAGTTCGCAAAATACAAGTTCCTCTGAAGGAACGAATTCGACAAGTCAAAATCAAACACAAACAAGTACAACTGCTCAAAATCAGACAGATAATGTTGGGCAAAATCAAACGCCTCCGGTAGTAGAAAATCGAGACAGTTCAACAGATAAAAATTCTGGCAGTCAAAAAGAAACTAAAAATTCAACCACAATTATTAATGAAACCGTCAATAATAATGCAAAAGGGAACAATATTCTTTTGATGACATTGACCAGTTTGTCAGCATCAGTCACAATCATTGGGGGAATTATTGCCTTTGTGCGTCATTTGCGTGGCCGTGGCAAGAAGAAAAATCCTGTCAGTAAGGCACAAGTTTCTAAAAATGGGAAAACTCCTTCAAATTCAATGACAGCTGAGCCATCAGTAAGTTCTAAAAAAGCACCAAATGAAGAAAAAGTACTGACAGAAACTCAGCAAATTAATATGCAGGCGGATGAATTGCTCAAAAATCATAAAAAACAACAAAAAGAATATCGTCGCAGAAGAAGATAAAAAGCCATTTAAGGTTTTTTATTTTGCCCAAATTTTTGAAAAACTGTCAGTAAAATTTACTGACAGCTTTTATTTTAAAGACTGTGATAATGAAGGAGATAAACTTTTTGAAGTGGCAACACTGGAATTTTCTAAAGTTTGACTGTTTTTAGACTCATCAGTTGCAATCGTTAGATAGTGTCTTAGGGGATGTGTTATAATAAAATCATGAAATTTAACGAAGAAGAAATGTTACAATTTGCACAAAAATTGGGAAGAAAATTAGAGGCTCAAGATGTTATTGTTTTAACTGGCGAGCTTGGGGCTGGAAAAACAACTTTTACCAAAGGCTTGGCTTTGGGATTAGATATTCATCAAATGGTTAAAAGTCCAACTTATACAATTGTCAGAAGTCTGGAAGGACGTTTGCCGCTCCATCATATGGATGTTTATCGCATTGGTGATGATCCAGATAGCTTTGATTTAGATGATTATTTATTCGGTGATGGTGTTTCAGTCATTGAATGGGGCGAAATGTTAGGCGATGATTTGCCAGAAAATTATCTGGAAGTCATTTTTGATAAGTATTCTAAAGATTTGGTCAACGATCAAGAGCGTGAAATTATTTTGAAACCACATGGAAAAAGATATGAGGAGCTCGTTAATAACTTATGACTACAGAGCTAATTGTTAGAGAAGCAAATGGCGCCGACAGTTCTAGAGTCATTGAATTTCTCAATAAGGTTGGAACAGAAAGTAATTTTTTGACCATTGATGAAGTAGGAATTTTAATCTCTGAAGCAGAAATGACGGACTTTTTAAATCAACAAGCTGAGAAAGATAATAATGCTTATTTTCTTGCATTCGTTGGTGATGAAATTGCTGGTATTTTGCATTTGACGGCGGATTATCATTATCGAGTACGTCATATTGCAGAACTTTTTATCGCTGTGTCAGAAGATTATCAAGGCTATGGCATTGGGACGATTCTACTAGAAGATGCACTTGAGTGGGTAGAAGAAGTTGGAACAATCAAACGTTTGGAATTAACTGTCCAAGCACGTAATAAAAAAGCACGTCATCTTTATGAAAAGTTTAATCTTGAGATAGTAAGTAACAAGCTAAAAGTAAGTTCAAGCCACCTCTCAAAGCTCTTTAAAGAAGAAAAGAAAATGACTCTAGGAGAGTACGCTCGATTAAGAAAAATTGAAGTTGCTAAAACTCTTCTTGCTACAACTGATAAAAGTATCTCAGATATCGCTTTAATGCTGTCATTTAATTCCCAAAGCCATTTCGGTCGTGTCTTTATTTCAATTCAGGGTGAGAGTCCTGCTAAGTACAGAAAGAACAATGCAATCCGCGATAACGTTCTTTAATCTTACTAGTAAAATTTTCTGAGATTTGTCAGTAATTGTTCCTATCAAAAGACGAAAATGAAATTTTAAATTATTTTCAAATAATATGGTTTTTGACGCTTTAAAAAATCAAATTTTAGTAAAAGCAAAATTTAGTGTAGGTACTTTGCGATTATTGTCACAAATAAAAAAATTCAAAAAATAAAATAGTGACAATAAAAATAGAATTCTGACAAAAATTACCTTTACTTCTATCTATAATTTTTTATGTCAAACAAATAAAAATCTGAAAAATATTCAGATTTATAACATAAGATAGATAGGAGTTTCCGATGAAGTTATCAAAATTCTGCGCATCAATTGCAATGGTAATGGCTGCTTCAACATTAGCATCTTCAGCAAACGCTGCAGATACTGCAAAACGTTTAAGCGGTGGTGGTTCAAATATTATGTACGTAATCACCCCATCACATTCAAACCCATTTTTTAAGACTGAGGCTGA
>OIZF01001974.1_pt1 | contig 10795 bp, 13 predicted proteins | sample 1588471 | NCBI WGS metagenome assembly OIZF01 (sample SAMN03283279) | human gut metagenome | biome: human-associated habitat; material: feces | host: Homo sapiens | place: Peru | collected 2012
TATTTCTTCCATCTCCACCAGTGATGACATCTTGAATAGCAAGACCTTTACCACCACTTAAATATCCACCTTCATATTGGTTTGCAGCTGTTGCGCCACCCCAAAAAAATCCTTCTTTAAATCCCATTTGAATTCCTCCTGTTTGTTCTTTACTTATTATATTCATTTTATTGTATTCGGTTACATTTTTTCATTATTTGAAAACTCATTTTTTAAATGAAAAAGAATTCGTTATAATAGAAACATCTTGGAGGAATCTTTATGAAATTACATCAATTACAATATTTTCAATGCCTTGCTCACTACTTACATTATCGTAAAGCAAGCGAAGCTCTCTATATTTCTCAACCTACTCTTTCTTTTGCAATCAAAGAACTTGAAAAAGAATTAGGTGTAGATTTATTTAAAAAAGAAGGACGTACAATTACACTAACACAAGAAGGAACTACATTTTTAAATTATGTTACAAAAAGTTTTCAAATCTTAGAAGAAGGAGTTCAAGCAATTTCACCTAAACAAGCTATTCAAATTTCATCCATTCCTACTGCTATTAATAGTTTTCTAGTTCCTTTTATTATTCAATTACAAAAAGAACATCCAGAAATCAACACTCAATTAGGATCAATATGATTAAAATGTGTTAATATATATTTTTGTTCTTCTAAGAAATCTTTTTTAAATGATTCATAACCCTCATAACCTAATTTTTTAGCAAGCCGAATAATAGTTGCTGGAGAAGTATATGTTTGATGAGCCAATTCTTGGATGGTCAGTTTTTCTATTTCTAATTTTTTATCTAATATATATTGAGCAACTTCTTTTTGAGATGATGATAAATGAATGGTTTCTAATTTTTGAATGATAAACATTTTCTTTCCTCATTTCATTTTAATAATTCTTTGACCAATTTTTGTATAAATAATTTCTGATAAAATACCTATTCCTATCCCCGATAAAATACCAAAGATCAATAAATAAGGTAAATAATACATAAATACTGTTGAACTAAAAAAGTACATAGCTACTAGAAGTTGTCCAACATTATGAAAAATAGCTCCTATCATAGAAACAATGATATTTGAAAATAAACGTGTTTTTTTAAATAAAAGCATCATTAATAAAGATAAAATGCCACCTACTAAACTATATAAAAACATATAGAGATTTGTAAAAATCATCGCTACGATCATTATTCTTAATAAAGTAACTACAAGGGCTTCTTTAAAACCAAAACATAAAAGAAGCGTCAATGAGACAACATTCGCAAGTCCTATTTTAGCTCCAGGAATACCTACATAAAAAGGAATCAATGTTTCTATATAACTTAAAATAATGGCTATTGCACAAAATAGAGCTAAATAGCAAATTTTTCTAATAGACTTTTCCATCTTGTTTTTGTTCATTTCCTTCCTTAATTTCTATTACTAAATGATGAGGTAAACAAACAATTGTTGCCCCTTTTTTTTCGATATGTCCTTGTTTTATACATAATTTATCAGGACACGTTGCTTCGATCATATAAACTTCATGATTTTTTATTTGTACTTTATTTTCATGATCAATATCTATTATTTGATCCTTATCTAAAGAATAATAACCATAAACTTCTTTATTTTTTGTTATTTCAATAAAACTCCCTTGTTGTTTAGATTTAAAAAGAAATAAACCACCAATAATTATTAATATAATAACAAACACAATTAAATCATTTTTAAATGTTTTATTTTTCATCCTTCTACTCCATGATATAATAAGAAAAAGGAGGTTTCCTATGAAAAAAGTATTACTTTCTTTACTTATTTTTTCATTTTTCCTTTGTGGCTGTCAAAAGACAACTCCTCTATCTTCTAAAGAATTTTGTTTAGATACAATCGTACAAATCACACTCTACGATTCATCCTCTAAAAATATTTTAAATAACTGCTTTGATTTATGCAAGAAGTATGAACTTGTCTTTTCATCAAACAATAAAAAAAGTGAACTCTATCAACTAAATCATTCTTTACATAAATTAGAAAATCAAACAATTTCTAAAGAACTTTATCAAGTCATTAAACAGGGTCTTTATTATAGTGAATTATCAAATGGCGCTTTTGATATTACAATAGGATCTATTTCTTCTTTGTGGGATTTTAAAAACAATACGATTCCTCAAGATAATCTTATTAAAGAACGTCTTCAAGATGTTTCTTATAAAAATATTGTTTTAGAAAAAAATCATCTCCGTTTTTTAAATGAACAAACAATGATTGATTTAGGAGCAATCGCTAAAGGATATATTGCAGATCAAATAAAAGACTATTTACTAAAGAAAAATGTTTCAAGTGCATTAATTAATTTAGGAGGTAATATTTTATGTGTTGGTCAAAAACAACAAAAATCTTTTTTAATTGGTGTAACCAATCCTCAAGAAACTAATGATTCTATTTTAAGTTTAAATATCAATGACTTATCTGTTGTTACTAGTGGAACGTATCAAAGATATATAGAAACTGATTCAAAAAAATATCATCATATCTTAGATCCATCAACTGGTTATAGTTATGAAAATGGTCTATCAGCTGTAACAATTATTTCTAAAAGTTCTATTCAAGGTGATGCTTTGAGTACCGTTTGTTTTTCATTAGGAAAAGAAAAAGGAATGAAACTTTTAAATTCATTAAAAGATGTTTCTGGATGTTTTATTGATGAAAATAACCAAATAACTTATAGTAAACACTTCAAAAAGTTTCTAGCAAATTAAAAACTCTCCATGAGAGTTTTTAACATTATTTAATTATTTCTTTGATCATTTTTAAATCTTTGTTTTCTAACAAGGCATCAAATATTTGATCATATTGTGATAATGTTAAGTTTTCTAATAATTGATTATTTTCACCAGGAAAGAGTTTATTAAATAATTTTAATGTTTTTTCTTTGGCCTTAAGAAGTTCTCCTTCGCTTTTTCCTTTTTCTAATCCTTCTTTTAAGCCTTCTTCTTTACCTTCTTGTCGTATTCTTACTTTCTCTTGATGATGTTGTATTTTGACAAGCTGTCTTTTACTCGCTGCTAAAACAAGTTCTTCATCTTCATTGAACTGATCCATCTTTTCTTTCATCATGGTAACCACCTCACTGTTTAAAGCTATTATATCATCTGTTATCCCATGATATAAAGTATAAATAGCTAATTCTATCTTGCTTAGATTTTTAAGCCCTTTTTCTCTTACAACAGCATCAATAAATGGAAGATAGATATTGTGATGGGTCAGCAGATTATACTTTCTGACATGGTTTAGTTGATTACGTGGCATGTAGGTATCAATCAAGAGAAGATTATCTCTGTCAATATCATTTACAAAGAGAATGGTATAGACTTCATGGACATTTTCACTGTATAAGAGATCTCCTCGATTGACTTGATGATCCATCATTCTTGCTCCATAGATTTGAAAACGATAATGAACTTCTTTAGTAAAAGCACTGTTTTGCATTTCAATATCGATTAATTTTTCTTCATCTGTTTTCACTCTGACATCTAAGACCATATCTTTATCACTTAGATGTTCAGGATTGACTTCACTATTTAAGACAAAGAGTTCCTGACATTTAATACCCGTAATTCCTTCAATAATGGTTTTAAGTAAATAATAACAGCGAGAATCATTGAGATCACTCAACATGAATTTAAAGACAAGATCATTTTTAAAATCCGTAATTCTATTTCTTGGTTTGATTTTTGTTTCCATTGTTCCTCCTTTCATTATTTATATGGACAACAAAAATCATTTTTTCTTTTAAAAAATTAAAAAAATAACAAAATAAGTAAAAACTTACTTTGTTATTCAATAATCTTTCGTGGACATTTGTCTTTACAATTTCCACAATGGATACATTTTGAATAGTCGATGTGTGCTAAAAAATCATCCACAGTAATCGCATTTACAGGACATACTTTTGTACACATCCTACACCCTAAACAACCTACTTGACAACTAGCGTTGACAATTGGTCCTTTATCATGACTATTACATCTTACATGATAAGTAGAATCATAAGGAACCATTTCAATAAGATGTTGAGGACAAGCATCCATACATTTTTGACATGACTTACATTTATCTTGATCAACTTGAGCAACACCGTCAATGACATGAATAGCATCAAATGCACAGGCTTTGACACAACTACCATACCCAACACATCCAAAGCGGCATTTCTTATCTCCACTTCCAGGAATAACAGCTGCACTTAAACAATCATGAATACCATCGTATTGATATTGTCTTTGTATTTTATCACACGTTCCCTTACATTTAACATAAGCTACTAAATGTGTATTCTCTTCTACTTCTAAATGGAGAATTTCTCCTATTTTTTTAGCAACTTCATTACCACCTACAGGACATTGATTGATTGGCGCTTCTTTTTTAGCAATTGCACATGCAAGGCCATCACATCCAGGATAACCACAAGCTCCACAGTTATTTCCAGGAAGAACCGCTCTAATTTTTTCTTCATCTTCATTGACTTCTACTTTAAATTTAACACTGGCAAGTGAAAGGAATATTCCAATAAACAATCCTATACTCCCAACAACAATAACTGCAATAATGACTGTATTCATCGTATTTCCTCCTTAAATCAAGCCTGAAAAGCCAATAAAGGCAATAGCCATCAAACCTGCTGTAATTAAAACAATTGGTGAGCCTTGTAAAACATGAGGAATATCATTATCGGCAATTCTTTCTCTTATTCCTGCTAAAATTGTAATTGAAATTGTAAATCCTAAAGCTGTCCCAAAACCGGCTACAACACTTGTTACAAAATCATAATTATTTTGTACATTTGTTAAAGCAACACCTAAAACAGCACAGTTGGTTGTAATAAGAGGTAAATAAACACCTAATGAATTATATAAAGGTGGAAAATATTTTTTTAAAAAGAGTTCTACAAATTGAACAAGTGCTGCAATAATTAAAATAAAAGCGACTGTTTCTAAATATTCAACATGTAACAAAACAAGTAAACGATACAATAAATGAGTTACAGCTGACGCAATTGTAATTACAAAAATAACTGCACCACCCATAGACATTGCGGTTTTGGTTTGTTTTGAAACTCCTAAAAATGGACATAACCCTAAAAACTGCGATAAAACGACATTATTAACTAAAGAAACACTAATCAGTGTTAAAATGAGTGTTTTCATTTTTCAGGATCCTCCTTTAACAAAGATTTATTTATTTGACATTGATTACCGTGACAATGCATACAATCTCCCCCACACTTTAAAGATGAATGAGAAACATTCGTTGCACTAGGTAATTTTAATTTATTTTGAATAGCTGTTAACAAAGCAAGTATAAAGAATGCTCCTGGTGCCATCACAAAAATCGTTATTGGCTCAAATGAAATTGGTAATGACATTGAAAAGAATGTTCCTGCACCCAATATTTCTCTTACTAAACCTATGCAAGTTAAAGCAAAAGTAAAACCAAGCCCCATACCAAGACCATCCATAATTGATAAAAGTGGACTATTTTTAGAAGCAAAAGCTTCTGCTCTTCCTAAAATAATACAATTGACAACAATTAAAGGAATATAAATACCGAGTGTATCATATAAAGATGGAATATATCCTTGTAATAATAATTGTACAACTGTAACAAGAGAAGCAACAATGACAATATAAGCAGGAATACGCATACGACTAGGAATAATATTTCTAAGTGCTGAAATAACAAAATTCGACATAATTAAAACCGCCATCGTCGTAAGTCCCATTCCCATTCCATTCATTGCTGAAGTTGTAACCGCAAGAGTTGGGCACATACCAAGCATTAACACAAAGGTAGGATTTTCTTTAATGATTCCATTATATAAAGGTTTTAAATATTTCTTCATATTTTCATCTTCCTTTCAATAAATCATAAAAATCTAAGGCTCCATTGATTCCATTTGTCATTGCTTTAGAAGTAATGGTTGCTCCTGATAAAGAATCTACTTCATCTTCATTTTGTTTACCATTTTTAACGACTTGGAAATGATCTACTTTTTTCCCTACATACTGATTTCTAAACTCTTCATTTTTAGCATTCATTCCAAGTCCTACTGTTTCATCAATTGATAAAATTTCAACTCCTGTAATTTCTTTTTGAAGGTTGATACCAATAATGATTTCAATATCACCACCAAAACCATCATGATCAATCACTTGAATAATATAACCGATAGTTTGTTTTTGATGATATGCTTTTAAAGCATTTTCTATTTCAAGACCGTTTTTACCATAATCCCCTTTAAGCTTTTTAGATAATTTTTTGATATCATTTTCTTTATAAGCTTTAAAAGAAGTTGCTTCTTTCATCACTTTTAAATAAGCATCTTGCTTACTTTGTTGTGATTGGTGTTGAATAGGATTCTTTGTTATTTGATAAACATAACCAAGAAGTCCTCCGCAAATAATAGTAATCACGCATAAAATTAAAATATCTTTTATTATTTTTTTCATTTGACAACACCACCTTTTAATGTGAGTTTATCAATTAATGGTACTAATAAATTAGAAATAATAATGGCATAAGAAACACCTTCTGCACTTGTTCCAAAAAAACGAAATAATCCTGTTAATACACCTAATAAAATACCATAAATAAGTTGTCCTTTTTGATCCATTGGGCTTGTTACATAATCAGTAGCCATGAAAAAGGCACCAAAGATCAAACCTCCACCACATAACTCACAAGCTAAATAATAAGCATCAAAAGGACATGGTGATAAAATCAATGTAAAAATAGAAAATGTTAAAAGATATGTTAAAGGAATGGTTACTTTAATAACTTTTTTAACAATCAAATACATTGCACCTATTAAAAGTGCAATTGCAGAAGTTTCTCCAATTGTTCCAGCAGTATTTCCAATAAACATCCTTATTAAATCAAAGCTTTCTCCATTTTTTAAAATTGCAAGTGGTGTTGATGAAGTCATCCCATCAAATACAAAATTTGTCATTCTTCCAGTAAAGGAAATCAATAAAAAACATCTTGCAGCTAACGCTGGATTCATAAAGTTTTGTCCTAATCCTCCATAAAATTGTTTAACCACAATAATAGCAAAGAGACCTCCAATAACAGGAAGCCATAAAGGAACTGTTGATGGTAAATTTAAAGCAAGAATAAGTCCTGTGACAACTGCTGATAGATCTTTGATGGTAATTGTTTTTTTCATAAAACGTTCATATAAATATTCTGCTAAAACACATGTTGTTATCGTTGTTACAATAATCAATAAAGCATTTATTTTAAATTGAATAATTCCAAATAAAGTAGCTGGTATTAAAGCAATAATGACATCTAACATAATAGAAGATGTTGTAACACGATCTTTAATATGCGGTGAAGCAGAAACATGTAGTAATTGATTCATGAATAACACCTACTTTCTTTTATTAACAGAGACTAAATATTTCATCTTCTTAAATGCCTGTGTCATATTTCTTTTTGCTGGACATGTATAGCTACAACAACCACATTCTATACATTCCATTCCACCATTTAAAATAAAGGCCTCTGTATCATTTTTTGTTGCTATTTGATAAAGTTTTTGAGGAACTAATAAACTCGGACACACGTCTTTACATCGACCACAACGAATACATGCAGAAGGTTCAAAAAGGGATACTTCATCTTGTACAAGTGCAAGTAAAGAACTTGATGTCTTAGTTACAGGTATATCTAAATGAATAAGGGCGCTTCCCATCATTGGACCTCCACAAATAAGTTTTTGAACTTCAGATTTGAAACCTCCTAATTGTTCAACGATCCGTTTAAAACTCGTTCCTATAGGAACTTCAATATTGCTAGGTGTTATTCCATCACCCGAAATCGTCATTACTTTAGAAATTAAAGGTTGATTATAACGAACCGCTTGATTAATAGCAATCACTGTTGCTACATTATCAACAATACATCCTACATCTAAAGGAAGCATTTTAGAATTTAATGTCTTTCCTGTTAAAACCTTAACAAGCATTCTTTCTCCACCTTGAGGATATTTTGTTTTTAGTTCTTTCACAGCAATTCTTTTTTCATCTTTACACTTTTCTTTTAATAAATGAATAGCCTTTTTTTTATTATCTTCAATGGCAATATAACAAAGAGCTTTTGGAAACATTTCTAATAAAACATGAATTCCTGCTATTAGTTCATCTGTTTTTTCAAGCATCAAGCGATAATCACTTGTAAGATAGGGTTCACATTCCGCACCATTAACAATATAATATTGAACTTGATTTGGATCTTTAACAGATAATTTTACATGTGTAGGAAACCCTGCTCCTCCTAGACCAACTATACCTGCTGCCTTAATTCTTTCAATTTTTTCTTCATAAGTTAATTCTTGTTTATTATTATTATTTTCAACTTTTTGATATAATCCATCATTAGCAATAACAATTGATTCTTGCATTTTCCCACTGACATCCATTCTTTCTTCTATTTTTTTTACTACACCTGAAACTGAAGAAATAATAGGACTTGAAACAAAAGCATCACTACAAGCAATAACTTGCCCAACTTTTATCTCATCTTTTACTTTAACAATTGGTTGACAAGGTGCACCAATATGTTGTTTTAAAGGAAATACAACTTCATCACTTGCTTTTATTTTAATAATAGGTAAATCCTTTGTATATTGTTTTTGATCTTTTGGATGTATGCCTCCAATAAATGATTTTAAACTCATAACTTCCATCCCCTTTAACCCTATTTTAGTCCTATTATTTTCAAATTGAAAGCGTTTACAACAAGTTAAAAAATTAACTTGTTTTCTTTGAAATATATGAAAATTATGTGATTTTAATCACATTTAAATATAAAAAAAAGATAGCTTTCGCTATCTTAAAAATACTAATTTTGTTCATAAAATTCTTCATCATCTAGCATTGGGTAACTAGTAAGATGTTGACCATCTAAATTTACTTTATGCATATTAACGGCAGTAATTTGTCTTCTATTATATGTTGTATAATAATAGATTCCCTTTTGACTATTCCAACATGACGTATAAATCGTAATTTCATATTTTCCATCATCTACTTCACAACATCCTCTTTGTTGTTCTACAGAACCTAAAATATGGAAAAATTGGTTAACACTATCTCTTTCATTATCTTTTGATTGTCCGTTCATTTTAGTAAATGCAACTCTTACAAAACGTGACATTGAAGATAAATCACCAGGTAATCCAAGAGCTCCCATTCCTCTAGAATAAGATTTTAAATCTAATTGTTTAGAAAAATAATTTTGTGGTTGTTTAGGTGATAAAGACATATAATTATTTAAATTAAATAATTGTTTATCAAATGAGGGATTGTTTGCAAGAACACCGACTGGATTTTCATAGATTTTTAATCCTTCTTCGACTGATTCAACAGTTATACATCCACTTTGATCTGCAATGATCCAATGTAATGATGCGGCTGGCAAATGTTCGTTATAAGGTGTCTTCACTAAATTGATTGTTTGAATAAGTTGTTTAGCTTCTTTAAGCGTTGCACATTGACTTAAAACCCAAGGAATGAATTCATATTGAGCAACGTTGACTGCTCCTTCTTTAACCTCTTGATAACAAGCATTTCCGACAAAATTTAATCCTGCCATTCCTAAACCTTTTTCATTAACAGCGTCATAATATAAAGGATATTCATCTAATACATGAGCCATACCAATCATGGCATAATGTTCAATATTTTTTGATCCATGTCTATATTGTAAAGGATAGTTTCTCGGCATAATAGCTATTTTTTCACCATAGGAAAATTCATAATCCAAAGTTCTACCCATATAAAAATCTTTTGTTTGATAAGTTGCTGCTGTACACATATAAAATCTCTCTTTCTTTTCATTGTTTTGCTATTATATAGTATAACCCATTTATTTCATCTTTATGAATTAGAAAAGAAAAACACTCCTAAGAGTGTATTTCGAATATTATTTAACTTCTACAAGTTCTAAATAGCTTGTTGCACCTTTAACTCCTGGTGTTCCACCAGTAACTAAGATTTTTTGACCAGGTTTTACACCATTTTCTCTAGCAATAATACTTGCATAATCAATCATTGAAATACGTGAGTTTAATTGTTTACAAGGTACTGCTTTAACACCCCAGTTTAAAGCTAAAGCTTTAACAGTTTTAAGTGATGGAGTTGCAGCAATAATACGAGATTTTGTACGATAACGAGCCATTTTACGAGCTGTAAATCCAGATTCTGTAAAGGCAATAATTGCTGCTACATTGAATTTATAAGCAATTTCTGCAACAGACATACAAATAGCTTCGCTTGTATCATCTGGTGCTGTACGAATGGCTTGTCTTTGTAAGCTTTGATAATCTAAACTAGATTCAATCTTATGAGCAATTTTTGACATCATTAAAACTGCTTCTTGAGGATATAATCCACTTGCAGATTCACCAGATAACATAATTGCATCTGTACCATCATAAATCGCATTAGCCACGTCAGATACTTCCGCACGTGTTGGTCTTGGATTTTGTTGCATACTTTCTAACATTTGAGTGGCAGTAATAACGATTTTACCACGTTGTTTACATTTTTGAATAATTGATTTTTGAATAAGTGGGACATCTTCAGCAGGAACTTCTACACCTAAGTCACCACGAGCAACCATGATACCATCAGCAATATCAAGAATTTCATCAACGTTTTCAACACCTTCTTGATTTTCAATCTTCGCTAAAATTTGAATATCATTTCTACCATTTTCAATTAATAATTTTTTAATATCAATGATAT
>OIZF01001975.1_pt1 | contig 10792 bp, 7 predicted proteins | sample 1588471 | NCBI WGS metagenome assembly OIZF01 (sample SAMN03283279) | human gut metagenome | biome: human-associated habitat; material: feces | host: Homo sapiens | place: Peru | collected 2012
TTTGCATCGTTCAGTGGAATGAGGGGCTCCGAGAGAGCTCCTCATTTTTTATTCTCTAAGATATTTATATGATAGACAAAAACACCGTAAGAAGCATTGTAGAAGAGTGGCTTGACGGCAAGGAATACTTCCTTGTCGACATCGAAGTAAGCCCCGACGACCGTATCGTAGTTGAGATAGACCATGCCGATGGAGTATGGATTGAAGACTGCGTAGAACTGAGCCGTTACATCGAAGACCACCTCAGTCGCGACGAAGAAGACTATGAACTTGAAGTAGGCTCCGCCGGACTGGGACAACCATTTAAGGTTGCACAACAATATCATTGCTTCGTAGGCAAAGAAGTAGAAGTGCTCGATGCCGATGGCAAAAAGTATAAAGGCACACTGAAGAGCGTTGACGGCAACGACTTTATTGTAACGGTGCAAGAAAAGCAGAAGGTTGAGGGCAAGAAGCGCCCACAACTTGTGGAGCTGGACCGTCAGTTCCAGATGGACAAGGTGAAATATACAAAATACTTAATAAATTTCAAATAAGCTATGGCAGCAGCAAAGAAAGACGATGTAGTGAGCATGTTCGACTCGTTCAAGGAATTCAAGGAGACCAAGAACATCGACCGTACCACACTGGTGAGCGTTTTGGAAGAAAGTTTCCGCAACGTTCTGGCTAAGATATTCGGAAGCGACGAGAACTTCGACGTTATCGTAAACCCAGATAAGGGCGACTTCGAGATATACCGCAACCGCGTGGTTGTAGCTGACGGTGAGGTGGAAGACGAGAACAAGCAGATAGCTCTGAAAGAAGCACGCAAGATTGAGCCCGACTATGAGGTAGGCGAAGATGTATCAGAGCGTGTTGAGTTTGCCAAGTTTGGCCGCCGTGCCATCCTAAACTTACGCCAAACTCTCGCCTCAAAGATTCTTGAGCTTGAGCACGATTCTCTCTACAACAAGTATAAGGACCGCGTAGGTCAGGTTATCGCAGCTGAGGTTTACCAGGTATGGAAGCGTGAGGTTCTTGTAGTAGACGACGAGAACAACGAGCTTATCTTGCCTAAGGCCGAGCAGATACCAGCCGACCAGTACCGCAAGGGCGAAACAATACGTGCCGTGATAGAGCGTGTTGACAATGAGAACAATAATCCAAAGATTATTCTCTCACGCACAAGCCCTACTTTCCTACAGCGTCTGCTCGAGGCAGAAGTGCCAGAAATAGCCGAGGGTCTTATTGCCATTCGCCGCATTGCCCGTATGCCGGGCGAGCGTGCTAAGATAGCAGTTGAAAGCTTCGACGAACGCATCGACCCTGTTGGCGCATGCGTTGGTGTTAAAGGTAGCCGTGTGCACGGTATCGTGCGCGAGTTGTGCAACGAGAACATCGACGTCATCAACTATACAGCCAATACAAAGCTCTTCATCCAACGTGCTCTTTCACCAGCTAAGGTGTCAAGCATCAACATCGACGAAGAGAATAAGAAGGCTGAGGTATACCTCAAGCCTGAAGAGGTGAGCCTTGCCATCGGACGTGGCGGCCTTAACATCAAGCTTGCTTCAATGCTCACCGAGTACACCATCGACGTATTCCGTGAGGTAAGCGAAGGCGATGCCGACGAGGACATCTATCTTGACGAGTTCTCTGACGAAATTGACCAGTGGGTTATCGACGCCATCAAGGGTATCGGTCTCGATACTGCAAAGGCTGTACTTAATGCGCCACGCGACATGCTCGTTGAAAAGGCCGACCTCGAAGAGGAGACCGTTGACAACGTGCTCAAGGTGTTGCGCGCAGAGTTTGAAAACTAAGTAGATATAACATAAGGGAGCTTCGAAATTCGCATGGATTGTCGAGACTCCCTTAGCGAGTATCTAAACACCAACTTTTTTAATACAACATTAAGCATGAAAGGGAAGACGTAGAACGAGTAGCCCCTAACAGCTTTGCCACAAGTCGGATTAAAGCGGCGAAAAGGGCAGAAGTAGGCAGACGTTTTACTTTATTACTCCTTTTACTCTTTTACTTTTAAAACTACAAAATATGAGCATCAGGTTAAACAAAGCATTACGAGAGTTGAACATCGGACTCCAGACGGCAGTGGAGTACCTCGAGAAGAGAAGCGATTTGGGTGAGGTTAAGGCCGAACCAAGCTTCAAGCTCACCGACGAGCAATATGCCGCTCTTGCCGGAGCATTCCAGCAAGACAAGGAAGTGCGTTCGCAAGCAGAAAAACTCTTGCAGAAGAAGCCAAAAGAGAAGAAAGCTAAGGAGGAGAGTTCTGAGGAACGTTCTCTAGCATCGGGTGTCAAGCAGCAGTACAAGCCACTTGGCAAGATCGATCTTGACAGCATCGGCAAGAAGCATGCCGAGCGCAAGCCTGCTAAACCTGAGGCCAATGTGGATTCTCAGGCCAAGACTGCTGCCGTAAGTCAGAAGCCGGCAACCCCCAACAGCACACCACAGAAACCGGCGGCTGCCGACGTGAAAGTGGAAAAGACGGAAAACAAAATAAATCAGAAGCCTGTGGTTCAGAACAAAGAGCACAAAAAAGAAAGAAATCAAGAGCCTAAGACAGTGGATGCCGCACAGACTGCAACCGCTACGGCCGCCGAAGCTGCAAAGACGCAGCCGGCAGAAACAACTAAGTCGGAAACAACATTATTCACCACAAAGAGCGAGAAGAAGATTCTCAATACTCCGAAGGTGAACGTTCTTGGCAAGATTGACCTTGCTACGCTCAACCAAAGCACTCGTCCTAAGAAAAAGTCGAAGGAAGAGAAGCGCAAGGAGCGTGAGGAGAAGGCACAACAGCAGCGTGGCGACAAAAAGAAACGCGAACGCATCAACAAGGTACGTGTTGATATAAATGCTGCATCAAATCAACCAGGAAACGGCAATGGTGGCAAGCAGAACAACAATGGCAATGCTGGTGGCAGCAGCAAGAACAAGAAGAAGAACCGTAACCGCGGTGGCCAGCAGAAACCTGCTGAGGTAAGCGACGAGGACGTTGCACGTCAAGTAAAGGAGACACTCGCACGCCTCACCAACAAGCAGAACCAGACTAAGAAGGGTGCCAAATATCGTAAGGAGAAGCGTGAGGCTGCCCAGGAAAAGATGAACGAGGAACGTCGCGAGGAGAAGAAGGAGAGCAAGATACTTAAGCTCACCGAATTCGTGACCGTATCCGAGCTTGCCACTATGATGAACGTTTCGGTTAACCAGGTTATCGGAACTCTAATGAGCGTCGGCATTATGGTGTCTATCAACCAGCGCCTTGACGCCGAGACTATCAACCTTGTTGCAGAAGAGTTCGGTTTCAAGACCGAATACGTAAGCGCAGAGGTTCAAGAGGCCATTACAGAGGCAGAGGATGATGAGAACGATCTCGTACCACGTGCCCCTATCGTTACTGTTATGGGTCATGTAGACCATGGTAAGACATCATTGCTCGACTATATACGCAAGACCAACGTTATTGCCGGTGAGGCAGGTGGTATTACACAGCACATTGGTGCCTACCACGTTCAGCTTGAGGATGGTCGTAAGATAACCTTCCTCGACACTCCTGGTCACGAGGCATTTACTGCCATGCGTGCCCGTGGTACACAGGTTACTGACGTTGCTATCATTATCATTGCTGCCGATGATGCCGTGATGCCTACTACAAAGGAGGCTATCGCACACGCTCAGGCAGCTAACGTACCTATGGTATTTGCCATTAACAAAATAGACAAGCCAGGTGCCAACCCCGACCGCGTGCGTGAGGAACTTGCTGCAATGAACCTCCTTGTTGAGGATTGGGGCGGAAAGTACCAGTGTCAGGAAATTAGCGCCAAGAAGGGTCTTCACGTGAACGAGCTTCTTGAGAAGGTGCTTCTCGAGGCAGAAATGCTCGATCTCAAAGCTAATCCTAACCGCAAGGCAACAGGCTCTATAATTGAGTCGTCATTGGACAAGGGTCGTGGCTATGTATCAACAGTACTTGTGTCTAACGGTACATTGCGTGTGGGCGACAATCTTATAGCCGGAACATCATGGGGCAGAATCAAGGCCATGTTCAACGAGCGTAACCAGCGTATTGAGAGTGCAGGACCTTCAGAGCCTGCTATTATCCTTGGTTTGAATGGAGCTCCTACAGCAGGTGACTCATTCCATACATTGGATACCGAGCAGGAAGCACGCGATATAGCCAACAAGCGTCAGCAACTTCAGCGCGAGCAGGGCTTGCGCACACAGAAGCGTCTTACCCTTTCGGATATCTCTCACCGTATTGCTCTTGGATCATTCAAGGAACTTAACATCATCGTTAAGGGTGATACCGACGGTTCTATCGAAGCCCTGTCTGATTCATTCATCAAGCTCTCAACAGAGAAGATTAAGGTGAACGTCATCCATAAGGCTGTGGGTCAGATTTCAGAGAGCGATGTAACTCTTGCCGATGCTTCCGATGCTATCATCGTAGGTTTCCAGGTGCGTCCTTCAGCCGCAGCTCGCAAGCTTGCCGATCAAGAGGGAGTTGAAATCAACACCTATTCAGTAATCTATGATGCTATTGACGACGTTAAGTCTGCTATGATTGGTATGCTTGACAAGGTTAAGAAGGAAGTTATTACCGGTCAGGTTGAGGTACGCGAGGTTTACAAGATCTCTAAGGTTGGAACCGTTGCCGGTGCTTACGTTGTCGAGGGTAAGGTTCACCGCACAGACAAGGCTCGTGTTGTTCGCGATGGTATCGTTGTACACACAGCCGAGATTGCAGCCCTCAAGCGTTACAAGGATGATGTTAAGGAGGTTGCCACCAACTTCGAATGTGGTATATCACTTGTCAACTTCAACGACATACAGCAGGGCGACGTGCTTGAGACCTTCACAGAGATTGAGGTAAAGCAGACACTTTAATATAACATATTAATAAATATATAGATTAAATCCTTGGGCTTTTAACAGTAAGCCCAAGGATTTTTTTGCTATTAGCCCTTAATTCATTTGAATCAAAACTTAAACACATAGTGACAGAAAGACATACTGAGGATTATTGGCTTGGCACACCTTATCGAAATAAAGGAACAAAAATATGATGTGGCGACAATATACCATACCTCATATAGACACCAAATAATGTTGGTCTTCTTGATATATTTAGCTAACTTTGCAAGCTGATTCAAACCAATAGTAAAAAGATGTTTTCTAAATATACTATAGTCTCAATTGCCTTATGCGCACCCACATTGGCTACGGGCCAAAACTACTTCGACGTGATGTCACTTACATGCACCGAAAAGCAAGGAAGCGCCGTGTATAATGCAGCTGTCGACTTTCCAGTTGGAGGCGACGCTGCCGTGATACGCAATGCAAAAGAGTGGATAGGCGAAGTGCTTATGTCGGATATAGATATGCCTGAGGTGTCGATGTCGGGAATGTCGACAGACGACTTTGGCAAATTATTGGATGCTTTGGCTAAGGACTTTGTAAAGAACAACGAAGGCTCACGCCGACGCATAGAGATAACATGGATGTACGAGGACCCTACATGCGTGACATACGAGGCTACAACCACCGACAGAGACTCTGTTGATTGGTCAACAACAAGCGTGGCATGCTTCTCCAAGCAAGATGGACATAGAGTGACAGCCAACGAGATATTCAACTGCGACGAGGCGCAAATAAAACGTCTTATGTGGCGCTACCGTGGCTATCTGACTATGGAAGTGGCAAAAGCCGATGATCTGTATGTTGGTGACTGCGGATACATTGACGGATGGGTATTAGTTGTTGGACCCGCCCAAGGCACATCGGGAGCTGCATACCGACTGAGATACCCCGAAATAGAGCAGTGGCTTAAAAAGGCAAAAGAAGACGGTTACCTCGCACCATAGAACAACAAGAAACAAGCAACAAAATCAACGCATAAAAATCTCCACAAGCCTTTGCCAATAAGCAAGTTTCATTATAGCTTTTTTACCATTAAAAATTTCACCAAGTCACGAAAAATTAGTACTTTTGTACAATAAATATCGAATATAGCATAATGGCAGAAATACAGAAAACCGAGAATAACTACTCGGCAAGTAATATCCAAGTTCTTGAAGGACTTGAGGCAGTGCGCAAGCGCCCTGCGATGTACATCGGCGACATAAGCGAGAAGGGACTTCACCACCTCGTAAATGAGACTGTTGACAACTCTATCGATGAGGCTATGGCTGGCTATTGCTCGCACATCGAGGTAACCATCAACGAAGACGAGTCGATAACAGTTCAGGACAACGGCCGCGGTATCCCAGTAGATGAGCACAAGAAGCTGCACAAGTCGGCTCTTGAGGTTGTTATGACAGTGCTACATGCCGGAGGTAAGTTTGACAAGGGTTCTTACAAAGTCAGTGGTGGTCTGCACGGTGTGGGCGTAAGTTGTGTTAACGCTCTTTCTACACACATGAAGTCGCAGGTTTTCCGCGATGGTAAGATATATCAGCAAGAATACGAGAAAGGCAAACCTCTATATCCAGTAAAGGTTGTAGGCGAGACCGAATTGCGCGGTACACGTCAGCAGTTCTGGCCAGATCCAACAATATTTACCACAACTCACTACCAGTGGGACATAGTGGCACGCCGTATGCGCGAGCTAGCATTCCTTAACGCAGGCATAAAGATTACCCTTCGCGACCTTCGTCCTAACGAGGAAGGCAAGACACGTGAGGAGGTATTCCATGCCAAGGACGGACTTAAGGAATTTGTGCGTTACGTCGACCGTCACCGCACTCATCTCTTCGACGATGTTATCTACCTCAAGACCGAGAAGCAGGGCTTCCCTATCGAGGTGGCTATAATGTACAATACCGACTACTCGGAGAACATCCACTCTTACGTAAACAACATCAACACCATAGAAGGCGGTACACACCTCACTGGTTTCCGTGCCGCTCTCACACGTACACTGAAGGCTTACGCCGACAACGATCCAGTAATCTCCAAGCAAATAGAGAAGGCCAAGATCGAGATTGCAGGCGAGGACTTCCGCGAGGGTCTAACAGCCGTTATATCAATCAAGGTGGCAGAGCCACAGTTTGAGGGTCAGACCAAAACCAAGCTTGGCAATAGCGAGGTTGCAGGTGCCGTGCAGCAAGCTGTTGGTGAGGCTCTTACAAACTATCTTGAGGAGAACCCCAAGGAGGCAAAAATGATATGCGACAAAGTTATTCTCGCTGCTACCGCACGTATTGCAGCACGCAAGGCACGCGAGAGTGTACAGCGCAAGAATCCGCTTACCGGCGGTGGCCTACCTGGCAAACTTGCCGACTGTTCTAACCGTGACCCCAAGAAGTGTGAGATATTCCTCGTCGAGGGTGATTCGGCTGGTGGCTCTGCCAAGCAAGGACGCGACCGATATACTCAGGCTATACTGCCGTTGCGCGGTAAGATTCTTAACGTGGAGAAGGTTATGTGGCACAAGGTGTTCGAGTCGGAGTCGGTTATGAACATCATACAGAGTATTGGTGTGCGTTTCGGCGTCGAGGGCGAGGAAGACAAGGAGGCCAACATCGACAAGTTGCGTTACGACAAGATTATCATCATGACCGATGCCGACGTCGATGGTTCTCACATCGACACGCTCATTATGACTCTCTTCTACCGCTTCATGCCTAAGATTATACAGGAGGGACACCTCTATATCGCCAATCCGCCGCTCTACCTCTGCACCTATAAGAACAAGGTGAAGGAGTATTGTTATACCGAGCAGCAGCGCCAGGCTTTCCTCGACAAGTATGGCAACGGCACAGAGGACGGCAAGTCTATCCATACCCAGCGCTATAAAGGTCTTGGTGAGATGAACCCTGAGCAACTTTGGGAAACAACTATGGACCCCAAGCAGCGTCTGTTGAAGCAAGTTACTATAGAGAACGCTGCCGAGGCCGACGAGATTTTCTCTATGCTTATGGGCGACGACGTTGAGCCACGACGCAAGTTCATTGAGGAGCACGCTACTTATGCTACTATCGACGCATAGTTAAAGGAAAAGTGAAAAGGGAAAAGTGAAAAATCCTATTGCTTTTTCTATAACAGCATACGGACTTGGACTTGCGCTATGGTTCACGAGCTGATGATGGGAAAAGCAGAAAGGAAATAATAGAGAATCCTATTGCTTTTACTCTAACAGTATATTGATAAATAAGGCTTGCACCATGATTCACGAGCTGATGATGGTGCAAGCCTTTTTTACTTTTAAAGAAAGCCTATTCAACCAACATATAGCTTTCTGAATGAAGAAATAAAACTGAAGATTCAAACGGTATTAGTGGTGATGACGCCTTAAATTACATCTCATAGGAAACGGGATTAATTACCCAAAAACATGGATATAATATAAAACCCAGTACCAGTCAATATAAACTGCAGTACCAGTTATATGAAACTCCAGTACCAGTCAATATAAACTACAGTACCAGTTATACGGTACTCAAAACGGTACTGAGATAATTTACAAAGAAGTATAAATAAAGTCCATCTGGTGTTATATACGACAGAATCAAAGATTCAATCATGTATCATTCTAAGTACCGCATAAACAATAAAAAAAGCTACATCCTTATGCAACGCCTATTATTCATAATTCTAATGCTATATGCAACAGCAGTTCAAGCTCAGCAAATAGGAACCAAGTGGATGACAGCACCGACACCTACCGACTCTGCGTGCCAATGGTTTCGCCACACCTTTATAGCCGATAAGAGTCCGCGCCGTGCCTCGGTGTGCATAGCTTCCAATTCGCGCTTTGTACTATACGTCAACGGGCGCAACGTGTCTACAGCTCTTTATATGCCCAACCGCAAAGCCAACGAAAATCAGCCTATAGCCATAACTTTCGACGTGACACGCTTCTTGCGTCCCGACTCAAATACCGTATCTGTGCTTGCCTGTCCTGCAATAAGCCACAACTGTTCTACAACAAAACGCAAGACAAACAACAACACAAATGCTTTTATTTCTCCTGCAATAGCCGTCAACTTCTTTGGCACCACTATTGACAATCATCTCTTTTCATATTTGTCGCCAGAAGGTTGGCTGTGCCATTCAGCCTCGACATACATCACTCAGGATGGCGAACTGATGGACGGACGAGCCAATGCGCAGTTGCTCGCCTATGGTGATATAATGTTGGCGCAATGGCAACCGGCAAGGACGTTAGAGGGAGATTTTTTTACGGTCAACAGCCTTACAAACAATTATAAAAACAATGCTATTATAGACTTCAACCTCTCATACGAAAGTCTATTTGGCTACCACACCCATTCGTACAACACACTGAAAGACAATACGGTACGGGCATACAAAATTCTAAGACCAAGATATTTCGACCTTAATGGACGCACTGTAACATACGATTTCTCACCAGGCTTCTTTGGCTTTGTACGTGTTACACTTCGCGGTTGCAAACGTGGTGAACACATACGCATAGGCAATCTTGAATATGTATGCTCGGGCGAAATGGACGAACAAGCTTTCTGCCAATTCACACATCAGTATGCCCGACAGATTATTATCTCGGGCGACAGATGGTTTAAACCCGAGCAAATACAGGAAGTTGAGGCCATATGTCTATAAACTGGCTTCAATTAGAATCTTGCAACAAACGCCTACTCCGCCACACCATCATATAGAGACCTTTCACGATGCTTATTTCGAGGAGGAAAGTATTGATAGTCACATCTAATTTACTCATTTTCCGTGATATACGGAAATACTCAAAGCCTCTTTCGTTGATATATCTTCTTTGGCTGATATTAGCTAAAGTCTGATATTTTCAAGCAATAGTATTCCAAATTTGAGCTACTTATAAAAGCCAAAAAGAAACAAACGAAAACTTCTGCGTGTGGCATAAAGGATAATAAGTGTAGCGAAATTTTGTAATTATGCAGAATTTTAGAAAATATTTATCATAAATGTTTGCTTGTCGGTTTTAATTTTGTAAATTTGCGGCAGAGATACTATCTATGCCATAGAGACAATCATAAGATGCGCCATAACAAAGAAAGTTGTGGAAGTGTTTTCCTTTGTTTCAAGGCAAGAGTTACAGTTGTCTTTATCATAAACGATTAATAACCGACGCGAAAACCGCAGTGAAACAAACGGCAAGCAAAACGTGGTTGATACACGGTCAAGAAGTAACCGAGCAACAGATTGTCTCGGCTATTCTTAGGAGAGACTCCTATACAACTAAGGAGTTCCTCTACCGTCAGTGTTACCCCCTCTTCTCTGCCATATACAACAAGTACTACACAGATTGCGACAACGTATTTGAGTTCATTAACGAGATTTATGTATATATCCTTTTTCCACACAAAGAAACAGGACATTGCAAGTTGCAAGACTTTGGTTATCGTTGTTCACTCACTATGTGGTTAAAGATAGTTGCAGAAAACTTCTGCCACCAACTTTTCACGAAGAAGAGGGACTTATCAGAAGATAATATCACCCCAAGTGATAGATTCGCTTTCGAGTGCGACTCTTTACAGTCAGAAGTAAAAGCTCTGAATATGCAAGATTTGCACAAGATACTCTCAATGATGCCATGTGAGCGATATTGCCGTCTCATACAGTTACGCTACGTTGAGGAAAAGACAAACGAAGAAGTTGCAGCGTTGTACATAGCAAGATGATATTTCTTATTTGTTACCTACTTGATTATCAGCAGGTACACGATAATGCAAACGTAAGCATCATTTTATTGGGTGACAAGAAAGAACCAACAAAATGAAAAACAAATCCTGTGCAACAAATTTTGCTACCCAACAACCATTTTCCC
>OIZF01001978.1_pt1 | contig 10782 bp, 13 predicted proteins | sample 1588471 | NCBI WGS metagenome assembly OIZF01 (sample SAMN03283279) | human gut metagenome | biome: human-associated habitat; material: feces | host: Homo sapiens | place: Peru | collected 2012
CTGTCCATAGTAGCACCTAATTCAGCTAAAGAAGTCTGTTTTTTAACATCATTAACACCACACCACACAATCAAAATATCTGGAACATTCTCTGGATGCAAGGTCATATTCCTGTCAAAAATTGTGTATTGTTCTGCCATAGTATCACCAGAATGAGCACCATTCATAACATGACAATTTTTTCCGGCAAGTAATTTTTCAAATTCTGTCACCCAGCTTCGGGATGCTTGCCCATCACTCAGACTGTCTCCCAAAACGTAGATTTTTTTATCTTTCATAACATCAAGATATGAAAGCCCACCATATATAGTGTCAATTATGGTTCCCAGTGTACCATCATCTTTCCATCCAGTTAGTAAATTATCCACCTCTGTCGGAATCTGCTGTATAGCATCATCTACTTCTTTTTTGATTTCTGGTAAGGCATCATCTACTTTTTTAACAACATTTATGAAACCTGTTTCCAAAGCTTTCACTTTTCCAATAATCCAGTCTAAATTAAGTTCATGAAAATTTGTAAAAGGAAAATTATTCCAAAAAGCCATATTTATACCCCCTTATCAATATACCATCAAACAAAAACGTTCTTTGAAATCTGTACAAATAATATTAGCAATATTAACATAACCATTCTTCAAAATTTTATCAATGTCTTCAATATTGAAAACAACATTCTCATTTTCTTCGTACTGATAACTTTCCGAACCAGTATAACGAACTGTCCCATCATTGGAAATATTCTGTATACTATCATTTTCTCTCCGTTCTGACGGATAATATGTACTCTGATTATAAGCACTGTTTGAAACAGTCGACTCATTTTGCTCCTCATTGCTTGTAGTATTTGTGGTTCGTGTCGTAAGTTCCGGTGTTCGAGTACTCTTTTTTGTGAGTTTTCGACCACCTTTGGCATCTTCGGTTGTGATTTCATCCTGTGCCAGTTTCCATTTAAGAAAATACTCCCATTGTGGTGACATTATAAACGACCACGCATCTAGTACACGTCCGAACCAAACAGGGTCTGATATAACAATTTCCATTTCTGCGCACTCAAAAACAATATGCTCCAGAAGTTTTTCTTTTATGCTTAAAAGAGAATTAGGCAGATTAAAATTCTTATTTAGCATTTCCGGGTCATAAGTTAACAGCCCCATTAGTGTCATTGTTGCCATCATCAGCACCCCCATTCGCAGTAGCATCATGTCTCCAGTCTACTTTTATATTTGTCCCAAACATTTTGTTGACTTTCTCAACACATTTTTTAAGAGTATCTAACCACAATTCAGCTTTACAACGACACTCAAAATTATTAGCATTCGCTTCAGCGGTTATCAAGCGTTCCTTTTTATCACTCCGCACATTATCAATACCAATTTCATTATTGAAAAGTTCTTCCCATCTTCTCATGCTATCCTGCAAATCAGGCGCAATGAAATTGCTTCTTAAATCCTGTGCAAAAGTAGTCCATGGTTCTTCACTACCACCTGTCGGATTAGCACGTCTCAGTTTCTCATCGTAGAAAACAGCAATATTTCCGCTCATTATCTGGTCAAGAATTTTTTTCAGAGATTCAGCACCAGCTTTGTTTCTAGCACTGAACACATAACTCAGCTTGGAATTCATAATGTTGATAGTAGTCGCTTCTGCTGTAATAGCCATCTGGTCAGCATAATAATTAATCATGTCAATAATTCCAGACCAGTCCGGTGTCAATCTGATAACTTCACACTCAACACCAATTCTTAATTGTTTTGTTCCCTTCAAAAGGGGGTTAGTTACTACAATATGTGATGGTTGATAATAGATATCATATCCTTCAATTCCTGAACCCTGACATATAACACCATATTTATCAGTTTCAAGAACCCCTACAAACCCCCATGTATATAAGGTATACAAAAAGTAGTTCTCACTCCATGTTTCAGGTAATTCCCACTCGAAAACGCTCATCGCTTTCTGTAAAAGATATTTCACAAAATAAGCATGTAAAGCGTTGTTTCTACAGTGTAAAGTACTGGGACTATACATACCATTATAGTAATTAATATAATCTTGTCCGGCAGGAATTGTATTATATCCATTGTACAATTCTACACCCCCTTAACCTTTATTGAAAAATGCAAGCCACTTTAATGCATTCTTAACACGTTCTGGCTGTTGCACAACTGCGGGTCTTAAATAGTTTGCGGCGAAAGCATACGTCAACTGTTCCACTGAGTAATTCAATTCGTTGAAAGCCCACTGTTTAAAACTTATTGGATAACTGTTAGTTGCATACCACTGTTTTTCAATCCCTCTGTGAGCCTCCCCACTTGCCTCCTGATATTCTGCGAAAATTACCGCCAACTGTTTGTTGCCGTCATACCAGTCATCATGTTTTCCATATAATCTGTCTAACACTTTATAGAGGTCATTTCTAGGAGTCCACTGTACAAGTCCTCCACCTGGCCCTGCTGAGGTAGTACCACCACCAACTTCAATCAATCCAGGGTTGAGTGTACTTTCTCCCTGCATATTCCCCAAAAGAGCAGCCACACTATTAACATTCCACTGTAAGTTAGTACGGAAATAAGCCCATACAAAAGGTGCATTATGTTCCATTTCAGCATCAGTAAGATAACCTTGTACGGTATCGGTTACTCTTGTAACCCAATTACCAGTAGGAACAGGCACATCACCACCTGACCACACATTACCATTACTGCCACTAAGATAAAAAGCTAGTGCTAATTTGCTGTCTTCAAAAAAACTTCTCAAAATACCCACACCCCACTTTCCAGAAAATTCTTGATATCTTGTATTTCTGATTCATATGCATGTTCTATAGGAATATCGCCATTCAAAACTTGATAATAACCATTACCCATTCCTTTCATGTTTCCCCATTTACAATAAGGTTTTCCTTTTGCGTTATTAAAATTGCCAATAATTCTGGCACTATATACCATTGCAACTAAGGTGCTACTGATGTTACAAGTTGTGCCGAAATTTCCACTTGTGTTAATGTCTGGAATTACACCCTGCGACATTGCATTTCCGATACCAGCAACAACTCCTAAAGGATTACCAGTTAGCATGGATGTGCTGGCTCCTAAAGCAGAACTCAACGCCCCAACTAGATTAGTTTTCATATCAGAAACTTGAACAGATACTCCTACTTGACTATATCTTGTATCAAGAACAAATTTTGTTCCGTCAGAAGTTTTTGTAGAAACCTCAACAAAAGCCATACCTGTTCTGAAATCTACCTGTACAACACAATCAACACTTGCTCCGCTTTTGATTTTTGAACTGTCTAACCAGAAAGAACCGAAGCAAGGAATATAGAGACAAATTTTTCTGTAAGGATAGGAGTTAAGATAATTTCCATAAGCTTCATCGGGATGGGCTGTAGGTGTGACACTGGCATTAATTACCGTAACTAATTTTACGTCATCAATTTTAGACAACCCACTTGGCAGTGGAATACCCCACCATCCTAAATTAATACCCTGCATATCCTGACCACTTGGAACTAGTGTTCCACTTGGAAACCACATAACACTTGTGATATACTGAGCAGGGTTAATGATTGTTTTGATAACGTCATCCCCAAACTGTGCAAGTTTGCTGGTTGCTCCCTCTGTTTTTAACCAGTCACAATTCTTGAACATGGCATCGGCAAAATTGATGAATTGTCCATATCCCATTTTATAGAACTGAGTAACACCATCACGACCGACTACACCAACAACAAAGCAACCACCTTTGAAACCACTTTCCGAAGGTTGCCATAGATAATCCCCAACAACACGGTATCTGTGTAACATTGGTTTTGTAGCCATCATAGTGTCAATAATATCACCGTCACTTGCAACACTGGTTCTGGTAATGTAGAAGTTACTACTTTCAATTTTCCCTTTATAACTCGCCAATACATCGACATCAAGATAGCATTCCCAGTTTCCGGCACCGTCTGCTACAGACCACTCTTTAACCCAATAAAACCGATTAAGTTCACGAATTCTAACATAATTATAAACATAAGGGTTTGAAGTAACTGAAAAATTTAAAATGAGTGTAGGGCTTAAAACCCCACACCCACTTTTTAAGATTGCTTTTTCAGTTTTCAAAATTACATCATCAGCAGGAACAAAAGTAGAATTCCTTCTTTTTGCTACATTGTAAAAATCAACTGTTAAAGCCATACACACTCCTTAATCCAGTAAGAAAACAACGCCATTCTCAGTAAAATCATTGTAATAACGGTCATTAAAGTGATACCAGAAGTTAGTATAACCACCTCTAGCATTAAACCGACTGGCACTAGACCACTGACCACAAGTTGTAATACCAATAGCTTCTTCATCAAAAAGAACACCGAATATATTATTCGTGGCTGTTCCTGCAGGGTCAAGTGTAACAGAACCGTCAACCCCCATATAACTAGCAGATACATTAATTCCATCTGGTGCATCTATCGACTGCCAGAAATTAACCTGTTCATGGTCTGCCCATTTCAGATAATTGTCATTGTATACTGATGAAAGAACACTGGCATCCATGTCTTTTAAATATTCGCTGAAAAGATAGAGTTTCTGCTTAATCTGTGGTGTATGTCTGGAAATCTCTTTTCCAGTAACATTAATATGGAACTTTTGAGAACGTTCGGTGAGCATTCCAGAAAGATAACTAATGTAACCAAAAGCCCATTTGATGAATGGGACAAAATTAGATGGCTGTCTTACGGTATCAGTTGTGAGGGATGTACCTGCAATATCATTGTACTTCGTAACAAGATGGATAACATTGTTAGTATCTCCTTTTACTTTTCCCCCTATGAAGTTTGCAAGTGTCATTCTAGCAGTAGTTTCATGGCACTGTTCAATCATGTCTGAACAGTTCTGAACAATCATAGTGATGAAACGTTGAAATTCTTCTTCGCTGGAAAGTGCGATATTCAACTGGTCACGGTATATTGTATAGTGTCTACTGTACACATTCTGACCATAAAAGTTTGTTTGTAAAATAGCTGGTTTAGAAACAATCTGGTCGTCAATGCTCTGTCCGTCAGCTAAATCATAACGGACATCGTTTTCCCAGTCTTTATCTCCAATATTTAATTTTCTGACATGGTTTCCAAAGAGGACTTCATCTTTCATAAGTCCTTTAAATTTTGCTTCGTAAGGACGCACAGAGAAAATGGTGCGTGATAATGTTTGTGATATGGAATTTAATAATGCATCACTACCAACTGCTAAAGCTGTATTTGCTACACTAACAAAATCCTGTGTTGTTGCACGTTCCAGAGTTGTCTTTCCTGTTGCCTGGTTAATGATAAAATTTAATAATTCTATTGATTTAAAGTTAGCAATATTCGGAACATTATTTGTTATACTATCGACTGCCCCCATTATTTACCCCCATTCTGACCACTAGGTCTAATAATCTCAGCTAACATATCATCAATAGTCGGCTGTGCCTGTGTCGGCATCTGACTGTTAGCAATTCCATTAGCCTGTACTGCTCTTGTAAGATTGTTAATTGTTTCAATTAATGGGTCATTGTTTTTCACAACTCCCCCATTGCCCATATCCAACTGCATCTGCTGACCATTCTGCGCCATAGCATCTGTATAGAACTGCTCCTGTACACCCTGCTGCGGATTAATCGGATTTCCGAACCCCTGAATAACTGGTGCAATCCCTGTCGGCTGGACTGGCTGTGGCATAAATCCTGTATCTGGTGCTGGTGCTGGTGCTGGTGCTGGTGCTGGTGCTGGTGCTGGTGCTGGTGCCAGTGCCATAATGTCAGCTTTTGTGAAACCTGCTGAGGTTAGTGCGATTAACTGTTCAAATGTCATTTTTTTCTCCTTTCGGTGTAAGATATTGTATGTATGCGAAACCTGCCACCATTTCTCCTGTAGGAAGTTTGGCTTGTCCTAGTACCCATTTAAGTGAGGAATCGAACAAGCCAAAAGAAAAAAATGAAGAACCTTTTTTCAGTGAGGTGATTACCTCGGAATCAGTAGTAGGCTGCGTGCGTAAAAATAAATCGTCCTGTTTTGTTGTGACTTCACACTCCCCATAGAATTCGGGGTGTGGGTGTAAGTCGGTATATGTTTCCGGCATTTCGTCTGATGTGATGATTTTTGCTGATAGATTCATGCTGTTTCATCCTCTCCCAGTTTGTCAAGAAGTCGCTGTAAAATCAGAGTGTTGTTATTTAGAGCGTCTGTCATTTTGTTCATTTCTTCCTTGTGGCTCTGTGTTTCAGTGTACCACAAATAAAAGGTTACACATAGACAGGCAACTGGAATGCCTAAGTTAGAAAACAACTGTGCGAAAGTGTTTACGTCCATCGGTCAACCCCCCTATTATTTTAGTAGGGCAGGTGTGCCTTTTGCGTTGGACGAACGCACGTTCACCGTTTCCGACGGTTGTCCTTGAACCGCACACATATGTCTACCCTCTAAAGACATTGTATCACATGTGGAAATAGGTGTCAAGTAAGTATTTTGATTCTAGGTCGGAAAAATATATGAGGTCATTAAGATAGTAGATGTTCCATATCCATGAATATTTTCGTTTGAGTGCCAGAACCGCTTTGTCGGTTACTGCATTGTAGCATTCCTCTGGTGTGCCTTGTCTGTGTTTGCAGACATAGAGTTTTTCTTGTGACTTGTGTGTATAGATTGCGATTTCACCAAAGAACAAAAGCGGTATATATTCGGTTAAGTTCTGAGTTTTTACATCAGAGAAATCCATGTCGAAAAACTCATTATCCAATGACAAGTGGGCAAAACCGCTGTCTTTTCCTGTCATTTTGTACAGTGAGGTTTCTGCCTTAAGCTTAGAAATGGGAGAGTTGCACAGATTGTATAACGCAATACCCCGGTCTTTGATGAAATATGTTTCACGTTTCTTTCGTGACATTTCTGATACTTTTCGGATTAATCCTAACTGAGCGAATAGCTCACAACCTACATTGTCACTGTTGGAAAGACAGAATACCTGTATGGGGGGTTTACCCTGCAATTCTCTATTTCGGTTCATGGTTTCATAACCATGCAAGAACGATTCTGCTACGCCACGCTGTACCTTGTCACCCTTCTGAGGAATGAATTCATCATATATCCATATTTTTACATCTTCTGCTGAAAATCCACGTAAGTTAGAAATCGTGCTAATCGCTGACGCATAACCGAGTGGGAGTCCGTCTGGAATGTTCTTTCCTTCTTCGTTTACAATGCAATTGTAAAACCCTACGATTTTGGATATAGGGAACGGCTGTATGTTGGTGTGATGGTAATCATTTATCGCTTTAACTGGTGTAAGTTCGGGGTTTTTGATGATGTCTAACTGTGTTTGTTTTGTTCGTGAGTACATGAACACCTGTTTATTTTTTATGCAATATTCTAATGCCCCAAAAGTCTTACCTGTTCCACGACCGCCCCAGATAAAATTAAAGGGATAGCCTTGTTCGACTATCCCCTTAAAATTTAGATAACCGTGTTCATTGTAGAGTTTAAGATTCTTTGACATATACTGCTGTCATGTACTCACGGTTGTTTTTGCTTAATTCCTTTCGGAACTCAACTGTAAATGTATCCAAGTGAGAACGCTGTGCAAGTTCAGCAATTCTTTCAAATGTACGGATGAATGCTGGAGAAGATGTGACATATACATTACCATTAATTGTAAGCAATGTCAGCAATCTCATAACATTTCCATTATTATCATATTCTTCGTAAATAGCGAATTTATGAACTGTTACAATTTCTCCGCTGTTGTTTTTTACAGCTTCTCTATCTGGACTTTCAAACATATCATAGCTGATGTCCATGTTCCATTCATTGTCTTCGATATTTGTTTTTATGATTTCCATATTGTTCTCCTTTTGATTATATTTCACTCATTATATGACAGCTTGATGAAAAACGTGCAATTTTTTGTTTGTGAGTTTACATATAATGAGTGCATGTTATTCAGTTGTTAGTGATGCAATTTAGGAAAGACAGGCAAAAAATATAATTATTTTTCTACTTTTGTAGCGTATTTGATGAAGTCTTCATCGGAAAGTTCATACTTGTCACTAGTGTAGTGAGTTGAAAGTTCAAAATCTTCAATGCCATGTACCTTTTTAATGAATTTTACAAGCTGTCTGCCTGACATTGAGGTGATAACTTCGCCTTCTACAACTTCACCTGATGGAGTTGTAGCTTTGTAGTGAGTTGTGATAATTGTTCTTGTCATAATTTTTGTTCTCCTTTATTTATGCTTTTTGTTTACATTATTATTATAGCATTGTTTATGTTTATTGTCAACAGAAATTTAGATTTTTATTTGGATACTGTTTTTTGAGTGTATAATAAGGAAGGAATTATTTTTAAAAAAGTTGTTAAAAGTTGTTGACACTAGTGGACACTTGTGGTATTATAATACTTGTAAGGAACAAGAAAACAAAGTAGTTAAAGAAAGGAAAATAATACAATGAAAAAACTAAAATTCACTTCTACGAACAGCCTTAAAGACTGGCTGTTCACTTTATGGGAACGAACATACTACATTGAAATTGATACCGTATATTTCAACACTACAAAATTAAATATGTTTTATGATGAACAGCATGATAACATAGAATTTTATAATACTAAAGATATGCGTTTAGAAGATGTCTCTTGCGTAATCAATTTAAAAAATATTAAAAATGTAGAAGGTTTCAATATTGAAATTGCTGAATGCTATAATAACAACCAGAAGGAGAACAAAATGAATTATGAAGAATTAACAAAAATAATTGCAAAAGAATGGAAAGCTTCTTACTGGATGAAAATAAACGGTTTTTTATTTTTTATGTATGACTGCTATCAAATAACCACAGATACTGTTTTAATAATTTATGACAAAGAAACCGATAGAAAGATAACCTCTATATGTCTAAAAGACATAAATTCTTTAATAATAGATGATGAGGTGATATTTTGATAAGTACATTTTGTTGGGGGTTTGCACTGGTATCTGGTTGATGGTTTTGGCTGAATGGTATGACAACATGAAGGGGGGTGACAAATAGTGAAAACTACGACATCAATAAATTTTGAGTGCGAAGTTCTTAAGGCTTTAAAGCAAATCGCACAGGAAAACAACAGAAGTGTTAGCAATGTAGTACATATTCTTATTAATGAATCTCCAAAATATAGGAAATTTGTAAAAGAGAGAAGGCTGTATAATGACAACTAAAAAGCAAAAACAAGCTAGTTATAGCAACTTAAGAAAACAGGTTCTACAAAAAATAAAAAGGCTTGAAAAAAGCCCATATGGGAAAGACATTCAAAGTACTATCACTTATTTTAAAGAACGGTTGAAACCAGTGAGTCAGTTAAAAGATTCAAGAGATCTGGCATATGCTATGAAAGAAGCAGAAAAAGCGAATCAAATGAACTGGACGCAAGCGGAACGAAAAAGAAAGCGAAAAGACCGCACTAAATGGCTACAACAGGAACTAGGAGAGAACAGAGTAAAAAACATTAGAGATGTAAGAAACTTTGAAGATTTCATGGAATCTGTGCGTGAATTCTCTATCGGAACTATATACGATAGTGAAAGAGCTATCAGTATCTATAAGGAAAATCCAGAACTAGGCAAAAAGGAGCTACTAGAAAAATACGATGAGTACCGGAAAGACTTCTTTAGTAGACGTTCAAACAATACCAAAAATAATAAAAGAAATAAAAGCAGAAAGAAACTTTAAAGGTAGAAAAAGGTGGGACAAAACTATTTTTAGAAAATGTATTTGTGCTTTCGACATAGAAACCACCTATGAAGAAAAAATTGAACAATCCTTTATGTATATATGGCAATTTGCTATGATGGATTTAGAAACAGAACATATCTATTATTGCTATGGTAGAAACTGGAAAACAATTGTTGAGCTTTTTAATGACATTAATGATGAATACATGTCAACTTTAACTTTTGTCCAAAACCTATCGTATGAATTTCAATTCTTTAGACACTGGTTACCAATAACCGATGTTTTTGCATTAAAAAGTAGAAAGATTCTAAGTTGTAAATCTAATAATGTAATTTTTCGATGCAGTTATTTACAAACAAACAAAAGTTTGGAAAAATTTACCCATGATATGAAAGTGGAACACTGCAAATTAAGCGGTGAAAAATTCGACTATAGTAAAAAACGATATCCATGGACAAAAATGAATAATTATGAAATCAATTATTCAATAAATGATGTTATAGGTTTACTTGAAGCAATGAAAAAAAGAATGGATAATGATGATGATACTCTCTATAGTTTGCCATTAACGTCCACTGGATATGTAAGACGAAAAGCAAAACAAGCTATGAGGGACTTCAACTATAAACAGTTACACGAAATGTTCTTTGACGAAACTGTTTACATTCTTTTGCGAAACGAATTCAGAGGAGGTGATACACACGCTAATCGTTATCATTCAAATAAGATACTGAAAAATGTTGATAGTTGGGATAGAGCCAGCAGTTATCCTGATGTTATGCTCAATTGTGAATTTCCAATGAGCAATTTCACGCCTCGTATGATTGATAGTATTGAAGAATTACTGAAATTATGTGAAAAAAGGCACTTATGCTTTATTGGAAAATTTATATTAACAAATGTACGCCAAAAAGACGTTTATTATGGAGCACCATACATCAGTAAAGATAAAGCGTTGGAATTATCAGAACCTGTATGCGATAATGGTAGGATACTATCTTGTGACAGAATCATTTTATCTCTCACAGATATTGATTATCAGATAAT
>OIZF01001984.1_pt1 | contig 10756 bp, 10 predicted proteins | sample 1588471 | NCBI WGS metagenome assembly OIZF01 (sample SAMN03283279) | human gut metagenome | biome: human-associated habitat; material: feces | host: Homo sapiens | place: Peru | collected 2012
TATGCTGTTACTGCTTTTTTTATAATACAATGGTATAAACGCGGAGCCGCTTACGTATAAACGCGGAGCCGCTTACAAATCGTGATACATTGATGATACATTACAAGGGGTATATGGCAATGTATCACTACAGCAAACGTATTGATTATCAGAGCATAGCAAGGAAAGCAATGCTGAATAATGATACAATGATACTTTTTTGAAGAAAACATTTACGTGTGCGAGAAAGAACTCCTTATATAGGCTTGCGTTTCTAAGAAAGATGAAAATCTGCATTTTAGCGAATTAGAGAGACGCAAATTTTGCATTTTAGCGAATTAGAAAGAGTAAAAATCTGCATTTTAGCGAATTAGAAAGAGTAAAAAATCTGCATTTTAGCGAATTTTAGCTATTCTAACACGTTATATATCAAGTATTTTTCATATATTTGCACCATCAAACAGAATCAAGGACGAAAAAGCAACACATTATGATGGACGAAAAGTTAATACTCCAAGTCTTGGCTGAGCAAAAAGAATACGTAGAAAACTATCAACCTAGCAAATGGGTTGATAGGAACGAAGAACGCCTCTTCGAGTTTGACAGCACACTAGCACAAGTCATCATAGGCGTACGACGAAGCGGAAAATCAACGTTATGCCACAAGGTTCTCTTGGAGCACCAAGTCAAATATGGCTATGCCAACTTTGACGACGACCGACTGGCGAAGCTGAGAGAAGAAGACCTCAACACCGTCCTCTCCTGCATCTACCAAATATATGGAACTGACATCAAATATATATTTCTCGATGAGGTGCAAGATGTGGAAGGATGGCATCTGTTCGTAAACCGCTTGCTTCGCACCAACTTGCATGTTGTCGTAACAGGAAGCAACGCCAAACTTCTGAGCGGCGAGTTGGCGACACATCTCACAGGGCGATACAACGAGATACACCTTTTCCCCTTCTCCTTCCGAGAATATTGCAATTACCACCAGCTTGACACGAAAGGCATCACAACAAAGGATGTGGCAGACATCAAGCGTGCCTTTATGGAATACATCACCATAGGAGGATTCCCTGAGATTCAAAGCATTCGCAATAAGCGAGGCTATGTGCAAAGTCTTCTGGAGGCTATCATCACAAAAGACATCCAACAACGTTTCAACATAAGGCATACGGATGCCTTGCGCAAGATTGCCAACCATTTGATCAACAATGTATGCCAAGAAGTCAACTATGACAACATTGCAAAGTTGATGGGCATCACAGACCAAACAGCAAGGAAATACGTGGACTATCTGCGCCAGGCATTCTTGATACAACTTCTCACCAAGCATTCCTACAAGAGCAAGGAGAGAATCAGAAATGCCAAAGCGTACATCATCGACCCAGGTCTTCAAAACAACAGGGACAACTCCTTTGCTGGCGAGAACATCGGTTGGCGACTAGAGAACGTGGTGTATATCGAACTGCTTCGAAGATGTGCCAATGAGTACTTAGACATCTATTATTATAAGGACACGCCCCGTTCCAAGGAAGTGGATTTCGTCATTTGCAACCAAAACAAGGCGGTGGAGTTGATCCAAGTGTCATACGACATCGACAACAAGAAGACGTTCGACAGGGAGGTAAATGCCTTGCTGAAAGCATCCGCCGCCCTCAAATGCGACCATCTATCCCTGATAGCCTTCTCACCGACAAGGGACATCGAGATAGGCGGCAAGTGCATCCACATTTACTCTGCCATAGACTGGCTTCTGAAAGAGGGGACGGAGTAAAAATCTCCTCCATTTACCATACATAACCATTATCATTTTATCCAGCAAAAGCCATTCTGCGAAAGATTTTTGCGTATTTACGCAAAAATCTTTCGTAAGCTAACATTAAAACTCATATAGAAAAAGTCTTGCCTACTCTACGTCTTCCATAGACGACAAGAAACTCAGCCACGAAACATCAAAAATAACGTTCGTGGCTGAGTTTACTTTTATTTCTTAATGGTAAATTCAAATTTCAAGCCACCTTCGGGCAGATTGCTGACGCGGATGGTGCCTCCATGAAGGAGGACGGCATTCTTCACGATGGCGAGACCTAAGCCGGTGCCTCCCATCTTACGACTTCTGCCCTTATCCACACGATAGAAGCGTTCGAAGAGGCGAGGGAGATGTTCTTGAGGCACGCCCTGTCCATTGTCACGGAAGATGAAATGCCACTTGTTGCCTTGCTCCCTCCCCTCCAAGGTCATCGTCGTTCCCTCACCGGCATAAGCGATGGCATTGTCGGTGAGATTGCGGAACACGCTATAGAGCAAACTGCGATTGCCCTTCACCACGATGCGCTCAGGCAACTGGTTGATGAAGGTCATCTTGCGCTCCTCTCGTTCCAAGGTAGTCTCCCTGGCAATGTCTGCCACCATCTTGGTAATATCCACCGCCTCAAAATCTATCATGTCGGAACCATCATCCAAGCGGTTCAATGTGGAAATGTCACGGAGCAAGGAGGTGAGTCGCTCGCTCTGAGCATAACAACGCTGCAAGAACTGCGCCTTCATCTCGTCATTGATGTGCGGATTGTCGAGGATGGTCTCCAGATAACCCTGGATGCTTGCCACTGGGGTCTTCAACTCATGGGCGATGTTCTGGGTGAGCTGTCGCTTCAAGATGTCCTGTTCCTTTCGGGTGGTCTGGATACGCTTATACATCTTGATGATACGCTCGGCTATCTCGCCCAACTCATCGTTAGGGAACGAAGCCAAGTCTTCTATCTCCAAACTCTCGTTGTGGTCTGCCTTATAGGCGAAGATGCGAAGCTTGGCGATGTTCTTGCCCAGTCGGTTGGTGAAGCGATAGAGCACGATGGTCAAGAGGATGATGGCGCCGATGGCAAACCAGATGTAGTGCTGGTCAGCTTGCAACGACTTCGAGAGGTCGTTGTTGTATGGCAAGGCACTGCGGATGATGATGGAGTCGGCAGGGAAATAGGATGCCACATAGAAGTAGTCCTGCTTCATCGTCTTCGACTGGCGATCGACACTCGAACCTTGTCCGCTCCTCAGTGCCTCCTGTATCTCCTTTCGGTTGATGTGGTTGGCGAAATGGTCGTAGTCCTTGCGCATATTGTCATACACCACCTTTCCATCGGGACGTACCAAGGTGACACGCAAGTCCTTGCTCTCGTGGTTCCTGACGAAGGCATCCAACTTGTCTTCCACCACAAAGATCTTGGATGTACCAAGACTGTCCTTGGATGCCAAGCTATCCGCAGGAGTCAAGCCTTCCTTCAGGATGATTCCCTTGTCATGAGCCAGCGCCAAGTCCTCCTCCAGCAGTGCGTTGTATCCTTCCAACTTCATCGTGAGCGTACTGATCTTATATTGTTTCTCACGCATTTGCTGGAAGACGATAAAACTGACGGCGAACACGAGGAACACCGTCAGCACCGTGAAATACAACTTTCTACCTACTCTTGATTTTGTATTCTGTACTTTTATCATCACTATTTCTCCATTAGAAAAGCATTTGAGAACTTCACTTACCCTTATGCGTCGAAGTAATATCCGAAGCCGAGTCGAGTGACGATACACTTGGCAAACGGACCAATCTTCTTTCTCATTCGGGTGATGTTGACATCCACCGTACGGTCGAGCACCAACACATCCTTAGGCCATACTCGGTCGATGAGTTCCTGGCGAGAGAACACCCTGCCCTTCTCTTCGAGCAAGAGGCGAAGGAGTTCAAACTCGGTCTTGGTGAAAGGCACATTTTCGCCGTCGATGCTCACGGTCTTCTTGTCGAGGTTGAGCACCAAGCCTTGATAAGAGATGGTGGTAGGTTCGGTAGCCTTGCCATTCTTCTCAGCGGTACGGCGAAGCACGGCACGGATGCGAACCAGCACCTCACGGATGGAGAAAGGTTTGGAGATATAGTCATCGGCACCCAGGTTGAATCCTGTCACGGTATCGTTCTCCGTATCACGAGCCGTGAGGAAGATGATAGGGATTTGCGCCGTCATCGGGTTTGCCTTGAGTTGCTTAGCCATTTGGAAGCCGCTCATGCCTCCCATCATCACATCGAGCAACAGGAGATTGAAGCCTGCGACATCTTTCTCCAAAGCCTCCTCTGCCGAGTTGGCGGTCTCTACTACATACCCCTCTGTCTCAAGGTTGAACTTGAGGATCTCGCAAAGGTCTTGCTCGTCATCTACCACGAGAATCTTGTAATTGTTCTCTTCCATCGTTTACGATTGAAATCTTTATATATATAATAAGGTATAGCTTTCCTATGAAAGCTTCATCTCACTGAGGTCTTTCCTCGGGTGCAAAGATACGACTTTTATTTTGTAACACGCATTTCATATGATTACAATTTCATTTCATTTTCCTGTGTTTTCGCACACATCAGAAAAAGCGTAGAAAAGTGCAGTTCAAGGCGTTAATAAACGTTAGAAAACTTGCTATTGCGGATTGTTTTCCCTATCTTTGTGGTCAGAATCATCTTTTACTTATACTTAAATATGCGATAACCTAAAAGACCTAGATACCCAATTATGCAAGACACAAGAAGCGGAGAGGCATCAGTCCCAAGGACTAGCACTCTCCGCTTTTGTGATTTTATTTTAATCTTGAACTATCCTCTATAAGGAGTTCTTACTTTGCGAGTGCATTTTTAACATCAGACGAAACCATAATCTTCTATATTTAATCTTTGTGACAATATTATCACGTGGCAAAGATAAACAATAAAATTGAATCTTCCAAATAGTTTAACCCAAAAGAGCGGAGAGCAACTTGTCATCAGGCAAGTGCTCTCCGCTATATATAAGCTTCTACTTTTTCTTACTTTCGGGACTAATACTCATCCCAGTCTTCCCAAGTGGAGAAGGCGTTCTGCTTGGCACGACCATCTTCTGGTCCTCCAGGACCTTCAACATCTGGACTTTCCGGACCTGTTTCTCTGTCTGTTGGCGAGCCTGCAAGAATAGATGAAACTTCTGTAACCAGCAAACAGTCCAATCTTGGTACTATATACTTTTTCTTTCTCATCAATTATTTTACTATATGTTTTTTTCCGTTCACAAGATATACTCCTTGTGCTAGTCCAGCCAAGCTTGTAGAATTCTTTCTAACAATCTGACCATTCATACTATATACATTATTGTCAGTAGTCTCGTTTGGAGTCTCAATTTCAATCTGATCTACTCCAGTTGTCTCATCCCATTCGCCAATAGAAGTAGCTGAGTATTTTGCCATATTCTGAGTACCAGACTCTGTTCTGAATGAATCATCAATCAAATCAAACTTATCATTTGCCTTTGATACTGTAACAATAGCAGAGTATGGAGTCCAACGACCACTCTTGTTTGAACCTTGATACTTGAAGGTAACCTTTCCGTTTGTAAAGCTCAAGTAGTAGCAGTTGCTAGGACGCTTATAGACGATTTTCTCATCAGCACTAGTTACCTTACACTCTTTTGCCTCAGAAGTATTCTGAATCCAGTTTTGATCACCACCATAGTTACCGACAAATGTATAGACATAATCAGTTTCACTACCATACTGGTCAATAGCAGTCACATTTACCTCTTGTTCTGAGCCACCTTGAATCTTATACTTTGCAACCATAGCAAACTTAGGATTCTCGCCCTCACCAAATTTCTTAGAAGGCTTGATCAAATATGGCATGTGAGCCTTGATGGTATCGAACTTCTTGTTGAACTTCAAAGTAATCAATCTCTTTGACTCATTACGAACTACCTCGCCCAAAGTGTAAACCTTTGCATTCTCACCAAATGTTTCAGCTACTTCTTCTGCATCCATATCAAATGGAACACATAATGTCCACCAGTCATCATCTCTTACAGGAAGAATGACATCAGAAGTCTTAGATGGCTTAGGCGCATCTGCAACAGACAAAACAAAACGCAAAATACCTTTATGCTTCATCTGCTCTTCTGTCAGAGGCTGGCCTTCAAAATTTTTGTTATTAACAATACCATAATTTGCATGAGTATCATTATTACCATGTGCTCTATTGAAATCATCCTGTGAAGGCCACATACGGTTCTCACCCAAATACAAATCTGGAATAGAATATGAACGAGTCAAGTCTGTATAAGTTGCCTTTTGAGCCTCAGACAAATCTGCTCTGTAATGCAACACTGTAAACCAAATGCCATTGTTTACATAGTTATTACGAGTAGCCTTGCTGCTTGTTGGGGCCATAAAGCCGCCCCATCCAGTGTAAGGACCTGTTCCAAATACATCCTCATCACACTCAGGAGCTTCCAATCCCTGGAAATAGACATCAGAAAGCAAATTATCATAAGGTAAAAAAGCCAAATGACCTAAATACTCTACAGAAGAAGGAAATGCCAATTTAGTAAATCCATTTTGTTCGAAAGCACCATCGTCAACACGCTTCAAACCTTCTGGCATATTCAAAGATCTCAAACTGCGGCACAATTTGAAAGCGTTCTTTCCAATGCTTTTCAATGTAGATGGCAACTCCAAAACTGACAATTTTTCATGCTGTACAAAAACGCCATCACCAATAGCTGTATATCCTTCAGGAATTACAAGAGTTTCCAAGTTTTGGAAGATAACTCTTGGAGCTTGATCATTTGCAAAAGTAAAAAGTCTAGTAGGAACCTCTGTTTGTGTCGTAGAAGTAACCTTTGGCAAAACAAGAGTTTTTAAGCTTGAATATGGTTGGCTATTTGCTGCAACAAGAAAAGTACCTTTTGGATTTGCCCAATTGCCTACCTCATCAGCATCTGCTTGTGAAAGATGATCTATTTCAGCTTCGCCCAAATCCAAAACTTCCAAATTCTTTTGCCAATTATTTGCTAATAACGCATTTACGTCACCATCATTAATTGGACCAACTACCTTAAACTTATTTGTATAAGGCACATTAATAACATAGCTAGCATTCCAACCTTTCAACTGCCCAATCTGACCAGCCTCTGTCGTAGTAATAGTAACCACGCCATTAGGGCTCACCCGATAAACCAGGGGGATTAAGCATATAGCTTTATAAGTCTGAAAAGAAAGAACTTTATATCCGTTACTCCCCTTAAAGCAGCTCTAAACGCCTTAATTTTAGCATTGAATGATTCTGCAAAGGCATTAGTAGCTCTATTAACAAAGAAGTTCAAGACTTCATCATAATGCTCGTATAGAGTTGCTGCAATAACATTAAAACTCTTAAAGCCCGAATCGTCCACTTTGTTATACCAGCGTGCAAGCGAGAGTCTTGCTGCGTCTTTGACGGTATTCTTAGAAAATATCATTCTAAGCGAATGTGTGAGAGAATAAGCCTCTTTAAGGTCTGGATATGTTTCAAAGAGCACCTCTGCTCTTTGTCTCTGACTTTCTGTCCATTTGTCTGCTGATTTGAAAAGCAGATACCTGCTGCGAGCCAGCAACTGCTTGTGGGTATCCCCATTTGCAAGCACAATTGGAGTATATGCTTCGCCCAAACATTTGGCTTCTTCTCTGGCATCCGTATCTGCTTGAATGGCATCCCATCTATGGGCGATGCGCATTTCCTGTAGGGCATCACAAGCAAGTTTCTGTATATGAAAGCGATCTATGGTACGCATAGCTTTTGGGAAACAACGTCTTGCTATGAGTCTCATGGAATTTGACATATCCATAGTTATTTCCTTTACCATCAGTCTCTTGTCCTCGTCTATGCGCATAAGTGCTTCTATTACAGCGTCTGCTGCCACACCCTTTACAATGGCAATGATGGTGCCTTTACCTCCATGTGAAGTTCGGTTGCTTACAATTGTGTACAATTCACCATTGCTTGGAGCTGTTTCATCAATACAGATGCTTTCACCTATATTTTCAGGAAAAACAAGCCAGTCTTCTGCATGTGAGAGTTCTGACCATTCACGATAGCCGCTGAGCACTTCCTTATATTGCTTTTCAAACGTATCCCCGTTTATGTGATAATAGCGGTCAAGCGAACGGGAGGTCGTAGGAATCGTCTCCATACACTCCTTTTAAAAAAGCCGCAAACTCCTTGGAGTAGCGAGTTCCTTCAGCCTTCAGCTCATAAGAGTCGGAGAAGTATCGGTTATTCTGCTTGTCGTACCATTTACGCCTTCTGACTATCAAGTCTACACCTTTGTCACGTATGGGGAAGTCACGTATAGTTACAGCATCACAGAACCCTTTAGATTCAATCAAAGGGTTCTCTTTATAATCAGCTTTAACTGATTCATCAAGATAGATGCGAATAAGGGAAGACTCTTCTTCTACACGTACTACTTCAAAATTTGAAAATATCTCTGATGGCAGAATTAATTGTGCCAACGCTAATAGTCCTTGATTATTCATGGCACAAAGGTATAACTTTTTCTGGAAAATTCAAAATCTTTCCCCCTAATTTATCGGGTGAGCCGCCATTAGCGTCTGGCTCAGATACAGTTGCCTGTGCCATGATGTTTCCTGCATAGGAAACGAGGATTGCGAAAGCCAAGACCAAAGCCTTTGCGCTCTCTGAAAGTAGAATCTTTTTCATTTTAAACTTATCTTTTACTTATATACAATATACTTATACTATCATCTTCATCACCAGCTAAAACTTAAATCATCTTTTACTTATACAATACTTAGTCTCTGAAAACTTATGTAGCTGTGTAATGTTTCTTTTACTTTTTCTTCTACAACTGATATAATCAGCACTTTTACTTTTGATGGTGCAAAGGTACAATAAATAATAATAAGTTGTACTTTGATTTTTGTCCTAATTATTAAATTATACGCCAAAAACTGGTAATTTAACGAGATTTAACCATGACAACTTAACATTTAGGCAAACTTTGCTACGCATACATGACAATACAAATACAATAGAAACACAAATTGGACATAGACATAATATGGACATAGAACCATCATTCACTCCTACATTTACATATTTTAATAACGTGTCGCTACATTAGCTACCAAAAAATTCTTTATTGTGCTACCTTATTTCGTAATTTTGCATCTGTTATATAAATTATTAGTATTTACAAAAGGATTAAGGAAATGACACATTATGGTAACAGCACCTTGGTCATTGGTGAACGTATAAAACAGGAACTCAAAAGACAAGGTAAAACATCAGTATGGCTCGCTAAACAATTAGGATGCCATCGCACTAACATTTACAAGGTTTATGCAAAGTCATCCATCGACACTGGAATGCTTTTGCATATCAGTAGAATCTTGGGGTACAACTTCTTCAAGTTGTTATCCGACGAGTACGAGAAAAACCCTAACGCATAATCATTGTGCGATAGAGACGGGATAGGACTAGAGTATAGGTTTTCTATAACTATATATAATAAGGTGGCTACAGCTTGCAAGAAGCAGTAGCCACCTTATTATATACTAGCCCAAACGTTTTTCCAAGCGTTCACGGATGGCGGCGATGAAACCAGCCGAGTTAACTGCCTTCGCCTCTACGCCTTCCATCAAGTTGACGAGGTCCTTGGTGGCGATACCATCATTCAAGGTATCGAAGCAAGCAGCCTCCAACTGGTCGCCGAAGTCTTGCAAAGCTTGAATGCCATCTAGCTCGCCACGCTTTCTCAATGCTCCACTCCATGCGAAGATGGTAGCCATTGGGTTGGTAGAGGTATCCTCACCCTTCAAGTAGCGATAATAATGACGAGTGACAGTGCCATGGGCAGCCTCATACTCATACTTGCCATCAGGGGATACCAAGACAGAGGTCATCATCGCCAAGGAGCCAAAGGCGGTACTGAGCATATCGCTCATCACATCACCATCATAGTTCTTGCAAGCCCAGATGAACCCACCCTTGCTACGGATAACACGAGCCACGGCATCATCGATCAATGTATAGAAGTACTCGATGCCCAACTCGGCGAATTTCTCCTTATAATCACTCTCATATACCTCCTCGAAAATCTTACGGAACTGAGCGTCGTAAGTCTTGGAGATAGTGTCCTTGGTAGCAAACCAAAGGTCTTGCTTGGTGTCGATGGCAAACTTGAAGCAGCTATGAGCGAAGCTACGGATGCTCTTGTCGGTATTGTGCATGCCCTGGATAACACCAGCGCCATCGAAGTTGTGGATTTCAATCTCCTGCTTCTTGCCACTCTTGCCCTCGAAGACAAGCTTGGCAACGCCTGGCTCATCGGCACGAAGCTCCACACTCTTATATACATCGCCGTAGGCATGACGAGCAATGGTGATTGGCTTCTCCCAGTTTTTCACACAAGGGTGAATGCTTGGGATGGTGATAGGAGCACGGAACACCGTACCGTCCATGATGCTGCGGATGGTGCCGTTAGGGCTCTTCCACATCTTGTGCAGATGATATTCCTCCATACGCTGAGCATTAGGAGTGATAGTAGCGCACTTCACTGCCACACCATATTTCTTAGCCGCCTCAGCGGAGTCGATGGTCACCTGGTCATTGGTCTTGTCGCGATAAGGCAAGCCAAGGTCGTAATACTCAGACTTCAAGTCAACGAAAGGAAGGATGAGTTCGTCCTTGATCATCTTCCAGAGGATTCTTGTCATCTCGTCACCATCCATCTCCACAAGAGGAGTGGTCATTTGAATCTTTTCCATAAGCGATTATATATAATAATGTATAATTAATAATTTACAATGTATAATGGATAGCTTACAATTTACCACATCACAAGAGGGCATTGCTTCTATTTTGTCTGCAAAAGTAATAAAAAATATTCTATAAAGAAAGAAATAAACGAATATTTCTTTCAAAATGATATATTTTCATGGT
>OIZF01001985.1_pt1 | contig 10751 bp, 9 predicted proteins | sample 1588471 | NCBI WGS metagenome assembly OIZF01 (sample SAMN03283279) | human gut metagenome | biome: human-associated habitat; material: feces | host: Homo sapiens | place: Peru | collected 2012
GAAACGAGCAGAAGGTCGCTCGTTTCCATATTGTTACCTATATAATATAGGCAAATGCCCAACTTCTTGATTTTCAATCAAAGTCCAATTTAGAGCGAGTTAGTCTTTTTAACTAAGTTTCAAATCGTAAGCTGCTGAAAATCGCTCCTTATCACATGCCAAATTTTGGTAGACACCGAAAATCTTCGTATCTTTGCACCGGCAATCGAAGGAAACGCCTTATGTGCCTTCAAACGGTTATCTATGATGACCCAGGCGGGGGATAAACGATGACAGGCGCCAGTCATCATTTTCCCTTCAACGAACGCCTGATACGGGAGAAACTGTACAGAAGGGAAGCCACACAGAGAAAAAGACCCAACAGCCAATAGCACCATGAATCTACCTCAGATAACCATACTACACAACCCAACAAGAGCAGATTCAATACATGAACCAACAGATGCTGGACCGACGGAAGACTCAGACGATAGGCATAATGGATGCGGCAGAAGACATAAACTCCTATCGACTCTACGGCGTAGGCTACGACAATGCCCGCTCCCAGACCGTCCAGTCCGTGAAGCAGATAGCCGATGATTTCGCAGACGATGAGCAACACCACGCAACAGCTCTCCTGCACCAGGAACACACGAGCCTCGCCTCTGGACAGCGGAATGTACTCCAGAGGCATGTAGAACGCCTTGAACAGCAAGCCAGCAGCTGCAATCTGAGTCATCCCCACCACACCCAGAAACTCCCAGTTGTAGAGCAGCGGAATGGCAATGGGCAGCAGCAGGATAATGGCGCTGATGATGGGCCCCATCAGCAGAAGATTCATCTCCAACTGACGGTTGACGATCAGATTGCGGTTTTCTGCCTCTGACGTTGCGCTTCCTTCTCCCCTTACGGCAGAAAGACGAGGATAATAATCGGTCTCCATCACCGAGAAAACCATGCCGCCATAGACCAACACCAGGGTAATGCCGGAATTGAAAAGTCCTACCTCAGCCAGGTTGCCCTGGTGGTTGAGAAAGGCTCTGACCAGAAACTCAGCCCCGCTGCTCATCATCCCAGCCAGCACAAAGGAGAGTCCGAGACGGATCATCGGGAAAGCCTTGAGCAGTTGGATTCGGGAAAGGCACAGGCGGAAGGGATGCTCCTTTCGCGAAAACGAAAGGGCGAGGAGCCACTGAGCCAGTGCCAGCAGAAAGAGAACAGCAAGAATGCCGCTCTCGCCAAAGAAGCCGTAAACGGGTACGGAAACGAGCAGGGAAAGGAGAGACAGGGCAAATGCCTGCGCAGCCAGCGATTTCAGCTTGCCCAAACCCTTGAGGATAGCCGTTTCGCCACCGGCAAGAATCGTGAAGAAAATGGTAGGAGACAGCAGCACGAAATGGTAGGTATGATTGCCCCAGGAAAAGGTGAAGAGATTGAGGAGAGGACCGAGAAGGGCGCAGACCAGCGCACCCAGAAGGGCAGAAAGCAGACTGAGCGTGCGGACTTGAGAAATCGCCTGCTCTACCCCATTCCGGGCTTCAGCCTCGGAAACCACCCTGACGCCACTGGTAGGAATGCCGAGATTGGTGGCGGAGGTAAGAAAACCGGAAGTTGCATTGAAAAGAGACAGCAATCCCATGCCGGACGGTCCCAGGAACATGGCGGTAAACTTATTCCTCACAATACCCACGAGCATGTTGAGTCCCTGTACGCCTCCCAGCAATCCGGTATATTTCAGTATATGAGAGTAGCTGTTCTTTTCAGCCTCCATCTCATGATTGGTTTCCTTTGTCTTTTCCATATTATCTAAACGGAATTCTCGGCGGTTTATTGCAGGTATTTGCAGGAATAAAAACAACAAAAAAGGCCGACACCCTTTAAAAAAGGGTAATCGACCTTATACTTTTCAATCTTCAAAGAAGATTCATTCAGAAGATTAAGCCTCAGCTGGAGCCTCCTCAGAAGCCTCCTCAGCAGCCTTAGCAGCTTCAGCCTCTGCCTTAGCAGCAGCCTCAGCAGCCTTCTTCTCAGCTACCTTCTTAGCGATTGCCTCGTTCATCTTCTTCTCAGCCTCGAGCTCCTTAGCAGCAGCTTCCTTCTTAGCCTTAGCATCGCCCTCACGAACAGCAGTATTCTTAGCGTCCTTGCCGTTCTTCCAAGCGTCGAAACGCTTCTGAGCCTCTGCATCGTCGAATGCGCCCTTCTTAACGCCACCCTTGAGGTGCTTCATCAAGTAAACGCCCTCGCCCTTGAGGATGTTGCGAACTGTGTCTGTTGGCTGTGCACCTGTCTCTACCCAGTAGAGAGCGCGCTCGAAATTCAAATCTACAGTAGCAGGATTGGTGTTAGGATTGAATGTACCAATCTTCTCAGTAAATTTACCATCACGTGGTGCTCTAACGTCAGCGATTACGATGCTGTAGAAAGCATAGTTCTTACGACCGCCGCGCTGCAATCTGATCTTTGTTGCCATTTTTAAAACTTAATTTTAATTTAATTAATATATATGAGGTTTGAATTTTATGCTGCCATCTCGTGACAGCGGGTGCAAAGGTACAACTTTTATTTGGTACCCACAAATTTTATCCTATTTTTATAGGCTTTTTTAGCATTTCTTTTAAGAATCAGCCCCTTATCGGATGCGATCTGCCGCTTTTACCAGCTTTTCGTCGTCATTGACGCCCTTATAGGCCATTGCCAGAAGGATGATGCTGACAATAGGCAGGCAGGCTGCAAACTCGATGTTCACCTTGCCCTCTACCTCAGGAACCGGAATGATGCCGAAGAGAATCAGGGCATAGTCGAGAACCCAGAGCGCATTGAGCAGCATGGCATTCTTACAGATTGACATCTGGACCTTGCGATTCTTATAAAGGAATATCGTTACCAACGATAGTATCGCTGTTACGCTGAGCAGGACAAACAACGGGATGCAGGTGGTAGAGATAGCGAGACCGCCATCACCCATCACCACTCCCAGATTGTAAATCAGACTGTCGGCACCCATTCCCTTCGGCTCAACGCTGCCTACTGGCAGGAACAGGCAGAGCGCACATACGATGACTGCCAAAAGCAGAAACAGAGTCTGTTTGCGCTGTATCATATCTTTTCTTTCCCTTTATTACAACTCATTGACTGTAGTAGTAGCAGGACGATACTCTTTAGAAGGGTCGCGCCAGAAGATGCTGTTCTCGATAAACTCCTGAGTAGCAATCAATGTTGGCTTTGGCAACTTCTCGTAGTAGCGAGAGATTTCAATCTGCTCACGGTTCTCGAATACCTCCTCCAAAGAATCGTTGTAAGAAGCAAACTCCTGGAGCTTCTTGCTCAGGTCCTGCTTGATTTCAACCGAAATCTGGTTGGCACGCTTAGCAATGATAGCTACGCTTTCATAAATGTTTTGAGTTTCATCACAGAGGTCCATGATGTTACGAGTAACTGTGTTTACTGGTGCATTTGATTTCTTGTAATCCATAATTATAGTACTATTATTATTCTTTTTTTCGATTATTACCTTATTATATATATGCGCTCTAGTTCTCGGCAAGCTTTTCGAGCGAATCCTCAGGATGAGCCTTCTCATACTCCTTGCATTTCTCGATATACTTCTCGGCAAGCGAGCGCTCCTTTGAATCAGGATATTCATTGATGAAGCCGTAGCACTCATCCTCAGCGTCCTGATAACGCTCCAGCTGCTTGCTCTCCACACTCATCTTGGCAAGTTCGTACTTGCTCTTCATTACGAGCGAAGCAAACTCCTCACGGCGGTTACTGTAAGGATAGTCCTTCAGGGCATTCTGAGCTGTGACGATGCAAGCCTCATAGTTGTTGCCGCCGTTGGTGCAGTTGCCGAAGTAGGTTCCCAAATCGAAGTAGAGACGGGCGCTCTTGTATTCCTTCTCCACGAGCAGATCCTGCAGGGCATAGAGACGGCTGGTGGCCTGAGACTTGAGATGAGCATCAGGGAAGATGTCGAGATACTCCTGGAAGGCAGCGATGGCAGTCATCGTGGTGCTCTGGTCCAATCGAGGCTCCGGAGCATTCTGGAAGAGACTCTCGCCCACGTAATACTTGGCATTCTCAGCGTAGCGACCCTTCGGATAGGAAGAGAAATACTTCTTGAAGTATTCGGATGCGGTCTCGTAATCCTTCATGCCGAACTCAGCCATGGCAAGCATGTAGAGACATTCCTCGCCCTCGGTAGAACCCTTCTTCATGGTAACGAGTTCCTGCAGGAGAGGTACGGCACGGGAATACTTGCCCTGAGCATAACACTGCTTGGCATACTCGTACTTCAAAGTATAATCACCCGATTTGGTGATCTGGTTATATTCGTTCACACAGCTGGTCATCAGCAGTGCTACGCATGTTGCGATAAGAGTCAATTTCTTCATAATTCTCATTTTGAGATGCAAAGTTACTCATAATTTACTTATTATCAAAAGAAAAAATACATTTTTTCGCAAAATATTAATCTTTATAACGATTAATGGCGATTTTTTTGTATTTTTGCACCTAAATTCAGTGATTATGGACTTTAAAATTACATCAGAATACAAACCGACGGGCGACCAGCCACAGGCTATCCGACAGCTTACCGAAGGCATTGAGCAGGGTGAGCCGGCGCAGGTACTGCTGGGCGTTACCGGTTCGGGAAAGACCTTTACGGTTGCCAATGTCATCGCAAACATCGGCAAACCTACCCTTATCCTGAGCCACAACAAGACGCTCGCTGCACAGCTATATCAGGAGATGAAGGGATTCTTCCCTGAAAACGCCGTAGAATACTACGTATCCTACTACGACTATTATCAGCCGGAAGCCTATCTGCCTACCACCGATACATACATCGAGAAAGACCTCGCCATCAACGATGAGATAGACAAGCTGCGACTGGGAGCCGTCTCTGCCCTACTCTCCGGAAGGAAAGACGTCATCGTGGTTTCATCCGTATCGTGCATCTACGGTATGGGCGGACCGGTGGCGATGCAGGAAAACATCATCAAAATCAAGAAGGGACAGACGCTGGACCGCAACGAATTCCTGCGCAAGCTGGTGGATGCCCTCTACGTAAGAAACGACATCGAACTGCAACGCGGCAACTTCCGTGTGAAGGGAGAAACCGTTGACATCTTCATGGCATATAGCGACAACGTGCTGAGAGTCAGCTGGTGGGACGATGAGATAGACAGCATCGAGGAGGTGGATTCGATGACCTATCACCGTCTGGCTTCATTCGAAACCTACGAGATTTATCCTGCCAACCTCTTCGTAACCACGAAGGAACAGCAGGAATGCGCCATCCGCATGATTCAGGACGACCTGGTGAAGCAGGAGGAGTTCTTCAAGAGTATAGGCGACGGAATCAAGGCGCAGCGCATCAAGGAGCGTGTGGAATACGACATGGAGATGATCAAGGAGCTGGGTCACTGTTCGGGAATAGAGAACTATTCGAGATATTTCGACGGCAGAAAGGCGGGCGAACGGCCATACTGTCTGCTGGATTTCTTCCCGAAAGACTTCCTGCTGGTGGTGGACGAGAGCCACGTGAGCATTCCGCAGATTGGCGCCATGTATGGTGGCGACAGGGCGAGAAAGAAGAACCTCGTGGAATATGGTTTCCGATTGCCTGCCGCCTTCGACAACCGTCCGCTGATGTTCGAGGAGTTCCACAGTCTGATTCATCAGGCTATCTACGTCAGTGCCACCCCTGCTGATTATGAATTGAGAGAGGCTGAGGGCGTGGTGGTAGAACAGCTCATCCGTCCTACGGGCTTGCTGGATCCGGAGATTGAAGTACGTCCGAGCGAGAACCAGATAGATGACCTGCTGGATGAAATCCTGACCCGCACGCACCGCAATGAGCGAGTGCTCATCACTACGCTTACCAAGCGCATGGCAGAGGAGCTGACGGAATTCCTGCTGAACCATGACGTGAAGGCAGCATATATCCATAGTGATGTGGCTACACTTGACCGAGTAAAGATTATGAACGATTTGCGAGCTGGCGTTTATGATGTACTGGTGGGTGTGAACCTGCTCCGTGAGGGTCTCGACCTTCCTGAGGTTTCGCTTGTAGCCATTCTGGATGCTGATAAAGAGGGATTTCTGCGCAGTCACCGTTCGTTAACCCAGACTGCGGGTCGTGCTGCAAGAAACGTGAACGGCAAGGTAATCATGTATGCAGATAATATTACAGATAGCATGCAGAAGACCATCGACGAAACCGCCCGCCGAAGAAGCATCCAGCTGCAGTATAATGCCGATCACGGCATTACGCCGAAGCAGATTCAAAAGGCGATTACATCCGCCCTGCCAACGAGCAAGGAGGAGGCAGGAAATGGATTGGGAAGTGGTTATGGAAGCGGTTCCGGAAAAGCTTCTGGAGCAGGTTCTGGTATCAATTCTGCATCATTCCGCTCTATTCAGGGAGCTGATGGGTCGAAACAGCGAGTTTACATCGAACCAGACAGCACCACGATGGTTGCCGACCCTATCGTCCGCAGCATGAGCAAGGAGGAATTAGAGAAGAGCATCGCCAACACCACTGCCCTGATGAAGCAAGCAGCCAAGGACCTCGACTTCATGCAAGCCGCGCAGTATCGCGATGAAATCATCCGATTGCAGAAGGAATTGGAAGAAAAAAAATAATTAGTAATTATATGCAAATAGCGTAGAAATCTGATTTTGATTTCTACGCTATTTTCTTTATTCGAAGGAAAGCTTCTTCAGGCGGGTACGCAACTGCTCGGCTTCGCTCTTTCTGATGGACAACTTGATGGTACAGGTATTGTCGAAAGTCTGATCCACAATACGGGGATTCATCTCCTTGACAATCCTCATCACATCATTCATCATCGGATAAGTGAAATCGTAGGTAACGATTTCCTCCACCTGCTGCGTCACTTCCTCACAATGCGCCAAAGCATCTATTGCTGCTTCACGATAAGCAACAATCAATCCGCTGGTACCCAACTTCACACCTCCGAAATAGCGGATGACGACAATGAGAACATCCGTCAATTCCGCCTTCGTGATTTGTCCAAGGATAGGCTTGCCAGCCGTAGAAGATGGTTCACCATCATCATTGGCACGAAACTCGGTACGCTCCGGACCCAGCATATAGGCATAACAACAATGTCGGGCATCGTAATATTTCTTACGGTACCCGGCAACAATCTCCTTCACCTCGTCAACGGTCGTAACGTGGTGAGCAAAGGCGAGAAACTTACTCCTTTTCTCGGTGTAATATCCCTCGCCTACTGTATCTGATATAGTCTTAAATTCGTCAATCATATTTTTACATTGAACTTTGAACTGGGAACTTTTTCCTTTGAACTTGGAACTTTGAACTTTGAACTTTATGATTAGCTTTTTTTATTAGATCCCAATTACAATAGGCTTATAATCTTTGGAGTAATCATAAAGTTCAAAGTTCCAAGTTCAATGTTCAAAGTTCCAAGTTCAAAGCTCAAAGTTAGTCAAGTTTGTGAATAATCAATCCGCTACGCAACTTAGGCTCAAACCAGGTAGCCTTTGGTGGCATGATCTTGCCACTGTCAGCAATGTCCATAATCTGCTGCATGGTGACTGGATGCAAGGCTAATGCCATCTTCATCTCACCACTATCTACACGACGCTTCAACTCTCCGAGTCCACGAAGTCCACCCACAAAGTCGATACGCTTATCTGAACGCAAGTCCTTGATGCCCAGAATATCATCCAGAATCAGACGGGAAGAAATGTCTACATCGAGCACACCGATTGGGTCCTCATCATCGTATGTTCCCGGCTTGGCAAACAGACCGTACCATTTGCCGTCCAGATAAACGAGGAAAGAATGGAGAGCGGCTGGCTTCAGAATATCCAAGCCAAACTGCTCGATAGCAGCATCAATGGCAAACTTCTCATAGCATGGGATACCCTCCTCTTCGCCAGATACATTCACATTAATCGCATCAATCTCTATCACCTCGAAGTTCTTGGTCAAGGCATCAAGGAACTGTTCTGATGTCAAGCCATTCAAGTCCTTCACTACTCGGTTGTAATCAAGGATAGTCAACTGGCTAGCCTGGAAGCAGACAGCCATGAAATAGTTGTATTCCTCCTTACCGGTATGGTTAGGATTCTGCTTAGCCTTCTCTGCGCCTACCAAAGCAGCGGCTGCCGAACGGTGATGACCGTCAGCTATATAGAGACTAGGCATCTTGGCAAATTCTGCGGTGATGGTCTCAATGTCCTTATCATCGCTGACAATCCAAAACTGATGACGGAAGCCATCAATCGGAGCGATGAAATCATACTCAGGTTCTGTAGCAGCATAGCACATCAGAATCTCATTGAGCACTGAATTATCAGGATAAGCGAAGAAGACTGGTTCGATATTGGCGTTGCAGACACGAACGTGCTTCATGCGGTCCTCTTCCTTATCGCGGCGGGTAAGCTCATGCTTCTTGATGACACCCGTCATATAATCATTTACGTATGCACCCACAACAAGACCATACTGAGTCTTGCCATTCATGGTCTGTGCATAGATATAATACTGTTCTTTATCATCCTGCTTCAACCAGCCGTTCTCCTGGAACTTCTTGAAGTTCTCTGCAGCACTTTCATAGACGCGAGGATCATACTCAGATGTACCTGGTTCGAAGTTGATTTCAGGTTTAATAATATGATAAAGGCTTTTCTCGTTATCGCCAGCCTCGGCACGAGCTTCCTCTGAATCGAGGACATCGTATGGGCGAGACTCAACTTGCTCTACTAAATCTTTTGGAGGGCGAATGCCTTTAAATGGTTTAATAATAGCCATAATGTTTTATTTTACTTTGAACTTTGAATTTTGAACTTTGAACTTTATGATTAGCTTTATTGATGCTTGGTAGATTTTACAATTTTAATCAAAACAGCTTGTAGATGTTCACAATCATCAGATATAGAATCATAAGCTTCTTTATTAATGTATTCTGCATCATATAATAAATCCAACCAATAACCACTTTCAGACGCTTCTTTTAATGAAATATTCATTTTAGAAGAGAAATCCGGACGAGATTGCGCATTCTTTGCTTCATGCACATTGGCTCCAATGCTAGTACCACTTCGTAATAGCTGCTTAGAAATAATATATTCATGTTTTTGCTCTGTAAGAAACTTATATAGCTTTACTATTCGTAATGCAAAAGCCTTAGATAAAACATAAATATCATTCTCAACGACTTTTCTTTCTAACATAACCAAAAACCACAAAACTTTGGGACTCGAACAAAAACTATACGATTATTAGTAATCATAAAGTTCAAAGTTCAAATCTCAAAGTTCAATGTTATTATTATTTATTTACCTGGAACTTAGTGCAGCCATCTGCAAAGAACGCATTGATCTGCTTGGCGGCAGCAATACCTGCATTGATGTTAGCCTCGGCTGTCTGAGCACCCATCTTCTTTGGGGTTGAGAAGTAACGGCCCTCGAACTTGGCGAAGTCTGCATCAGCATCTGGCTTGATGTCGGTAATGAACTTCAAGTCCTCACGCTCAGCGAGAAGCTTCAGGAGCTCAGGCTCATTGACTACTTCCTTGCGGGCAGTGTTGATAAGGATACCACCCTTTGGCAACTGGTTCACGGTCTTGTAATCAATGCTCTTGATGGTCTCTGGAGTAGCAGGGATATGAAGAGAAACGATGTCGCAAGTCTGGAACAGTTCATCCTGAGACTTCACGGCGTGAACACCGGCAGCCTCAATGACATCAGCTGGGCAGAATGCATCGTAGGCAGCTACCTCCATACCGAAGCCCTTGGCGATGCGAGCCACGTTGCGACCCACGTTACCGAAAGCCAGGATACCCAACTTCTTGCCCTTCAACTCGGAACCAGCCTTGCCGTTGTAGAAATTACGAACTGTGAAAACCAGCAGACCGAAAACCAGCTCGGCTACGGCGTTGGAGTTCTGACCAGGAGTATTCTCAGCCACCACGTTGTGAGCAGTAGCAGCAGCCAGGTCGATGTTGTCGTAACCTGCACCGGCACGAACGATAATCTTCAGGTTCTTGGCTGCGTCGAGCACCTCGGCATCAGCCTTGTCAGAACGGATAATCATCGCGTCCACATCCTTCACTGCATCGAGAAGCTGAGCCTTCTCTGTATATTTTTCGAGCAGCACGAGTTCGTTGCCTGCTCCCTCTATTTCTTTCTTAATGCCCTCCACAGCAGCTGCTGCGAATGGCTTTTCTGTTGCAACTAATACTTTCATTTTACTTTGAACTTTTTTACTTGGAACTTTTTTACTTTGAACTTGGAACTTGGAACTTTGAACTTTATGATTTGCTTTTTCCTTTAAAAGCTCCCAATTATAATAGATTATAATCTTTGGAGTAATCATAAAGTTCAAAGTTCAAATCTCAAAGTTCAAAGTTTCTCAAAATCCTGCATTGCCTTGACGAGTGCCTCAACACCCTCCATGGTCTGTGCATTGTAGCAGCTGGCACGGAAACCACCTACTGAACGGTGACCCTTGATACCAACCATACCACGCTCTGTAGCGAAATCGAGGAATGGTTTCTCCAACTCCTTGTACTCATCATTCATTACGAAGCAGATGTTCATCAATGAACGGGAAGCTTCTTCTACAGTACCCTTGAAGAGCTTATTGCGGTCAATCTCTGAATAGAGAACCTCAGCACGCTCGTGAGCACGCTTGTCAGCAGCCTCAACACCACCGTTAGCCTTCAACCAGCGGAGATTCTCCATCAAGGTGTAGATAGGAACTACAGGAG
>OIZF01001987.1_pt1 | contig 10734 bp, 10 predicted proteins | sample 1588471 | NCBI WGS metagenome assembly OIZF01 (sample SAMN03283279) | human gut metagenome | biome: human-associated habitat; material: feces | host: Homo sapiens | place: Peru | collected 2012
CAATCGCTATTTCAATAGTGATTGTCCTTTTTACTTATTTTTATAAGGCACGTTCTGCCAAAACATCTTCTGGCATTTGCTCAAGAAGATGATTCAAGGCTGCCACATCAATGTAGCGATCAATACCAGCAGTCCCTGTCACAAATTCACTTAAGCCACTAATATCTTGCTTTTGACTCAAGAAAGTGAGATAAGATTTCACCTCACCGCCAATACCGTCGAGGTTATCCCATGTTGGTGTCCAATAATCAAACAACTTAGTCGTGGCTAAAGCATTGAACATTGCTGGTTGCCACAAGTCATGCGTTGCTTGATATTCAGTCGCTAAACCTTCATGGAAACCACGTAACATGTTCACCACATTGTCACTGACCACATCCTTGACTGATGCTGCCTTAAATTGTGCCAATCGCTTGTCAGCAAATTCACGTTCCGCCTGCATTTGTGCTTCAGTCAGCTTTGGTTCAAGTGCGACGACGTTATCCGCATCCTTTAAAGGCTTCATCTTAGGTGACAGACCTCTAAACGTTTCTGCAATCACTGGTAAATTAAAATGGTCATCTTTATCATCAACCAACAAGAACTTAAATTGCAAATCATCAATCGCAGAAGATGTTTTCATTAATTCAGCCACATCTTTACCTTGCCACTTGAAGAAGTTGATGGCCATGACCGTTCGCATAATCATACGCCAGAAGTTAATATCAAACTTCGGTGCTTGTGCCACAAAGCGGTCGTTCACACTACCTTCTTTAACCAAGAATTGCTGCATATCGTAGAGCACCGGCACAAGCATGACAAAATAACGCCAATCACGATCGTCACTGTTGACCAATGCGGCTTGCATCACTTCATTTAACTTGACGACAGCCCGTTCGTTACTCGTGAAACTGGTAAAGTTATGATTAACCATCATCGCGATGACATCATCCAAAAAGAATGACGCCACTTCAAATGTCTCCGGACTATATTTTTGTCGATGTGTCAAATAATACCGTGCGCGTAAAAATCCAGCGAATTCATTATAGTTAAATTCCGGCAACTTATGCTTATTCATAAATTTCTGTTGCTGTTGTCGGTGCTTAAAATTCTTAATTTGTGCTGACTTACCTTGCTTCATCTTTGCTTAGCGTGCGAGATTACGCACGCCCCCCTTCTTAAATATTTTAGATACTAAGATCCAAACTATACTTCCCATGACCAAATTCGCGTAAGCGGAACTGGAAAACTTGTTCCTGACGTTCTAATGCCGGAGTCGCCACAATGGCTTGTTGTTTTTTAGCTAATTCAGCCACTTCAATGGCCCCATTAATCGCAGACATCACTGGTGCAAACAACTTCGTATCTGCTGAAACATAAAACATGTCGGCATTGCCATAGGTTGCCGATCGGCGCGTCAAATTAACCGAAACTTTGTAACGATTCGCCTCGAAAACAATATGATTATAATTGAAATCATGTGCATAGTGGAATAATGAGGAAATAAATTCCCCTGCGTCAAACTTTTCTTTTGCCATACTTTTGGACGTCCCCAACGGCACGTCATTCCTTTAACTTGAATTCGTTCTTTTTCTATTGTACAGATAAATCCCCAGTCTGACCACTAATTCGCCTGACTTTACCACGATTTCCCTGAAAAATCAGACCATCATCCCCGACAAATGATATTATTTTGATACTAAATTGGGTAAATTATTTGTATTTTACATCATTTTAGCGTAAAATAGAAAGGTATTTTTAATAAATACGCTGGTTACGTTGTTAAGTCAATAACGGCGTATCAAAAATCAATCGGAGGATTTTATGGAAGACAAAGGAAAGACATTTTTCGGTCAACCGTTAGGACTGTCAACACTGTTCATGACTGAAATGTGGGAGCGTTTCTCATACTATGGTATGCGCGCCATTTTGCTTTACTACATGTGGTACCTCATCAGTACTGGTGATTTACACATTACACGAGCAACCGCCGCATCAATCATGGCGATTTACGCTTCAATGGTTTACCTTTCTGGTACGATTGGTGGTTTCGTAGCTGATCGTATCATCGGAGCACGTCCAGCTGTATTCTGGGGCGGTGTTCTCATTATGCTTGGACATATCGTGCTCGCTTTGCCTTTTGGCGCAAGCGCATTGTTTGGGTCAATCATCTTAATTATTATCGGAACTGGTTTCTTAAAGCCAAATGTTTCAACATTAGTTGGCACATTGTATGACGAACATGATCGTCGTCGTGACGCTGGTTTCTCAATCTTTGTGTTTGGTATTAACTTAGGTGCTTTCATCGCGCCACTTGTTGTTGGTGCTGCACAACAAGCCGCTGGCTACCACGTTGCCTTCTCATTGGCAGCAATCGGTATGTTTATCGGTTTGCTGGTTTATTACTTCGGTGGTAAGAAAACATTGGATCCGCATTACTTGCGTCCAACTGATCCACTAGCACCGGAAGAAGTTAAGCCATTGCTGGTTAAGGTCAGCTTAGCTGTTGCTGGCTTTATTGCAGTCGTCGTTGTGATGAACCTTGTCGGTTGGAATTCATTACCTGCCTACATCAACCTCTTGACGATTGTTGCAATTGCTATTCCAGTTTTCTATTTTGCTTGGATGATCTCATCAGTAAAGGTGACATCAACTGAACGGTTGCGTGTTGTGTCTTACATCCCGCTCTTCATCGCTGCAGTTTTGTTCTGGGCGATTGAAGAACAAGGTTCAGTGGTGTTAGCAACATTTGCTGCTGAACGGGTGGATTCATCTTGGTTCCCTGTTTCATGGTTCCAATCACTTAACCCACTCTTTATCATGCTTTATACGCCATTCTTTGCTTGGCTATGGACAGCTTGGAAGAAAAACCAACCGTCATCACCAACAAAGTTTGCCGTTGGTTTGATGTTTGCCGGCTTAAGTTTCTTATTGATGGCCATTCCTGGTGCCTTGTATGGTACAAGCGGTAAAGTGTCACCACTCTGGTTAGTTGGCTCATGGGCCCTCGTAATTGTCGGTGAAATGTTAATCTCACCCGTTGGTCTGTCAGTCACAACTAAGTTGGCGCCAAAAGCCTTTAACTCACAAATGATGTCAATGTGGTTCTTGTCATCTGCTGTTGGTTCGGCTTTGAACGCACAACTGGTTACGTTGTATAACGCCAAGAGCGAAGTTGCTTACTTCTCATACTTCGGATTAGGTTCTGTCGTACTTGGTATTATTCTCGTCTTCCTCTCAAAGCGTATCCAAGCTTTGATGCAAGGTGTTGAATAATTAAAAGGCGCTCACAATAATGTGAGCGCCTTTTTTATGCACATTTATTTAACATCTTCGGCTTTATCGGCAACTTTTTCAGCAGCCTTGTCGACCTTGTCGTTAACTTTTTCAGCCGTCTTAGCAACGTTTTCGTTGACCTTTTCGGCAGCCTTATCAACATTTTCATTGACCTTTTCAGCTGTATCAGCAGCTTTATCTGAGAAGTCTTCCGCTTCAACTTGCGCAGCTTCAGCCAAATCACGCAATGATTCATCAAGGTTAAGATCAGCTTGTGTCAATTCAATATCGTGATTATTGAACTTTTCACGTAATTCATTTAATGAGGCTTGTGCTTTGTCCACATAGCTCACCGCTAGATCTTTTGCCTTGTTAACGTAAGGCGTCGCTTGGTCTGCCAAGTGCTTGACTTGATCTGCAGCCAAATCAATTTGTTCGCCATACTTTTCTTGGCTCTTATCTTTTAATTCAGCAACCTTAGCTTTCGCCTTTTCTGTCACATCACCAGCGAAGTCAGCTGTGGCATAAGCGGCATCATAGGCCTTTTCACGCAAGGCATCCGTTGTTTCAGTTGCCTTAGCCTTTAATTCTTCTTGACGGTTCTTTGGTAACGCTTTGAACGCAGCCAATGCAGCTGCGCCTGCAGCAATCCCAATTAAAAATCCTTTAGCTTTTGACATTTACTTTGTCTCCTTTTTTGATGATTTTTTGTGACTATACTTACGCATAGCTGTCTTAGCGACAGACGCCGCCATCCCAGTTGCACCAAAGCCCCGTACGAGCTTTGAAGCAGCAAAGCGACTTGTCACACTTTGTACCGATGCATTGAGCTCCGATACTGTGACCGATAAGTCAGCAACTGCTTGCACAGTTGGATCTAATGTCTTCATCTTGTCGTTGACATCAGTCAATAGTTCATTGGCGTTGCCAAGAATTTCATTGCTCGAGCGGGCAATCGTGTCCACGTCGAACGTAATAATCTTAAGTGATTGCGTTAGGCGCATTAGGAATATACCGATAAATATTACCAGTAATAAGAAAGCGACCGCAAAAATGATAAGTGCCCATTGTCCTGGTGCCATAAATCCCCCCATACCGTGATATTTAGTGTATTTGCTGTAACGCTTTCGCATTAAAATAAAATAATACGCGCACAACATAGTATAAGTATAACAAAAAAAGTTACTCAACGAGTAACTTTTGTTTATCAGTGGGCATAGTCTGTTGCGCGTGTTTCGCGGACGACTGTAATCTTCACATGTCCAGGATACTCCAGCTTTTCCTCAACATCTGATTTGATGTCATGGGCTAAGACTGTTGCCTGAAGATCCGTTAATTTAGTTGGTTCCACAATCACCCGAACTTCGCGTCCAGCTTGAATGGCAAAGGCGCTTTCAACACCGTCATAACGGTTAGCGATTGCTTCCAAATCCTTCAAACGTTGGACATAGTTTTCAAGTGATTCACTACGCGCACCCGGACGGGCGGCACTAATGGCATCAGCAGCTGTCACTAATTCTGAAATTGGTGACGTTGCCGGTACATCGCCGTGATGTGACGCAATGGCATTGATCACATCCGGCTTTTCGTTAAACTTCTCGGCAAGACGAACACCCAATTCAACGTGGGAACCTTCGACTTCAGCGTCAACTGACTTACCGATATCATGTATTAATCCAGCGCGCTTCGCAAGCGCGACATCCATTTTAAGCTCTGCTGCCATCATTCCCGCAAGTTTTGCGACCTCGATTGAATGTTGGAGCACATTTTGACCGTAAGACGTTCGATAATTCATCCGGCCAATCATTTTAATCAAATCTGGGTGTAGGCCACGTAAGCCAAGCTCAAATACCGCTTCTTCACCCTTTTCACGAATTGTTTCATCAATCTGTCGACGTGCCTTTTCAACGGTTTCTTCAATCCGAGAAGGATTAATTCGCCCGTCTGCGACTAAGGCGTCTAGCGCCATTTTAGCAATTTCACGACGAACAGGATCAAAACCACTCAGGACAACTGATTCTGGCGTATCATCAATGATCAAATCAATACCGGTCAATGATTCTAATGTTCGAATATTACGACCTTCACGACCAATAATTCGGCCCTTCATGTCTTCGCTTGGTAAGTGGACAACTGATACCGTGACATCAGCCACCGCATCTGCTGCCGACCGTTGAATCGCTTGCACAATAATATTACGTGCGCGCTTTTCGGCTTCACTCGTTGCGTCATCTTCTGCTTCTTTCACTAAAGCAGCACGCTGACGTACCAAACTTTGTTTCGTTTGACTTAAAATTTGTTCTTTTGCGTCCGCAGGGGTTAATTGGGCAATTTCTTCCAATTTCTCCTGTTGCGCCGTCACTAAGTCATTGGCAACGGTCTTTTTATGATTCGCATCATCCAACCGTTGCTGTACTTGGTTTTCTTTTTGAATCAATTGCGCATCACGCTGATTCAAGGCCGCATCTTTCTTGTCGAGGTTCGAGATACGATCTTCAAGCCGTTGTTCTTGTTGCTGCAGCTGCTTTTGACGATCTTTGAAATCCTGGTCCACTTGATTACGATAATCTTGGGCCATTTCTTTTGCGTCAGTTTTCGCTGCACGTATGAGACTTTTAGCTTCTTTGTTTGCTTCTTCAAGAATGTTAGCTGCAATTTGTTTCGTTGCGTTAATTTGTTTGTTATCTTGCCAAAGACGACCATAATAACCAACAACGAGACCAATTACGATTGCGAAGAGTGCTGAAATGACTGTTACTATCATGTGTTTCATTCCTTTCAGCTTGTGAAATTTCAACTATTCCACATATATTAAGTATAGCTGTAAACTTACTTAACGTCAAACCCCAAGCCGGTCTTCCCCTTAATGTTTTAAGCGCCGACCCAGCTCTCTTTCTTGATCACGGCGTTTGATATCTTCGCGTTTATCATACTTCTTTTTACCACGCCCGATCCCAATCAGTACTTTGGCAAAACCGTGTTTGAGGTACACCTTTAGCGGGACAATGGTCACCCCTGGTTCGGCTGCAGCACGAGCCAATTGTGTAATTTCTCGCTTGTGCAACAATAATGGCCGTGTGCGAGTAGGGTCAACGTTGAATTGATTGCCTTGCGCATAGGGCGCAATCGTCACATTCGTTAATAGCGGTTGCCCATTGTGAATCGTCACGAAACCATCTCCGATGGTAATTTGCCCCGCCCGAACAGATTTGATTTCAGTTCCAGTTAGCGCAATCCCAGCTTCAAATGTGTCTTCAATCGCATAATTAAATCGTGCTTTACGATTTTGTGCCAGATATTTTTCTGTCTGTTGTTGCTTTTTTGCCATCCTGTTCCCGCCACTCATAAAGTTCGTTACTTAGGCCTATTGCCCTTAAAAATTGCGTTTTGCGTCACGCTTTTGACCTTGCTTGGCATCCAAGCTGCCGCGCCGTTGACGTGGTCCTTCAGACTTACCACGCCGTTCGTTTTTACGGCGTTCTTCACGGTTACGGCCCTTGCCAAACTTGCCGTTGTTTTTGGCGGCAACACGGATATCTGTTGTCGGCGCACTTTCTGGATCAACTAACATAAAGTCAACTGTGCGTTCTTCCTTGTTAACACGCAAAACTTTAACACGTACTTTTTGCCCAATTTGGAAAATACGGTGCTTAGAGCGACCAATCAAGGCAGCGTGGGCTTCATCATATTCATAATGATCATCCGTCAGATTAGAGATATGCACTAACCCTTCCACCGTGTTCTCAAGACTAATAAACAAGCCAAACTTCATAGCTGAGTTGACGACCCCATCAAATTCAAGGCCAACCTTGTCCAACATGTATTCAGCCTTCTTCAACGCATCCACATCACGTTCTGTGTCAATCGCACGCCGTTCACGCGCACTCGTGTCTTCCCCAATTTGACCTAACTTATCAGCGTATTTTGCTTGCGCTTCAGGGCCATAGCCATGCTTTTCGTACCACTTAATTAAGCGGTGAACCGTCAAATCAGGATAACGTCGAATTGGTGACGTAAAGTGCGTGTAGTAAGACGCACCCAAACCAAAGTGACCAATTGGATCTGGCGCATACTTCGCCTGCTTCATTGCCCGCAACATCATCGTTGAAATCATTTGTTCAGCGGGATCACCAGCCACATCAGCCATTAACTGTTGCAACATTGCTGGGGTAACCTTGCTTGGATCACCATAAACGGGGTGTCCCAATGCCTTTGCAAATTCAAAGAATGACTTCGCCCGTTCTTCATCCGGCATTTCGTGAATACGATAAAGGAATGGTACTTCGAGCTTATCAAAGTGTTCCGCAACTGTTTCGTTTGCCACTAACATAAAGGATTCAATCATCCGTTCTGCTGTACCACGTTCACGTAACTTAATGTCGACAGCCTTGCCTGCATCATCCACAATCACTTGGGCTTCTGGGGCGTCAAATTCGATAGCGCCACGCTTTTTACGCATGTTGTACAAAATGTCATGTAATTCACCCATGACTTTAAACATTGGTGTCAACTGTGCGTATTCATCTTGAACAAACACATCACCATCAAGAATCTTGTTGACCGCATCATAAGTCATGCGGGCATGAGACTTGATCACAGAGGTGTGCAAACGGTGGTTCACCACTTGTCCTTGTGGGTTGATTTCCATTTCAACCGACATTGCCAAACGGACCACATTCGGATTTAATGACGCAATCCCATTTGAAATGTTACGTGGCAACATTGGAATCACGCGATCCGTCAAATAAACGGATGTTCCGCGCTTATAGGCTTCCGCATCAATGGTTGAGCCTTCCGTCACATAGTGTGACACATCGGCAATATGCACGCCGAGGTGATAATTACCATTATCTAACTTCCAAGCCACAACGGCATCATCGATATCTTTCGTGTCGGCACCATCAATTGTGACCAGTGTTTGTTCAGTCAAGTCTTCACGGCCGGCCCAATCAGATTTTGGCACGTCAACCGGAATTTTTGCTGCATCATCCAACACTTCTTGCGGGAATTCACTTGGCACCTTCTTGGCATAAACAATTTGTAAAATATCCATGCCAGGTTCATCTTTGTAACCCAGTGTTTCCGTCACTGTCGCCACTAATTCACGTGGGTGCACCTTGTCAGGGAAACGTGTTACCTCAGCAACAACAACTTGCCCATCGTTTGGCGTAATACCATCAGCACTCACCAAGACTTTATAGCCCATGGCCTTTTTGTCACTGAGTTTGATTTCCCCAATCATCCCCTTAGCTTCTGAACCAAGCGAAAAAGTGCCCACAACACGTTCAAAAGCGTGGCTGATAATTTCTTCAACTTTACCCTCTGGGCCACGGTCGGCTGATGCGGATGGTTTCACCGTTGAAACGCGCACCGTATCCCCTTGCATGGCCTGTAATGTGTTTTCAGGATTGATAAAAAAGTCAGGTAATTCACTGTCATATTTCACAAAGCCAAAGCCTTTGTCATTGGCGTGATATTCCCCAATCACTTCACCAGCATTGACGTTATATGTGAATTGTCCATCGTTTTCGATGGCCTCCCCATCACGCACAAGCGCATTCATCGCGTTGACCACGTCTTGGTAGCCTGCTGCTGAATTCATGCGCAAGCCGTCTGCCATATTTTGTGCGCTAAAAGATTGTTCGCGGTTTGCTTTTAAAAAACCGCCAATTTGAGATTTTAATTGTTCTACTGTCATAATTGCCTCTTTCTATATTTTTCCAAAATAAAAAGTCAGTCTACAAAAAGAGCAAACTGACCTTCATCATTTTTAATGCGCTGACAAGTACATGAGGGCAAAACCGATAATGAACCACAACCCGCCTAAAATAGCTGTTGCGCGTCGCATTACCGCTTCAAACCCGCGTGACTTTCGTTCAGCGAATAAATCGCCAGCGCCACCTGATAAAGCAGATAACGCATCTTGTTGTTTACTTGGTTGCATCATGACTGTCACAATGAGCAATAGACCCACGACAATCAGAGCAACGGTGAGTATTTTTGCCACAGTCATAACTCCTCATTAAATCATTAATACTTATTATAACAAAATTTAACGCCGTGTGCACGACATTTTATCACAGCACGCTGACGCTTGCCAATAACAACTTAATTCCCAGCTGCCAAGCTAAACATCAAAATCCCACCAGCAATGGCCACGTTCAAACTTTCCGCTTGACCGTGGATTGGAATATACAAGTTAGCTGTTGTTTTGGCAGCTAATGTTGCTGACATCCCCTGGCCTTCGTTGCCAACAATCAACGCAAATTGCGTACTTGGTTCGATTTGACGATAAGATTGTGCTGCTTCATCCAATTGTGACCCATAAACTGGCAAGCCATTGGCTGTCAAAGCATCCGTCCATTCATTCAAGTCACCATTCAAAACTTCCAAATGGAACTGTGAACCTTGCATTGCTCGCACAACCTTTGGTGCGTATGCATCAGCAGTGCCTTCACCCAAGACAACGCCCTTGAAACCAGCAGCATCAGCTGTCCGAACCAATGTCCCCACATTACCTGGATCTTGAATCTTGTCGAGCAATAGCCAAGCCCCATCATGTACATAGCTTGGATCAAACGTCTTGTCTGGTAATGAAATTTCGGCGAAAATACCTTGTGGTGTGTTAGTGCCGGCAATGTGCTTGGCTACTTCTTCACTAATTTCAAAAGCTGGGACACCGTGGGGCACATCAGCCAAGTGTGCGGCCATTTGTGCTTCTGTCGCCATCACCGCATGGAACTTTGCCTTTGCCTTGATGGCTTCTTCCACTAAATGCCATCCGTCCAACAAATAAGTCTTGTTTTCAAGACGACCTTTTTTAGTCGCGAGCTTAGCCCATGCTTTCACACGACTATTTTGATTTGATAAAATACGATCCATGATAACTTCTTTCTGTTCGCTTAAGAACTGACAAAAGTACGCCAAATTTTTGGCGTACTTAAAGATTAACGCTGCTGTTTCCCAGCATTACGATTACGTTTTGATTGTTGTGAGGCGTCTGTTGTTTGTTTAGCCTCCGGTGCTGCCGGCGTACCTGATGCCGTTGGCGCACGGTCAGCTAGCAAATCATCGGCTGTTTTCTTAACCTTAAATTCACGTGCGACACGCTTTTCCAAACCAGGGCGTTGGAAGTGCAGAATCAACGACTGCAACAAGGCAAACAAGCCACCAACAATAAAGTACAAACCAATGGCGCCACTGGCAATCATGGCAAACACAAAAATCATGATTGGACTGATTAGCATCATTGTTGCTGATGCCTTCTTTTGTTCTTCCGGCATCCGTAACACCGCAATCCAGGCTTGTACCAAGTAAACTACGCCGGCTATGATTGCAAAAATCAATTGCGGTTGGCCTAAGCTAAGCCCAAAGAACGTTGCGCCTTTCAACGCTGGTGCGTGCAAAATGGCCGCATACAAACCAGAAAAAACAGGTAACTGCATCGCCAAGGTCAAAAATGAAATCCCGCCAATGACA
>OIZF01001988.1_pt1 | contig 10724 bp, 7 predicted proteins | sample 1588471 | NCBI WGS metagenome assembly OIZF01 (sample SAMN03283279) | human gut metagenome | biome: human-associated habitat; material: feces | host: Homo sapiens | place: Peru | collected 2012
TCTTGTACTCCTTCTTGTTGAGATAACCATTGTTGACACCCCAAAGCATACCGTATGTGAAGAAGGCAGTACCACTGGTCTCTGGTCCTGGCGCATGGTCAGGGTCCATCATCGAACGAGTCCAATATCCCTCTGGCTGCTGGATCTCAGCTACCGCCTTCGCCAACTTCTGATACTTGTCCACGAAGAACTGATAGTGTTGATAGTCCTTAGGCATATCTTGCAGCACCTTGGCCAAGCCAGCTAGTACCCATCCGTCGCCACGAGCCCAGAAGTCCTTCTTGCCGTTGGCACTCTTATGCTTTGGATATACATATTTGCCATCACGGAAGTAGAGATTGGTCTCCTTGTCGAGCATAATCTCGTCGGTGGTGAGGAGGTTGGCATAGAGCTTGTCGAGATACTTCACGTCGCCAGTGAGTTTGTACATCTTGGTCATCACAGGCATCACCATATAGAGGGCATCACTCCACCACCAATAGTCGGTAGGCTCGGAGTAAGCCTCATAGTGCATCACCTCCTTGGCACGCTTCACCATATATTCAGAGGCAGCGGCATTCCCCTTGGCAGCCTCGATGTTGTAGAGGTCGATATAGGTCTGGAAACAGATCTGCCAATCACCGAAGAGCACATGGTCCTTGCCTTCGCCGTATGGTTTGTACTTCCACTTGGCAGGGTTTGCCTCGGTAGCACCCGACCAGTCGTTGTGCTCAGCCCATCGGATGGTATAGTCGAGCATCTTTTGGTCTTTGAGCATCTTCCACACCTCCATATTGCCGGTATGGTAAGCTGCGTTGTCCCAGAAGGAGCGAACCTCAGGCTTATTGTTGGTCTGCCAGTAGTTGTTCACCTTCTGTATCATCTCCACGATTTGCTCGTGGTTCCAAGTCTTGGAAGCCTTTACTTTCTTCTTAGCCTTGGTTAGCTTGGCTGCCTTCATCGTCTTCTGTGCAGAAGCAATAGAAGTATATACAGGAGCTGTAGCATTAGCTTGAAGAGCAAGCGAAGCGACAGCGAACATCAAAAATATCTTTTTCATATCGTCTTAAGGCGTATGCCCCATTTATCATTTATAATTTATCATTTGTCATTTAAATATCACCATTTATCCTTGGTGGTGATGTCATCTTTCCACTGGTGATCCTTAGGGAAAGCTTGGTTGTTCCATGCCTTCACCTGTGTCCAAGGCTGGGCTGCGTCGGTCCAGAAAGGATGGTCGGCAGGCAAGCCAAGAGGCATGAAGGCAAGGGTGGTCATATAGAGAGAACCATTGTTGGTGTACCAGTCTGCCACGTTCTTTTGGTTGGTTCCACAGAAACCGATGGAGAGATAGCCCTTCTCATTGAAGTTGTTCTCCTGGTCGAACATACGATGGAGCACCTTGGTCAAGGCAGCACGCACCTGACCGTTGCTCAAGTCGATAGGCAACTTCTGATACCAAGCCATCAAGGCGAGTGGTTGCATAGTAGCCATACGATAAGGGATGCTTCGTCCGAAAGCAGGGAAGGTACCCTCAGGAGAGATGAAACGCTCCAAGATGAGGCTATACTTCTGGCAACGCTTCAACTCACGGTCGTAATACTTCTTGTAGTCGAGACGAGTGTTAGCCTTGGCATCTACCATCGCCTGCAAGGTCTCCAAGTACATCGGATGGAACACATAACTACTGTAGTAGTCGAAGGCAAAGACAGGACCATCAGAATACCAGCCATCACCCACATACCACTCTTCCATCTTGCGACAAGCCGAGTTGACACGATATTGGTCGTAGTCGCCACCTGCCTTCGCCATGAAACTCTCGATGGTAGAAGAGAAAAGCAACCAGTTAGTATATGGAGGATCGATATGGCGGAGCTTGGCAAACTCCTTTAGGTAGCGTTGCTTGGTCACGTCATCCAATGGCATCCACAAGGTGTCATAAGCACGGAGGAAACTCTCGGCGATGTAAGCGGCATCCACCAAGTTCTGTCCACCGATACCCCAACAGAGATAGTCTGGATTCTGAGGATCGACAGCGTTCTTGTAGGAAGCCAAAGCCCACTCACGCAGTTGCTTGCGCTGCTTGCCCTCGGCAGTATTGTCATCCGGCAAGGTAAGCCAAGGAGCCACGCCAGCCATCAATCTACCGAAGCACTCCATGTAGAGCACCTTCTTGTTGCGGTTGTCGAAGCTCGGACTGAACTCCGTCTGCATGTTCTTTTGCAACTCGCCCTTCGCCATGTTTTCCAACACGGGTTGAGCCATCTTGTAAGCCAAGGAGCACCAATATTCACGGTCGCTCTGCTGTTGTACCTTCTTCTTGGCACTCATCCCAACGAAAGGAACCAACGCCAAAAGGACGGTCATCACGATAGTTTTATATATATTATTCATAGATAAGTTGTAATTTGCTATTGTTTGTTTAGTTATTGTTATTCTTTTAAGCTTTTAAGCGTAGAGATGTACCCATTGCAGGTAATCTCCACAAAGATAGGTGATTTTCTTCAGAAACAAGCAGAGCGACCGGTATTTTTATTATTTTTTCAGTATTGGCATACCGTTCTCCCAGGAGATAGGTATCCACAAATGTCGGCTGTTGCTCAAATGCTTTGGATTCCAGATGTCTGCCATGAACACATAGTCGGCACCATGGAACATCTTCTTTTGCGTAGCTGTCTCCACCTTATATATATAGGTACCCTGCGCGCCGAAGGTCTTGTCGGCTTTCTCACCACGGCACGGATTAGGGAGTTGCTCCCAAGGACCATAGATATTCTTAGCCCTGAACATGCGAGCCGCATTAGGAGCCCAACCCGTACATCCGCTTGTAATCATCCAGTAAGTGTCTTTCGTCTTGAAGATCGTTGGAGCTTCGTTCTGTCCACCGGCAGCCACTCGTACATAACTGCCATTGTGTGTCATGTAATCATCTGTGAGTTGGGCGATTTGGAGCGTCAAGTTATCCTCAGAAGAGTAGATATGATATGCCTTTCCGTCATCATCGACGAAGATGGTCATGTCTCGTGCCATCTGTCCACCAGCGAAGTCACGCATCCAGAACATACCTCGCTCTATCTGCGTACGCCACTGTGGTGTCCACCATTGCTTCATCTCTGGGAAGAGGAGTTGATGGCGAAGGTCGGTGGTGTCTGGCTTGGCGAATCCTACCGGATAGATACCAGGGTTCACTCTACCAGAGCGCACAAACTTGAAAGGTCCGAAAGGAGTGTCGCTGACAGCCACACCATAACGAGCTGCACCATATCCTCGTCCTTTCAGTTCGAGGTGGAACCACATCACGAACTTCTTGGTCTTCTCATTGTAGAGCACCTTAGGTCGCTCGATGATGCAACCGCCCTCGATGTCGCTTCCAGATTCATTTGAGACAGGGAGCACCAGTCCGTGGTTAGTCCAGTCCTTGAGATTCTTGGAGGTGAAGCAACTTACGCCGAGTGAGCTATAAGGTTTGCCATCCTCCGATCTACTCTCTCCGTACCAATAATAGGTACCTTTGTAGTTGAAGATGTTGCCGCCATGCGCATTGATGTGCTTGCCGGTATTATCTTTCCAGACCCCTCCGTCCATCGGAGCTTGCGCCATCATCGGCAGGCAGGCGAACATCCACAACAAAAGTAAATAGTTGATTCATGACTTTATAAAAGTTATTATTTCTTTATTGTTTCGTTAATCATTCCTTTAGGTTTCTATAACCTTCTTTGGTTTTGTTGAGTGCAAATTTAAGGACAAATCCCCATTTAAGGGGTCAAAAATCGACTAATAAAGAGTATAAATCGTGAAAAAGAGGCAAAACAGACCTAAATCACGCCTATTTTGCCTCTTTTAATATTTTCTTATCGTCTTACGACAAACTTCATCGCTTTGCCAGTGCTGGTCTTGACTACCATCACTCCTTCTGGCAATGATGCCAAGGAGAAAGTAGCCTCGCCCGACTTAACACCGCCTTGTGCTACCAAGCTTCCACCCAATGTGAAGACTTTAGCCCAAGAAGCGGAAGCATCTCGTACCACCAACTGTCCATTGGTTACTTGAATATCCAACTTGTCGGAAGCGACAGATGTCTCTGGTGTCTGAACACCTGTGGTTTTGTCTGTGCCGATGCAAATCCAGCCGACAGTTTCCTTGAATGGGTTGTAGTAATCAATAAGATTATCTGGATCGGTTGTATCTGGAATCAAACGCACTTGACACATTTTTTCTGCTGGCCCATTCGCACCTGTACGAAGTTGCGAGGTCACCTTACGGTCATAAGTCTGCAATTGGCACAGAAAATACGGATTATCTAAACTCCATCCACCATAATTGATAGCTTTAGCGTTAGTACTGGTAAAGGTCATCGGTGTATCATTCACGATAATGACCTTGTTTTCCAGTTGAGTAGTACCTTTTTCTATGGCAAGATAAGTAGCACGACGTTGTACCATCGTTTGAGATTCCTTTCCCTTCTGTCTGGTCAACACAACTTTAAATCCCTCTTTGGTTACATCCCATACACGAGCCTCGCAAGGAAACGTCTTGTTGGTTGAAATTGGAGTAACAAATACCAATGGAACCGTTTCAAATGGTTCCTTAAACTTATACTCAACAACTTCACCTTTCAAATACAAGATTGAAGTTCCATTCTTCATTACACCACCTTCATAATGAAGATTCCCCATTGTACCAGATCCAGGCTTCAACGCAAGATAAGAAGCCACTTCCGTACCTTTTGAATAATCATTCACATCAGCAGTTGCACCATTCCAAGGAAAATAATGAGAAGAGAAAAAGGAATACTTATCTCCAACCCTGGATATTTGACTCAAAGCATTGACAGATTTCGTGTCAAAATTCTTGCTTGATACCGCACCAAAGACAACAGCAGGCATTTCGTCAAAACCATATTCAAAGAAATTATATGTATCTTCGTCATTATCTGCTACAACCTTGCCCCACTGAACCTCTTCGTTACCTTCAGTACCACTCACAGCATTGAGCACTTCGGAAGAGTACAAATCCTTACCATTATAGTCAATGCCATGGATGCGATAATAATAGTTACCAGCTTCTGCTACATTTTCCTTATAACTATAGGTTTTGGCAGGACTATCTTCAATCGTAATTTCATTCAAACGCTCCCATTCGCCTTTGAGTCCTTTTTTTCGCTCTACATACATATTGTCCAGCAAATCGCCACTAGGGTTTTTCCAAGAAAGCGTACAAGTGTAACTTCTTGGTGTAAACACTGCTGTCAAGCCAGCTGGTGCTTCCGTTCGTGGATTCTTTGGTATGTATTCCTTAGCTGAATTATAAGCCATAGCTGGGCGTAAGTTGGCGTAATACTCACCTATTGGAGTCAGTTTGTTATTGGCAACGGCATAACGACAGTCCTGTACATTATTATAGAACGCATATCGCTCAATATATGAAGCATCGTTCAAGTAGTCAAGGATAGGTCCCATGTGCTGTTTCTCGATTGCATAATTGGCATCCGAAGCCGATGTGTTACTGCCAGGCCATCCTGTCCAGTTGGCACCATAGTTCATCTCGGTAATCCAAATAGGGCGACCACCACATCGACGGCTGATATTCTCCAATTGACTTTTCCAGCTATTTACGTCACTATACCAATAAGCATGTACAGCAATAAAGTCACAACGCCATCCACGTGCGTCAATAGAGTCGATGAATTCATAGAGCCAATTATAAATGCCAGATACAGCTGGTGAGCCCAAGCGACGACCTGTTGCCATCAACGCAGGCCAATCTTCCAAGACTTGCGCAACAGTAGCATAGTGCTCTCTTGAATCGGCTGTATTATCTGGTTCGTTATGTGCCAAGATATTGGCACTACCTACATTACCCACATCGGCAATACCAGGCCATCCTATATGATGGCGTTGAGAAATATATTCACGATCCGTCCAATCACTATGCGTGCTAGCATCCCAATTGTATGCCCATCCTGTGTTCAACATTTTCTGTACGTCATCACTCCAATAGCCAGCCCAACCACGCTTGATGACATTGTTCCACTTACTAATACGGATGTAGGAAATTCTTCCATTCAAGACCTTTGGCAAAGAAGCGATCTCTAAGTCTGCCTTGTCAGCAATGAATACACGGCTGTAACCCTGTCCGCTTGGCTGATTTGAGAAACAAACCATATAGCCACGCTTCAATTTGAAACTGCGGATTTGGTTATTGAATTCCTTATCATTAGCTAAACTATAGATGGTATTTACATCATAGCTGTTCTTCATTGAACCACCATAGTTTGCCTCCGTATAAACAGACAGTACTTGCTTTTCCGGATAAGGCAACAACATACAGCCAGCTCGGAAAACACGCAACTGACAGTTAGTGCCACTCACAGCTTTCTCACCATTAATAGTAACCGAACCGATATAGTTCTTTGCCTTACTAGGAAGGAGGGCATCAAAGATGACAACCGCCTTCTCTGGATTGGTAATATCAATGCTACCCGTTGTTGCAAACGGAGTAGCAGAAGAAATGTGATAGTCAACACTTCCCCCCAAGGTAACAGGAGCTGTTACCTGCTTTACCGTTTGGGTCTCGTTGTCGGCAAAAGCGAATGCCGACACACCCAACAGTATAGAAAGTATGAAGCTTCTTAATTTCATAACTTAATATAGATTTAATTAAACATTAGATAATTCCAGTTCATTATTTCACAACCACCTTCTTGCCATCGACAATGTATATGCCACTTGGCAAACCTACAAGGTTGTCTGAATTGTTACGAACCTGCAGACCACTCAAGGTGTAAACTCCTTGCTGGCGAATAGGCTCTTCCGACTTTATCTCATGGATGCCAGTTGTAGGAACTTTCAAGCCATAATAATAGAGACGCACATTGGCAAATATAGTCCAATAGCTTGATTCGGAATTAGTTCCTTTCAAACCTATTGTCAGCAAACGCTTTGAGGATTGGTAGAACTGATAAGTATTCTCATACAAGCCCTTGCCAAAGTAAGCACTGGCAGACTGCATATCATTAGGAACATACTGAGTGCCTACAGTCGATTCCTTACCCTTTCCCAGCTTTTGGTCTTGTGCATCCTGCATAATATTGCAGATAACTTGTTTGTTTCTGGCATTACCCAGATAGATAAATGGATTTACGTTATTATTACCATTCGCATAGTCAGTAAATACTGTTGAAATAGAACCTGGGCGTTGGAAACCTTGCACCTTCATTTCATACGTACCTTTTGGCATACTTGACAGTTTCTGAGAAACATCCAAATTCTTCTCATAAAACTCACCACAAGAATAGTTGATTGTAGGCAACTCAGTTGAGTTATTGGCAGTCCAGCCATCTGAAGAAGCCAATGTAGGATTCTTCACAAAGAAGGTGATGTCGAAAGGTTGATTAGGATCAGTTGCTTGTACATTTGACAAGAATGTACGAGCAGCATCCTCTGCATCAGTAGCTAAAGCATCCAACTCATCTGCAGACAAACCTTGTGTCTTGCTAGCCAATTCTTCCAAGGAAGCCTTATATTCTGCATCAGCGCCTTCGGTCAATTCCGAATGAGGCACTTGAAGCAAAGCTTCCCACTTCACCATCTTCTCATTGAACTTATCCAAAGCAGGACGGAAGCTCTCACCTAACACCGATACCTCTTGTGAATTGAGCAGCAACCAACGTTGCGCACCAGCGTTCTGAGCAAAAGACAAATTTTCTACGGACAATTGGGTCTTATTATCTTGAGCAGTAAGGCAATTAGCCGTATTGCTGCTCACAAACGCAATCCAAAAAGCACTTCTCGACTCACCATTGATGGTAGCTACCTCCACTGGTGAAGGCAAAAAGTGGAATTTCTCGAAAGCCGTAGGTACATCCACATCCTTAGTTCTGATGTCATTGGCTCCCTTAGAGTAATAAGACATGTAACGTCCTGTTGCCGCATTCTTCAAAGAATAATAGCAAGTAACAGGATCAAAAGTAACATACCAAGCGGCATTGTCGTTAGTCAAAGCCTCGTCAGAGGTCATCTCTTCCCAACTCAAACTGCCATCACTAGTGACGCTGAGGAACTTGGAACCTAATCCATAGCTCTCATTCTTGATATAATACTTGGTATTATCGTCCTGCTCGAAGACGTATGCTGGGATAGCAAACTGGCTATTCGTTGTTGGCAATCCATCCTCACCTAAAGCCTCAGCCAAGACAGAATTACCAATATATAAAACCTCAGTATTACCCGTATCCTCATGTGCGCCATTAATACCATATGGCCACATGTGGGTTCCATCACCATTCAACTGCTCCGTAGGATTATTATCCCAAAAACGCAAAGCACGGGTGGTACGAGTACCCAGCCAATAGCCACTTGTGCTTTTGGCACGCAAGAATGAAGGACCATACCAAGTGGCATGGGTTCCGACACCAATGGCATGAAGCATCTCATGGAGCAAGGTACCCGTCTTCTGATAAGACGCATTAGGACCGACACGCATCCAACCACCATAGCTACAGTCGGCGGTCGGAGTATCTGCACCATAGCCGATGTTGACATAGAGTCCCTTGATACCCGTATATTCATTCCACAAATCAATCGCTTGCTTGGATGCACTCTGAATACGAGCCAAGGCATCGGCAGGGAAGCCATCACGAATACCATAATTCACGCCACCCTTTGGACGGGTGATTGCCTTAATAGGGTCGCCATAAATCACATCGCCGTTGATCTTCTGCACATACGCACGGATGTAATACACCGTGGATGGAGTCAAATCGGAAAGGCGATAGATATTGCCATTGTTCGACAAATAAGCAGTACAGGTTTGGTCATCAACGGTAGGACGCTCATTCGTCTCAGAATAGCAAAAGCCTTGGCTCTTGATTCCAGATGTAATACCAGAGACCGTCATTCTACCAAAGATATGGGTAGCACCGCTCAACCACACCTTATTGGTTACAACGGAAGCTTCTGCTGCAAAAACTGGCATAGCGGTGCTGATTCCACAAGCCAGCACCAATGCCATCAAAAACTTTTTATATCCATTCATAGGTTTTACGTCTTATTATTTCTTAGTTATTTGTTTTCTTCCTTTAGTCACATAGACTTTACCCTTGGGAACCATGCGAAGACGAGTGCCATCCAATCCATAGATGGCTTTCTGGGCTTGCGCCTTGTCTGCCTCAACTCCCTTGATGCCTGTAGCTGCATCAAGATAAGTCAACTTGAAGTTGTCGAAGCAGCACCAGTCAGCATTAATATGATTACTACTCTTGATACCCAATGTCAAAGTGCCATCCGTCACCACACATTCCAAAGAGCAATGATACAAATCCTTCGTATTGAAAGCCTGGTTGGCTTGGGTCACATTGTCTGGATAGGTGTAAGGTGACAAGGTAAACTGCTCGTTGTCATACAGAGAGCAAACTGGCTGCTCTACTCCATTGGCATACAAGTGAGCATTGATTTGTTCCGTGCCCGCCCGATGAGCAGCAGAAGCCACACTGCTACTACCTGCACGATAGAAGCTCTGTACCTCTACACGATAACGTCCATTTGGCAGATGCGACAACGTTTGATAGAAATCGAACGTCTTGTTGTAATGCTCTGCCACTCCATTCGATGCAGCCGTAAAGGAAGTACCGCTCCATCCTTCTCCACCATTGGTAAAGTCTGGATTTTGGAGCAAGAAGGTCATATCCGATACCTTACCTTCTTCTGCCATTTGACGTAAGGTTTCCTCGTAATCAGCCAAGGCTGTTTGCAATGCCTGCTCAGCAGACTGCATCGCCTCTACCTCTTCATCAAAGGTACCTGAGGTTGCCAAGGTTTCCTCACCTTTACGGATGGCTTCATCCAGAGCTGGCACGCTCACTGCACTCTGCAACTTCTTGGCTTCATTCAAGAGGTTCACCACCTTTTCCCATGTCAACAGATGATTGTACTCACGTTCGGTCAACGTCAAGAAAGAGCCATGCTGCGCCTTCACATTCCCATGGATATTCTCCTTGTCCTGTGGGTTCTTGCAATGCTCATCCAGCGATACCATACGATAGCCACCGCCACCATAGTTCATATAAGCCAACTTCCAGGTCTTGCAACCGATAGGACGGAACAAGCTTGGAGCCTCCACTGCCTGACCATTATCACTGAAGTCAAAGTTAGGGTCTATCTCCCACTGACATACACCTGTGGTCTTGTCACCAGAAGGTACCAAGGTCTTAGCTGTAGCCTGTCTGAGATGGTGCGCTCCACTCTCAGTCTTGTAAATCATCACATACTGATCATCCAACTTGTTGTAAGCGATGTCAGCATCGATGATGTCGTAGCCAGGGTCGAAGTAGAGCTTTGGAGATGTGAAACCACTCAAATCCTCATTGACCAGAGAATAGTAGATGCGATGACGGTCTGGGAAACCTACTGAATAATAGACCACATATTTACGTGTCACTGGGTCGTAGATGACCTCAGGAGCCCAAGCTGCCTTCATGTCTTCCACATTGGTCAATCCCAACCACCTTCTGGAAGCCTAACATAACCGCAATCCTCTGCCACGATGTCTTCGGCAGAGAAGCCTTCAATGCCACTATCAAGGAGAGGGAGGAAGCCGATCTTCTGAATCAGCTCCATCATGCCTGTTGCTGAGTATATTTCTGGAAAATTCATGTTCATTTATTTTTGTCCTTTGTACTAGCTATATTAAGCTGCGAATAACCTTGCATGGTACACCTCCAACTAGAGTATTTGCTTCAACATTTT
>OIZF01001995.1_pt1 | contig 10699 bp, 6 predicted proteins | sample 1588471 | NCBI WGS metagenome assembly OIZF01 (sample SAMN03283279) | human gut metagenome | biome: human-associated habitat; material: feces | host: Homo sapiens | place: Peru | collected 2012
TGCAATATTCCTTGTTCGTCTCTTAGAGACCTTATCTTGTTTCCTAATAACATATCCGTTTTATTCTTTGTCTAATATTACGATTTCCCAATAGCCTCCAAATCTACCACCTGTTCGTTTAATTTTGCCTAATTCACGAAGTTTACGTATTTGCTTCTCAACTCCTCGTGAAGACATATTCAATTGCATTGCGATTTCAGCGGCTGTTATATGTGGGTCTTGTTTTATAATATCTATAATCAAGTCCTTTGTTTCCGAACTTCTTTCCGAACTTTTCGTTTTTGTTTCCGAACCTCTTTCCGAACCAAGTATGTCTGTTTCCGAACTGTTGCTATTCGTTTCCGAACTTTCACGACATCCTTCATGAACAGGAATAGTAACCAAGAACGTCAAGCGGTCATCTGTAGTTTCAAAGATGGCACGTGGTGAACCATTCTCTGCTAACTTTGTTTGTATTGTTGGAACACCAGTTGAGCGACCCTCTGTAAGGTCAAGTTCTTTTAAGAAATCACCCAAACGACGGTTGCGATAGCGACGGCTTTTTAGCATATCGCCCTTTTCTATATCCTCCTTGGAGATGCTTCTGTCAGGTCCAGGACAATTAAGTATAGATATTCCGCTCGGTTCAATGGTTATCTCTATTGGTTCATGCTGTAAGAAATCTCTATGATATACAGAGTTTACAACAGCTTCTTCAATAGCATCGTATGGATAATTCCAAAAGCGTTCTGCTTCCTGTCTGCCAGACACTTTACGCACATGTTCTTTGAGAACATTACTCTTGATGTAATCCATTGTCTGCTTTATCATCTGTGGAACACTTCCTTTTAATGTGACCTCCGTAAAATTGTTCGGGTCTTTCATCTTTCCGTTAGGGAATGTCACCACATCAATCTGAGTGTATGGGAAGAACTTGTTTTGGTTCTCGCAGAACATCATGGCTGCCACGTTACGAAGCAAACGATTCTCTTTCGGACCAGTGTATAGTTCCATTTGGTCAAGAATCGTAGCAAGCGGGGTTGTTATCACCTCATCAGCCAACTTGCTACCCACCTTGACAAGATAATCACGAAGAAGCACCAATGAGATGTCTTCCAACTGTATGTCGCTATTTCCTCGTTCGTCAAAAGGCATACGGTTGGCCAACTCTCGCAATTCAACAAGAACTTCGCCTCTTGCCTCTATGCTACTTGTCCCGCTACGGATGTAGAAATACTCCTTTGAACCTTTTGCTGTAACATTCACCGGTACGGAATAAGGACGATAACTACCTGCTGGACACCAAATTACAATCACCTGTTTGCCGTCCATTTCTTCCACGGAGGTACGAGGCAAATAGTATGGAGCCATCTTGTTATTGTACGCAACCATCTCCTGCAATATGCCATCAATCTTTTCTATTGGCACACCTTCTACAGGACGAATTGCCATACCTGTCTTATCGTCGGTATCTACACCTACAATGATATATCCACCGCCAAGGTCATCAAAGTCATTGGCGAAAGCACATATACTGTGATATATGCTTCCTGGGTTCCAACCTTTCTTGAACTCAATGCGGTTAGATTCTATTTTCTGCTTGTTAAGCAGGTCGTTTATGTTTATTGCTAGTGCCATAAATGTTTTTTAATTGGGCATTATGTAGCCTTTGTCTTCAGCCTTGTTCACGATTTTAACCAAACGCTTACATTGTGAGGCAGAAGGTAAATTCTGCTTTGCAATGTAGTCTGCAATTCCTTTTATAAAGCTACAATCACCATAAGAAAGAACGTTCTCTTTCATAAGGTCATTGTATACTTTCATCCAATAATTTGCTCCAAGATTGAAAATTTCCACAGATGCATCAATAGCTGCGTCAAACTTATGTGCACGTTTTGCTGCACGTTCTGCATTTTTTGTTTCTTCGATAGACACTAATGTTGACAAGAATGTTTCACCAAGTGTATATTTGTAATCTTGGAAATTCTTCCATACAGCTTGTGTACGTGATATGGTTCTAACGATACCTCCGTTTGCTTGATCCATCAAGAAGTTATGAGTACAATACGCAAGTCTCAACAATTCTTCTGCCAATTCAGGATAAAGAGTTTGTTTCTGCCATATATAACGCCAGTCAATATCTTTGCCTTTAGGGATGAGAGTCATGAGTTTGGCTATCGTATATGGTACTATCTGGGCTTTGTTACCACCTTTAGGATACCATGAAGCCTTACTAATCAATCCATCAAGAGTATCGAAAAGTATAACGGAGCTAACGCATTTACGGAAGAAATCCTCATTTATACTATCTCTATTCTCATCGTAAATTTTTTCAATAACACCAGCAAATCTATTGAAATTGATTGCAGAACTTTGGCATACTTGATGTGGATTCATCAGTATTGTATTGTAACATTTTGCAAGCTTTTCCTTTTTGATGACTTGATTCTTAGGATGCATCTCACAAAATTTCTTTTTCTGTGCTGGTGTCAGTTTCATTTGTTCCTGTTCCCATTTGCCTCGCGAACGCTCATAAAACCATATCGTTTGATATGGATTTCCATTTACAGGAGGTGCCATTACCTTTTTAGACAATTTTTCCATTAACACATGGAATGGGTGGTTAGAGAAAAAATCAGCCTCAGAAACAGCATTTTGGCTATTTGCACATTGTGAAATAGTCTTTGTTATGCTGTTATATTGCTCTACTTGTTCTTCAGACAAATCATTTTCAACATTCAAGACTGTCAATTTCATCGGAACATACAAATTATCCATGCCATAGCGAGCTTCTTTTTTAATGATGGCATTAGCCAAAGAAGCCGTCGTTTGACCTCCGTTGATAATTTGCAGATCCTTAAAATGTACTATTTGAGTTTTATCTGCAGAAAATGAAACAGAACGAGCAACAACAGCTATACCATTATTGAAAGTGAAGAAATTCTCAGGATGATTTATGATAGTATCTCTAATTCCTTTGTTGACTTTTCCTCTTACACTTAAAAATGCTCGCACATTGCCTTGTAGTAGTTTGCTTCCATATTTTAGGTAAATGTCAGCAAGAAACTTACCTGGCACAATGCCAAGATAGGCATCATATTCACTGTCAACTCCAATGTCTGCTTTTAGACACTGGATACCATCACAACCAAAGTCAGTAGTATCTATTTCTATTATCTCACTTGAATTAGAGGCAAATGTTTGATAGAATCGTTCTAATGTCCATACGTTAAGTTCGACAGGACGACCCAAAAATTCAGGTTTAGACAAATTCTTCACTTGCTTGCTTAGTGTGGCATTAGACAATATAAAGAATTTGAAACGAAGGATTTCTGTAGATAGCAATCCTTTACCTATCTTTTTACGAAACTCATTTGCTATAATCAGTGTTGGATCGGAATCGTCACAATATTTGCTGATATTACCTTGTACACATTCATCAAGGAAATTCAACATATGTGTGTATATATCCTCTATACGTGAATTTGTAAGTGTTGGGGTACTATCACGTTCATTGGTAAAATCACTTGCAATCAAAATTAATGCCCCATCAGCTTCATCATATGCGTAAGCATCAAATGCAAGCAATCTATTTCGAGAACCGCGCATCTCTACAGACATTGGTATAGGATCGTTCAACTCTCCGATTTCTTCCAAGTCCGAAAGATATTTCTCTATGAATTGAGTTTCAGGATCAGTGCCTTCATGTTCGGCATTGAATCTCAATTCATCGATAAATTGTTTTCTATATTCCTCGATGTCCATAATTTAAAGATTTGTTCTTTACGAAATTTTAAACTTTTCTATATTTGAGAGTACAATATCATATTGTATTTTAGAAATTGCTTTAGGTAATTTCTCTCTCATAACTCGTGGAAAATCGTTTCCTTCAACTTTATATATATTCATAGCCTTCAAGTCGTATACATAATTGTCATTTTCGGGAGAAAAGTCAAAGCCGTATAGTCCAAGCTTAGCAAGAAAGTAATCCTTTTGGATAGTGGAACTTATAGAGGCAATAATGTTAGTGACAAGTGCATTTAACCTTAACCCATTATATGATGTGCTCATCTTCTCTAAAGCATATACAACAAGGAAACCGCAGACTTTACTGTCTAATTGCTCTACTGACGAGATATGAACAGTCTCCTTGCCTACAGCTATTGTTTTAATTTCATACCATTCTTCATCAAGCGAAAAATCCTTATGAGTCTTTTCTGGGCCAGTCCAACTTTCCAACGCCTTATCTAAACCTTTATCAGGAATCATCACACCTTTAAGAAAAAGTAGCTCACCAATCAATCCCATGATTTCAATCTCTGAGAGATTTCCATGATTAGGCTTAAACAATTGTTTCCAAGAAAAATAGCGAGTTCTTAAAGTGTGATAAGCGGTTTCATCGTCATTGATAACTGCACATGAAGACATTAAATCTTCACAAAAAGTGCAGAAATACTCAAGTAAAGAAGGTTTCTCCAATGAGAATCGTAAGAAAATGTCGTTGTTACAATTGATGTGAGATACACTTATAATCTCAGAACTTTTTGTTTTGGAGATTTTAAAACTACCTCTAAAGTCGAAAGAATAACGGCCATACTCGTCCCTTCCAACATAGATATTAATATTACGATTATTACCTATGCGGATGAAATGACTTGCAGGGATATCTCCTGAAAGGATTGTGAAAATCTTAGTCTGCATCGTCTACCTCCTCTTCTTCTATATCCTCAATATTGAGACGTTGAAAAATCTTGTTTATTTTGTAATGAACAGCATTTTCCATTCCTTGTACTCCTGGCAAACCTATTGCAAAAGCGATAATTTTGTCATTGCCAAGTTCTGTACGGAATTTGGTCATTCGCTCATTCTCGTCAGATGTCGCTTCCTTGGGCGCTATGGGCATGATAATGAAAATTGGTTTCCTTTGCGGCAAGTATTGAAAATATGCTTTCAGTTTAAATTCACGTCCTTCAGTAGGTTCTCCTTTTGAAATCCAATCCTCTGTACATCTTTTTTCAGCAAGCTGTATCTGCTCCTTTGATAAAGCGAATTTGCCTTCTGAGCTACCACTTAATACTCTACGCCTTGAACTAATTTGTACTACATTTCTATTCCCATATTCAATGGAACGTTTCATGCACCTTATAGCTTTTAACCCATCGAAAGAAACATGCTCTTGGCTTTCACCACCTTCTATCACTATATCCCATAGTTCTATTCCTGTATTGTTTGGATCGGATAAGAACTCCAAAATGTTAGGAATGTGGAAATTACCGTTTGCCATTGAACATTTTATGTTTTTAAGAAATGAAATTACTAAATCCTTTGGTACATTCTCGAAGAATCTTGAAGTTCCATCGGATGCATCACACACGTCTTTATTTGACTTTTTAACCAAATCCGTGTATCTGAGAGTGTATCCTCCAGCAAACAATCTGGCTATCAAATCACCTGTTTGTTTAAGGTTATTTCTGTTATGCTCGATGTTAAAACTCACATAAGGTGTATCATAGATATTTCCATAGAATGAATAGCGAACATCTAAGCCAAGAGCATTACGCATCTTATTGGATGCTGTTATCTGTAACTCCACGGAATTGTCTCGAACCTTAATACCAAAATCTTTTGGTGTAAGGCGTTGGTCGTACATATCTTTAATATTGTCTTTCAATTCTTGAGAAGATCTCGCTACTTCTGCATACCATTCTGCACTATTCTTGCTTGTCCAAATTTGGAATATATCATCATAACCAGCACGATAGCCAAACCAACGTCCCATCTGCATTAACACATCAAAAGTTGAAGTGTTACGATAAAAGTAACTTACAAGAAGTCCTTCCAAAGTAAGCCCACGGGACAGGGCAAGTCCACCCACTGCAATGACACGTAAAAATTTATTGTTACGATAGTCAAGAGCACTGCTCTGTTTAGAGCCATTGACTACCATAATTTTAATTTTATCTATAGCATTTAGTATGGCCTGTTTCTGTATGATGCGCTCAAAAGTTATGTCATGAACATGTACAAAATGCTTATTCCAAATAGTTTCAAACCTTTTGTATAAAGGCAAGGACTTATTGCTCTCCGAATCGTCACTAAAGTTGAATCGGATGTCATCTACTATTTTTTCGTGCAATGTTTCAATATGTTCAGCAATATACTTTTGTACTTTTATAAAACGGCTCATATTAACTAACATACTGCGTGGAGAGGAATGGTTTCCTCGTAAATCACGTATTGTATTAGCTAAATAGAAACAATAGACAGCTTCATCCAATGATTTTGGTAGTTGCCCATTCCATTCTTTTTTATGACGGTAATAAAATGTACCTGAATTTAAAGTCTCGGCATCATTCTCTACCATATCATGATATTCTTCTGATGTGTAATCAGGTTCTTCTATATCGGTTATGTAGCGAAGATTCCTGTAATAAGGACCATCCTCATAGAATATTTTTTGAGCACCCACATAATTAGATGGTGGCTCTAAAGCATAAATAAAATGTTCAGGAAACAGATCTGCATTTCTCATGCTGTCAACGGAGTCTGGATCTATGAAAACATTTGCGAATGGCGTTGCTGTAAACCCTACATAAGTTGTATCTTTGAATAAGCAACATACTTGGCGTATGAGCTTATTTGTTTTTGTGGGATCCGTTTCGTCTTTCTTGGTGTTTACGGATGCATTGTCTGCTTCATCGTCAATAAGTAACATTGGTATATCAATGTAACCCTTTACTGTATCAACATTTTGATCATATAACCATTTATAAAGTTTGTTTAATACAGATACATTCTTCTTAACGACAAAAACTATAAGTGAGTTTTGTGAATTTAAAGACATGGCAATTTTATCATGGTTGCCAACAAAATCACTTACACATGATGTAAAAGACGTAGCTCTAAGTTGCTTGTTGTCTTTTCCAACACCAATTTTGTTGCTAACCACTTGTTTGCCAACTTTTTTATACGTTATGCCGACAATACTTTCGTCTATACGTTCTTGCGTTTGCTGTCGAAGGCTTTCTGTTATACCAGCAAGGAGTATTACAACTTTATATCCAGCATCAGCAGCTTTGCAAATAAGACCTGAGTATGTGGCTGTTTTACCGGATTGGACATCACCAATTACAAGTCCTTTTCTAAATCTCTTACCCCCAAACAGCTCTTTTGGATTTCCAAGACAATTCATGATGTTAGGCAAAGTTTCTTCATCCAAAAGATTTATACTCTTAATGTTAAAAGAGGGATTTGCCAAGAGAAGACTTTTGTATCTATTCCAAAAGTAAGGATCTTCTATTTTGTCATTGCTGTACCATTCGTTAGCATTGTCGTAATCGTCAAATATAACATGCCCTTTAGCGTGAGTTATCTGGAACTGGTATTCAATATCAGTAAAAAGACGTTTTTTGGCTTTGTCATCACATGAGACTGGAAACAAAGATACAGCTCTATCTATATAAGAACTAATGTTCTCATATTTTACCTCTTTACCAGCGCTTTTGTCAGCGTTGATAAATCCATATGTAATTTGCTTTAATGATAAGTATAAATCGTCCGTCATATTTAACTCTTAAAGTTTTCAATAAGTTTAACTCTTATTTTCGGATACTTACAAAAAGGCTCAGATTTCATCAAGCCATTTATAATATCCTCATACGATTGATTACCTGTAGATTTTAATGTCGCGATCATAGTTACTGCAATCTGAAAGACATCATCGAATCTACTATCTGTTTCTTCACCAGAAATTACTTCATTAGATTTGTCTATATACATTTGTTGTATTGGAATATTCCTTTCTATTTCAGTTAGTAATATTTCCAAATAACTATAATCGGAATCAGACATCTTTTCTCTGACAAATTTGTAAAGTTTACTTTCCCGATTTATCTGATAGAAAAAAGTATTATTACGTCCTTCTTTTCTATCCCAAATATAATCGGTATCATCATCAATCTTTACAGTTCGTCCTCTATAAGTTTGCTGATTCACCGAAATGTTCAACGCTTCAACAACAGTTCTCTTTAACTGATGAAGAATTCTCTTTGGTATGCTGGCATTCTGTTTCTTTATGTCAATACCCCATATGTCATCAAGAGAATTTGGAATGTCTACACGAATACGAGCATTCTTTGTTAGTTCAGCACGTGGTTTCATACCAAACCAAGTTCCCCATATAATCAAACGATTATTGCGGTAAATATAAAAACCTTGTTTAGTTCTAAGGTTTTCTATTCCACCAATAAGTTTCTTATCGCTTTCACTCATGTCTGTAGCAAACGGCAAGACAAAAGGCTTGATATAAATAAGACGCTCCTTGCCTTCACTATCATTTATGGCAATGGTACGCTCCTTTTTATAGGTTGTCTTGGGATGATGCTCTAAAAAAGGATCAAGTGGTTTAACAGACTGTTTGTTGATGTATATCTTTAATTTTGAAGTTGTGGTTTGGGACAAGAATCTATGATAGATCAATGCCAATGTCTTTTCAAGAGATTTTCGCAAATCAATAAGTGTTTCATATACTTGTCCATCACTTGATTTGGATATAACATCGAAATCCTGCCAAAGCACAAGTGTTCCTTTCTTATTTTCTATCAATGAGTTTATATACGGAAGTTTACTTATTTCATTTTCTGTAAGTTCTTGTACAATCCAGTCCTGTTTCTTCTGAATATAAATATAATCCCATGTATAAGCGTTGAGATTTGAATTCGTGTCAAAACTAACGACAGTTAGATTTCGGCATTGGGAAAGAGAAGCTGCTTTCATTCCCAAACCAAAGCGACCTAAATCATCCTGTTTACGTTCTATTTCTGAAGCCATGCAACCATAACGCATAGCTTCAAATAGTTCATTATCTGTCATACCGTCACCATTGTCCATAATGCCAACAGCTATTGAGTCGAGAGGATTAGTAGGAAATAATATTTTAATGATTGAAGCATGAGCACTGATACTATTATCAATAACATCAGCAACCGCAGACTCAAAGGTGTAACCAATAGAACGCAAAGAGCCCATTAGAGTTGATGCCTTCGGTACATTGATTTTATCTTTGCTCATATTTCTTGTAATTTTTAGAAATTTTTACAATTTGAGAAAAAACTGCTTTTGCAAGCAATGGCGGAACTGCATTTCCTATTTGTTGTTGTATGTGAGATATCGGGCCTTCAAAGATAAAGTTGTCTGGGAAACTTTGTAAACGGGCTGCTTCTCTTACGGAAAGTCCTCTATCCTGATATGGGTGAATCAACATACTTTTACGATAGTTTGATATTACAACAGAAGGTTTGTTTGCAACAAGTCTTTTGTAAATTCCACTATGACAACGCCTCTTGTCCGCATAATTTTTCATCAAATAATCAGGAATGTTGCGCCAATTTCCACCTTGTGGAATATGCCGATACCTTTCTATAACAAGTTCATTGTTGCGTGACACATAGTTCTGTGTAGCAACATCTGATTTCTTGCGCATTTGTTGTGCATAATCACTGGACTGCTCAAAAGGTATCATGTAAGGTGCTTCTGCAAGCATTTGTCCATTAGCAAGTATTGGTAAATCTGCTATAGCTTCTTCAACAGTGACTTCATAATCAAATGGTTTTGGAAATTCGAATTCTATTCCATTCTTATTCCCAACCATAAAAAAACGGTTCCTTTTTTGTGGTACTCCATAGTCAGAAGCCCACAGGACTTCAGATTTCACTTTGTATCCTAATTCTTGGAAACAATTTTCAATCATGGTCTTTGTTTGGCCTTCATTGATGTTGGTAAGCCCCCACACGTTTTCTAAGACGAACCATGTAGGTTTAATTTCTTTAACTAATCTTACAAATTCTAAGAATAAAAAATTATTCTTATTCTCCATATTCCTTGTCCGTGTATTGGAAAGGGAAAAGCCTTGGCATGGAGGCCCTCCCATAATTACAAACACAGGATGATTTTTGGAGATAAGATCAGATGATTTTATATCCTTAATATCACCTTGGTGTACTTCTGCCCCCTTGTGATTTCGCAAGAAGGTTTTAGCTGCACTTGGATTAATTTCTACAGCATGACTGATTTTTATTCCAACCATTTCTGCACCAAGACTTAGACCTCCTGCACCAGAAAAAATATCTATTCCGTACAGCATTGTTTTTTGTTACTCTTTATTCATTTATTATAATTCAGAATTTGTTTTAACAACATTCTATTATGTTCATTACAAGTGACAGATTATCTTTTAAAAGAATTGTCAATTATTGACTACAAAAGTAAGAAATCTTATTCAGACGAAAAAATAAATAATTGGAAATCTTTACTTCTAGCATCACATTCCTGTAATTTGAGGCGATTTGTAGCGTTACCACAAATCGCCTCAAATTGTCATTATCTGGATAAACCTTGTGACTTCTTTTTTGGTTAAGCTCCTAACCCCAACTTCTGTGTTCCGTCCCAATTCGTAAGTTGGTCAGCACAACCATTGGAGCCACCGAGTGAAACGTATGTATCTCTCCGATAGTTGCCACAACCATTCCAATACATGCTCACGAGAAATCTTTCAACTGCAAATTTTGCTCCTTGTGGAGAGCGAAGCGCAATGTTGGATTTTGTGGCAGTAGCCATAATACCATAATAGATTGCTTTGCTTCTTTCTCATAGAAATCTATACTGTCAGTAAGAGCGAAACTTCTTAGGCTATCTTTGCCATTAGTGACAAGACTATCGAGCA
>OIZF01002007.1_pt1 | contig 10643 bp, 8 predicted proteins | sample 1588471 | NCBI WGS metagenome assembly OIZF01 (sample SAMN03283279) | human gut metagenome | biome: human-associated habitat; material: feces | host: Homo sapiens | place: Peru | collected 2012
TCGTCCCCTGCCCCGACTGCAAGCTGCAGCCCGCGTGGATGAACGAGCTGGCCGCCCGCGCCTGTGCGCTGCTGGAGGAGAACGGCATCACCGCCTACAACGAGGAGACCCACATGGGCCGCGTGCGCCATTTGTACATGCGTCAGGGCTGGCACAGCGGGCAGCGGCTTTTGTGCTTTGTGGTAAACGGCAACGGTCTGCCGAACGAGGCGGAAATTTGCGCCACACTGCAAAAAGAGTTTTCCTTAACGACGATTTTGATCAGCCGCAACAGTGAGCGGACGAACGTGATTTTGGGCCGCAGGACCCGCACCGTGCTGGGTCCCGGCGTCATTGAGGACACGCTGGCCGGTGTGCCGCTGCGGATGGGTGTGCATGAATTTTACCAGGTCAACACCCCCGCCGCCGAGGTGCTCTACGCCAAGGCGCGGGAGTACGCCGGGCTGAAGCCGGACGATTTTTTGCTGGACCTGTACTGCGGCATGGGCACGATCGGGCTTTCGATGCTGGCGGACTGCAAGCGCTTAGTCGGCGTTGAGGTCGTGCCGCAGGCTGTCGAGGGCGCGAAGGAGACCGCCGCGCGGCTGGGACTGGACGCGGATAGAGCGGACTTCCGCTGTCAGGATGCCGGTGCAGCCGCCGCCCAGCTCGCCGCCGAGGGTGCGCGTCCCAACGTGATCGTTGTAGACCCGCCCCGCAAGGGCTGCGACGAGTCGACCCTGACCGCCATTGCCGAGATGGCCCCGCGGACCGTGGTCATGGTCAGCTGCAACGCCGCAACAGCGGCAAGGGATGCCAAGTGGCTGACCGAGCACGGGTATCAGGCCGTGGAGGTCCAGCCGGTAGATCTGTTCCCGAGGACGAAGCACGTGGAGTGCGTGGTGAAAATGATTAAAACTTAATGAACTTTTAAAATTGTTAAGAGGTTTGCCTTTACTATGAATCATGAAATCAGCAGGCGCATATCATTTCTGGGTTTTGTAATGACCTGCGGCATTGTTTTCTACCACTGCGGCCCTTCTCCTACGATTCCTTCTACAAAAATGGATCAGATATGTTTTAATGCCATATCAAACTTTTTCACGAGTGTTGCGCCACTTGCTATGTGCTACTTTTTTACCGTAACCGGTTATTTGTTGTTTCTGAATCTATCGTTGCTCAACTGGGCGCACAAAGTCAAACGACGCGTTTTTTCTCTGTTGGTTCCTTATTTGGCTTGGCAGTGCCTTACCTTTGCGGCTAATTTGCTGCATCACGAGGCCATGACTAAGCGGGAGTTTTTGAAAACCACTTTTCTTCTTGGGCAATGGCCGCCGGATGGAGCACTGTGGTATCTTTATGCGGTCTTTCTGCTGGCATTACTTGCCCCTGTTATTCTACTTGTTTATGAGCATGTAAATCACCATCTTGGCTTTTGGCTGACCTTTGCGGTGATTTTATTTTTCTACTGGATGCAGTCTGCCAAGTTTGCCACCCTGTTTTGTGAATATGGCTATGTCAGTAACATTTTACGGTATATGCCATCCTATCTTCTGGGCACTTATTTCGGTTTTTATCATGCCAAGACATCGGAAGAAGATACTTTGCGTTATCTTCTGAACGTACTTTTGACTGCGTTTGCCGTAGATGCCGTATTTTCTGGATTTTTTTCTACTATGGCAATGCAAGTGCTCCCGCTATTAGCACTCTTTCTGCTGCCAATACCAGATTTCCTGTGTGACAGAAAAATTTACCACTTATCATTCCTTGTGTATGCATTGCATCAGCCTCTGCTCAAGCATTTTTTACATCCCATTCGCGATTTGATTAGCGTGGTATGTCCATTCTCGCCACCTGCTTCACTTATCAATGGGTTGGGGCGCGTGTTATATTTTCTTTTTATTCTATGCTTAGCCTGGGTGTTGCATACGATACTTACACGGTTCTCTCCCAAAACATTGAACGTACTGACTGGTGGACGAACGTAGTGTTTTGCTTTTTTGTTCAAACTCTATTCCCCGCTTGTTCACGATTTGCCCATATTTGTGTGCCATAATAGTTCGATGAAAACAATGCGGCTTTGCCGCGAAAAGGTGGTTTTTTTACATGAAAGGCTGGTTTCAGCGGTTTATGGCGGGCCGGTATGGGTTCGACCAGTTCGGCGGTTTCCTGTGTATTTTGTCGCTTATCCTTATTGTCATCGGCGCGTGGGTGTCGCCGGTGCTGTACTGGCTGGGGCTGGCGGCCATCGTTTACAGCTATTTCCGCATTTTGAGCCGCAACACCCGCAAGCGGTACAGCGAAAACCTCAAATATCTCTCCTACCAGAGCCGCGTTACCACGTGGTTTGGCAAGCAGCAGGTGCGGTTCAAGCAGCGCAAGGACTATCACTATTACCGTTGCCCCCAGTGCGGCCAGCAGCTGCGCGTGCCCCGCGGGCGCGGCAAGATCAGCATTACCTGCCCGAAGTGCGGCCATCAGTTCATCAAAAAGAGTTGACGCGCGATGTTCGGATATGTTACGCTTTACCGTAAGGGTCTGGCAGACGCCGAGATGGACCGCTACCAGGCTTACTACTGCGGACTGTGCCGGACGCTGGGCCGCCGCTACGGACGCACTGGACAGTTGGCATTAAGCTATGACATGGCGTTTGTCGCCATTCTGCTGACAGCACTGTATGACACGCCCACAGCCTTTTCCGAGGGCCGCTGCGTGCCCCACCCACTGAAAAAACGCCCCCGCGCGGACAACGAGCTGCTGGACTACGCCGTGCGTTACGGGCGCATCCTGATGCTGGCGCTGCCGGGCTTCGCTTTGCAGAATCTGTTCCAGAGCTTTTTCGTCACTGCCGAAAAGCCGCATCTGGGCTTCTGGTTCACCGTTGGTGCAGGCTGCACCAATATGGTGCTGGACGTGGTAATGGTGGGCATGCTGCACTGGGGCGTGGAGGGCGCTGCCATTGCCACCCTCATCAGCCAGCTGGTGGGCGGCGTGCTGCCGGTGTTTTATTTTATCGACCGCAGCAACACCAGCTGTCTGCACCTGTGCAGAACGCAGTTTTACGGACGCGTGCTGTGGGATGCCTGCATCAACGGCTCTTCTGAGCTGATGACCAGCCTTTCCATGTCGCTGGTCAATATCCTGTATAACTTCCAGCTGCTGCGGCTGGTCGGGGAAAACGGCGTGGCGGCTTACGGCGTCATCATGTACGCTGCCTTCCTGTTTGTGGCGGTGTTCGTGGGCTATGCCGTGGGCAGCGCGCCCATCGTCAGCTTCCATTACGGCGCGCGCAACCACGCCGAGGTGCATAACCTCTACCAAAAGAGCCTGCGCCTCATCGCCGTGGTGTCTGTGAGCATGACGGCGGCGTCCATGGTGATCATTCCCTATGTGGCGCGCATCTTTGTGGGCTACGATGACCAACTGCTGGCGCTGACTAGCCGCGCGTTCCGGCTGTATGCGCTGTGCTTCCTCATCAAGGGCTTCAACATCTATGCATCCTCCTTCTTCACCGCACTGGGCGACGGCGTGACCAGCGCCCTCATCTCCTTTCTGCGTACGTTTCTGTTCCAGATGGCCGCACTGCTCCTGCTGCCCGCCCTGTGGGGTATTGACGGCGTGTGGCTGGCTGTCACCGCCGCCGAACTGGCCACGCTGGCGGTGACCGTGTATATGTTCGTGACAAAAGACCAGAAATTCCATTACCGTCATGGTTGACGCGCCATAACAAGAAAGCCGCCGGGGCCCCGGCGGCTTTCCTGTTATTCAAAGGTGTATTCCACCAGCTGGCAGTTTTTGATGCCGGCAGCGGCGTACTCCTCGTTGGTCATGTCGTAAAAATAGGAGTGCACCACCCGGGCAATGCCGTTGTGCGCCACCAGCAGGTAGGTCTTGCCGGTGTCCGCCTTCAACTCGTCCAGCAGGTTGTAGATGCGCTGTGCCAGCTGCATCATGCTTTCGCCGCCGTCATAGCGGTCGGCAAAGTGGGTCTTGGAGATGCGGAACTCCGCGCCGTCCCGGGGCGTACCCTCGTATTTGCCAAAGCACTGCTCCCGCAGGCGGGGCTCGCAGCGGGCGGGCAGACCGGTAGCGGCGGCAATGGCTTTTGCGGTGTCGGCGGCGCGGGAGAGGGGAGAGTACAAGATCTCGTCAATGTGCAGGCCGCTGTCCCGGACAAGTTCGCCCAGCTGCCGCGCCTGCTGCTGCCCGCGGGCGGTCAGCGGGCTGTCGGTCATGCCGCAGATCTTATTTTCCACGTTCCATACCGTCTCGCCGTGGCGGGTGAAATAGATATTATGCATAAAATTACTCCTTACAGCTTGTGCAGGGTGCCGTCCGGCAGCAGACAGACGGTGTCTCCCTCGTCGATGCCAAGCCGGCTTAGCTCATTGTCCGGGTAGGGCAGGATGCGGGCAGCCCCGGCGGCATCGGTCAGGGTCACATCGCACAGCACCGGCTGCCCGGCGGGCAGCTCCTCGCAGCCGTACAGCTGCTCGTCAATGCGCAGCACGCGGTATTCCGGCATGGTACAGCCCCTCCTTTGTGTTTTTCCTTATTATATAGCACCCGGGGGCTTTGGTGCAAGGGGGAACGTAACCCTCTCAGTCACGCCTGACGGCGTGCCAGCTCCCCCGAAAGGGGGAGCTCTATTCGCACTGACCGGAAGATGGCAAAAAGCTCCCCCTTCGGGGGAGCTGGACGCGACCAACGGGAGCGGACTGAGAGGGTTTATTCTGCCCCCGCTTGACAGCAATGCGGAGAAATTGTTACAATACGGTTACGACTGCAAACCACGCGGAGGAGCTCATGAACATTACGGAACTGCGGTATCTGGTAGCCATCATGAAATGGGGGTCGGTGTCGGCGGCGGCAAAGCAGCTGTACGCGGCGCAGCCAAACGTCAGCAAGGCACTGAAAAATCTGGAAGAGGAATACGGGGTGCGCATTTTCGAGCGCTCCTCTACGGGCATGATCCCAACCGAGCAGGGCAAACGGTTCATCCGGCAGGCGCAGCGGGTACTGCAGCAGGTGGACGAGCTGGAGCAGGAGGCGCACCAGCAGCACAGCTGCGCCGAGCTGCGGGTGGTGCTGACCCATGCCACCTACGCCTCCTACGCGGCGGTGGATTTTTTGCAGCAGGCTGCCCGCAGCGAGCAGCTGCGGGTGCATATCCGGGAGAGCGGTGCCATTGAAGCTTTGGATTTTGTGCTGCGGCAGGGCTACCACATGGCGCTGCTGCGCTATGCTGCCGAGGACGAGGACTACTATCTGCGCTACTGCCAGCGCCACGGTCTGCGGCAGGAGCCTATCATGGAGTTTTCCTACCTGCTGCTCACCAGTCAGGACAGCCCGCTGGCGCGGCGGCAGGTGCAGAACCTTGACGAGCTGAACGATTACATCGAGGTGCTGCACGGCGACACCCATCTGCCCGGGGACGAGAGCACCGCTTCCCGCTGGGAGGTGAACCCCAACCGCCGGATCCATGTGTACGAGCGGTGCAGCCAGTTCTCCATTCTGCAAAACCTGCCCACGGCCTATATGTGGTCGTCCCCCATGCCGCAGCGCGCGCTGGAGCAGTACCATCTGGCACTGCATAACTGCCCGGCGCAGAAGCAGCAGATGCGGGACGTGCTGGTGTACCCGGAGCGGGAGCCCTTGCAGCCGGAGGAGCAGCTGTTTGTGCAGTTGCTGCACAAGCAGGCGGATGCCACCATCAAGGACAGCGGGTGGAAGAAGATTTGAAATGCGCGCCGCGCTGCTCTGGGCATTATCAGCGGAAGAATTATTTATAATTAGAGCACTGTCGGGCAGCCTGCGGGCTGCCCGACAGTGCATTTTCACGAGAGGGGTCGTAAAGGCAAACGGCAGCTGCCGCACTTGTTTCCTGCGGAAACGGTCGCGCGGCGGGGAGCGTCCTCGCCCTCTCCGTCTGCTCACTGCGTTCGCATCCACCTCTCCCAAAGGGAGAGGCAAGAGCACTAGCGGAAGCTTTCTCATTGCTCCTAAAGCTTTAGCAACAAGCCTTACGGCTTGGCTCTCCCTTCGGGAGAGCTGGCGAGGGAGCGCCTGAGAGGGTTAAGCCGTCCCCTTGGGGAAGGTGGCTGCGACCAACGGGAGCAGACGGAAGGGGTGCCCTGCCTGAGAGGGCAGATTTCCCTTCTTTTCGTCCCAAATTCCACGTTTTGGAGAGAAAATCGCAAACGATTAAGCAAAGTGCACAAAAAGGCGGCACAAAGTTTGGCGGGGACGCTTTTGACTGCTTCCGGAAGACTATTTTTGAGAAACAATAGAGCAAATTAAAACGAATCATCAACATAAAATGCGAGTTTAAACAAACAAACAAAATAAACGGTTATATACTTTTTGATATGGGAACCATACCTAAAAAATATTAACACAATTATGAAAAAGGTGTTAACATGAAGCCAGAGATCGGTCAAGGCCGCAGTATGGCATAAGCTGTCGGCGGCTGAAATTCAAAAGGAGGTTTCTGGTATGATTAGTTTCTTACTGTGTCTGGCGCTTCTGATCGTAGGCTACTTTGTCTATGGTAAGATCGTGGACAACACGTTCGGACCGGACGACCGCGAAACTCCTGCTGTGCGCATCAACGATGGCGTTGACTACGTTGTGATGCCCCAGTGGAAGCTGTTCCTCGTCCAGCTGCTGAACATTGCAGGTCTGGGCCCCATCTTTGGTGCACTGCAGGGTGCTCTGTGGGGTCCCGTGGTGTTCCTGTGGATCACCTTCGGCACCATCTTTGCCGGCGGCGTACATGACTACTTCTCCGGCATGATGAGCGAGCGCAACGACGGCGCTTCCATCGCCGAGGTCACCGGCCGCTATCTGGGCCCCGTGATGCAGAACATCATGCGTGTGTTCTCTGTGGTGCTGCTGATCATGGTCGGTACCGTGTTCGCAGTCGGCCCCGCAGGCCTGATCGTTACCCTGTGCAAGAACGGCGGTATGTCCGGTATGATGACCACCACTCTGTTCTGGCTGATCATTATTCTGACCTACTACTTCATCGCAACCTTTATCTCCATTGATGCCATCATCGGTAAGATCTACCCCCTGTTCGGCATCTGCCTGATCATCATGGCTGTGGGCGTTATCTTTGGTATCTTCACCAACCCCGCCTACACCATCCCCGAGATCTGGGCAAACTTCAGCAATATGCATCCCTCTAACACTCCTATCTGGAGCTTCATGTTCATCACCGTTGCCTGTGGTGCTATCTCCGGCTTCCACTCCACCCAGTCTCCTCTGATGGCTCGCTGCATGAAGAGTGAGAAGCAGGGTCACTTCGTATTCTACGGTGCAATGGTCAGCGAGGGCATCATCGCTCTGATTTGGGCTGCTGCTGGCTGCGCACTGTACACCATTACCGACGGCAAGATGGTCGGTCTGGCCGAGGCTCTGGCTGCCGGTCAGTCTGCCGCTATCTACGACGTCTGCCTCAAGACCATGGGTAAGGTTGGCGTGGCACTGGCTATGATCGGTGTCGTTATCTGCCCCATCACCTCTGGTGATACCGCATTCCGTTCCGCTCGTCTGACCCTGTCCGACTGGCTCAAGATCGATCAGGACAGCTACGTAAACCGCCTGAAGCTCTGCATCCCCGTGCTGGGCGTTGGTGCTTTCCTTGGCATCGGCAACGCACTGGGCTTCATCAACTACACCGTCATCTGGCGTTACTTCAGCTGGACCAACCAGACGCTGGCTATGATCGTCCTGTGGGCTGCTTCCATGTACCTGTTCAAGGAGAAGAAGAACTTCTGGATCACCGCCGTGCCTGCAACCTTCATGAGCGCTGTGTCCTGCACCTACTTCGTGCTGGCTCCCGAGTGCTTGGGCAAGATGATCAACACCTATGCGGACGGCAAGCTGGTGGCTTACAACACCGCCGTTGCTTACCCCATCGGCATCGTCTTTGCCATCGCAATGCTGGCTCTGTTCCTCCATGCTACCAAGAAGCACTCTGCTTCTAAGGCATAAGGAACTGACGGCTCTATATTTCCGTAAGTGACTTGCGCCCGCCGCTGCCTGACCGTACAGCGGCGGGCGCTGTTTTTTAAAAATCAAGGCTTGCAATTGCCCCCGCCCCGTGGGAAAATAGGGGCGTAGAATTTAAAGCAAAGAAGGGAACTACCCATGATTTTCAAACCCGCACAGCTGGGCATGGCAAAGCTTGACCCGCAGGAGCTGGAGGCAGACAAAAAAGCCTGCCGGAAGATCGGCCCCTGCGGTGTGGGCAAAAAGGCGCTGTACCTGAACAGCTTTTACATCGACCGCCGCTATTATCTGCCCTACGGCAGCATCACCCGGGTGTTCAAGCGGGTGGCTATGAGCTCCGGCGGCTTTTCCGGCAAGGGCGTGTTTGCCTCCATGGCGTATCTTGTGGTGGAGTACGACGGCGGCAAGCAGAAGCAGTGCAACTTCAAGGACGAGCGGGACGTGGACGCCCTGCTGGAAGTGCTTGCCAAGGAGCAGCCGCAGCTGCATCTGCTCAGCGCCGCCGGAGAGCAGGCGCTGGAGAAAAAGGCTGCCGAAAAGGCCGCCCGCAAGCTGCCGGAGCTTTCCGAGGACGCGCAGCACAGCCTTACCGTGCTGCGCCGGGCAAAGGAGTATCTGGACGCAAAGCCGGAGCTTTCCGCCGAGCTGAGCGCTGCCCAGCGCCGCAAGCGTGCGCAGCTGCAAAGCAAGCCGGTGTACCGCTATGTGGCGCTTGCTATCTTTGTGCTGGGCGTTGCGGCGGCGGCCTACGGTCTGTACTCCGTGTTCAGCCACACCGGCAGCTACGGCGTGTACTTTGCGCTGTTCGGCTTTGCGGCTATCTTCCTGTTTTCCAGCTACAATATGCTGCCCACCGCCCACAATAACAACAACGCCATCATGAAGCGTGCAGAAAAGGCCGAGGCGGCCATGGCAGAGTATGTCAAGCACTATCCCCACGGGGCGTTCCCGGTGAAAAGCTGGTACGCCCACCCCATCGTGCTCAAGCAGATGATGGACGCCGTGGAGGAGGGCCGCGCCGTCACCGTGCCCGAGGCACTGGATGCAGTCAAGGCACGCCTGAAGAGCCTGAACGCGGACGTACAGGTGGAGCAGGAGGAATATGACGAGGTGGTGGTCATCAAGGCCCTGTTCCTCAACCACGATTATCAGTAAAATAGTTGAAAAAATCCCCCGGGAAAATCCGCGTTTGCGCAGCAATGAAAGCCCCAGTGGGGCTTTTAAGTGGCAGAGCGGTCTGCGTTAGCAGATGAAGGGGCTTTGCCCCGACAAGCTCCGCAGGCTTTTCTGAATCCCGAATAAAAAATCCAATTCCGCTAATTATGGCCAGAGCGCAAGCGGAGGCCATTTTCAATCGTCCCGTCTGCCTTTAAGAAAGAAGGAATCATCCATGAAACATCCCCGTTTTACCGCATGGCTGTGCAGCGCCGCTGCGCTGGTGCTGCTGGCTGTGCCTGCCTTTGCCCAGCAGCCCGACGCCCTGCCGCCGGAACAGACCGCCCCCGCCGCGCAGGAGCAGCCCGCCGAGGAAGCTGCCCAGCCCTCTGAGGAAGCCCCTGCTGCCGATCCTCAGCGCACCTATGTGGCGCTGGGCGACAGCATCGTTTCCGGCGTGGGTCTGCCGGATTTCAAGTACGCCGAAGCCGCCATCGGCATAGACGCGGCCCCAAACTTCGAGGGCTACCCGGAGCAGTGCTATGTTTCGCTGGTGGGCAAAGGCCTTGGGCTGGACCGCCAGCACGCCATCAACCTTGGCCTGCCCGGGCTGACCACCGGCGACCTTGCGGATATGCTGCACACCGGTGCAATGCCCCAGATGAACCAGCAGGCGGGCACCTACTACGTCTACCCCCAGATGCTGGACTACCTCAAGCGCGCGGACATCATCAGCGTGCAGATCGGCTCCAATGATGCGCTGGTGCCCGCCCTTGTGGCGCTGGGCAACGCCACCAACTGGAAGAGCGAGCAGCTGGTAGCCACCATGGTCAGCGGCGTGCTGCGCGAGCCCAGCTTTGAGAACCTGCAGCGGCTGAACAGCGACCTTTCCCGCCTGCGGCTGACAAAGGAAGAAAAACAGGCCACCACCCAGCTGCTGCTGGGCGGCGGTACGGACGCCATCTGCGAACAGGCGTATCAGGAAGCCGCCGTGCATATGCCGCAGGTGGTGGCGCAGCTGCGGGCGCTGAACCCGGACGCACAGATCATCCTTTTGGGCTACACGAACCCCGTGCCCCTGCTGCCGGAGTGGACACAGCTCTTCCGGCGGCTGAATGCCCTCAGCAAGGACCTTGCCGCCCAGAACGAGAATGTGACCTATGTGCCCATCCCCTTTGCCATGACCGCCACCGACGCCCACCCCACCGTGAGCGGGCATAAGTACATCGCCAACCGCATCCTGCGGGCGATAGCGCACAAATAAGGTTGCGCAGCGCCGTGAGCGGGACGATTTAGAATGCGCTCCGCGTTCGCTTTGCGCATAAATAGCGGAAAGAATATTTATAATTTCGGAATAGCGGAGCGCCTGCGGGCGCTCCGCTATTCCATTTTCACGGGAGGGGTTACCCCTTCAGGCGCTAACGCGCCAGCTCCCCCGAGGGGGAGCCTTTGGGTGCTGCCGGAAACTTTATCGCTACCGCTAAAGCCTTCAC
>OIZF01002008.1_pt1 | contig 10640 bp, 8 predicted proteins | sample 1588471 | NCBI WGS metagenome assembly OIZF01 (sample SAMN03283279) | human gut metagenome | biome: human-associated habitat; material: feces | host: Homo sapiens | place: Peru | collected 2012
TATAAGAGAGTAAAGGATTATAGCAAAAATCAAAATGATTTAAAGACATATTATAATGTTGGGAAAATGTTATGCGAAGCGGGTAAGCATTATGGTGAAGGAATTATAAGAGAATATGCAAAAAAATTAACAATTGAACTTGGAAAAGGTTACACTCAAACAAGATTAAAATATATGCGTCAATTTTATATTATTATGCAAAAAAGTCCGACACTGTCGGACAAATTATCTTATAGTCATTACTGTGAAATTATGTGGCTAAATATTGATGAAATAAATTATTACATAAAAATAGTAGAAGAACAGAACTTATCTGTCAGAGAACTACGAGAAAGGATAAAATCAAAAGAATATGAAAGATTGGATGATAAGACCAAGTTAAAACTTAAAAATCAGAAAAATTTAGAAATAAAAGATTTTATTAAAAATCCAATAATATTAAAAACAAATCAAGAAATATTAAAAGAAAGAGCTTTACAACAATTAATATTAGAAGATTTACCATCTTTTATGAAAGAACTTGGCCCTGGATTTTCGTTTATAGAAAATGAATATAAAATAAAAATTGGTAACGTTTATAATTATATTGATTTATTACTTTTTAATTATATTTATCAGTGTTTTGTTGTGGTAGAACTAAAAGTAACAGAATTAAAAAAAGAACATATTGGACAAATTGAAACCTATATGCACTATATTGATAAAAATTTAAAAACGAATAATCAAGATAAAACGATTGGAATTATTCTTACAAAGAAGGATAATCGTTTTATTATGGAATATTGTAGTGATAAAAGGGTATTGAATATAACTTATAGTTTACAAACAGTATAGAAGTGTCAACAGATGGTCTATTGTTTTTAGAAAATGATAAAAAATGATATAATGAAGTAGAGGTGATATTGTGAAAAGAATAACAATTTTAGCTTTACACTTAGGATATGGTGGAATAGAAAAATGTATTTCTACTTTAGCCAATACACTTTGTAAAAATTATCAAGTAAATGTTATATCTACTTATAAATTATATGAAAAACCTAGTTTTCCAATAGATGATCGTGTAAAGATAACCTATTTAATCCCAGATTTAAGTCCTTCTAAAAATGAATTTATAGATTCTGTGAAGCATTTAAAGTTTATCAAAGGCTTTCAATTAGGTATTACCAATTTAAAAGTATTGTACCTTAAAAAAAAGAAGATGATTGAAGCCATTAAAAATTGCGATAGTGATGTAATCATTTCAACTAGAGATATTCATAATGACTGGTTAGGAAAATATGGGAATCCAAATATTTTAAAAATCGGTTGGGAACATAATCATCATAACAATGATAAAAAATATATTAATAAAATTATAAAATCAGTTAGTAAATTAGACTGTTTTGTATTAGTTTCAAAAGAATTAGAAGAATTTTACCGACAAAAAGTAAAATGCAAAACAGTTTACATTCCAAATACTTTAGACTATTATCCTAAAAAAGTATCAGATTTAGAAGAAAAGAGAATTATATCCGTTGGAAGACTATCTGAAGAAAAAGGATATTTAGATTTAATTGATGTATTTTCACTTGTACATCAAGTTTATCCTGATTGGAAATTAGATATTATTGGGGATGGAAATCAAAAGGAAAATATTCAAAAGAAAATAGAAGAATATGGATTAAAAGATTTCATTATATTACATGGTTTTCAAAATAAGGAATATATTAATCAATTATTACAAAAGTCTTCTGTTTATGTAATGTGTTCTTATACAGAGTCATTTGGAATTGTTTTATTAGAAGCATTTTCTTTTGGTATTCCTTGTGTAGCTTTTGATAGTGCAAAAGGAGCCACAGAAATCATTAGTAATAATTGGGATGGGTATCTAATAAAAGATCGTAATAAAGAAATAATGGCAAAAAAAGTATGTGAATTAATCTCTAATCCAAATAGAAGAATTATTATGGGCGCAAATGGAATAAAAAAAACAAATCAATATAGTATGGATGAAATTAGAAAATATTGGATACAAATCATAGAAACTGTTAAATAGATTTTTTTAATATCTATGATTTTATAATTCATTTTGGTATAATGAACATGAGGGGATTCTATGAAAAAGGTATTATTTATTTCTAGTACGGGTGGTCATTTGACTGAATTATTACAACTAAAACCATTATTTCAAAAATATGATTCCTATATTATGACTGAAAAGACAAAATCGAATGTCTCTTTAAAAAATGAATATGGTGACCACATGAGTTATTTGTTGTATTGTACAAAACATAGTAAATTGAAATATCCTTTCGTACTTTTACTAAATTGTTTTATTAGCCTATATTATTTTCTAAAAATAAGACCAGTTGCTGTTGTTACAACAGGAACTCATACAGCGGGACCTATGTGTTGTATTGCCAAAATATTTGGTGCCAAGGTTATTTTTATAGAAACATTTGCAAATATGAAAACAAGAACGGTAGCAGGTAATTTAATTTATAAGTTTGCTGATTTATTTATCGTTCAATGGGAGAGTATGCTTGAGGTTTATCCAAAAGCAGTTTATGGAGGTTGGATATTTTGACGTTAGTAATATTAGGAACTCAGGATAAGGTTTTTCCTAGATTATTAGAGGCTATCGAAAAACAAATAGAACTTGGTAATTTAAAAGGTGAAGTTGTTGTTCAAGCGGGAAGTACAAAATTTGAAAGTAAATATATGAAAATATTTGATTTAATTCCAATGAAACAATTTGATGAATTACTTTCTAAAAGTGATTTAATTATTACACATGGTGGAGTAGGAACGATTTTATCAGCACTTAGAAAAGATAAGAAAGTTATTGTGGTTCCAAGGCTTGCTAAATATCAGGAACATGAAAATGATCATCAACTAGAAATTGTAGATTCGTTTTCAAAATTAGGTTATATTTTACCTTGCAAGGATTTAAATGAATTATCTGGTGTATTAGAACAAGTAAAAAAATTTAAACCTAAAAAGTATGTTTCTGATAACCATAAAATGTTAAATTTAATTGAAGATTATATAGATAACATATAGGGGGATTTATGAAAAAGGACTTAAAATTAGCAAAGTGATTCAATTGATATAGTTTATAAATCTTATATTGATGAAAGTGAACGTTTTCACTCTGTAATTTTAAAAGAATATATTAAGAAATATTATCCAGATGCATTTATAAATAAAAGCGTTGATTTGGATAATGCCAATGCTATATCACTTTTTTTAAGAGAACAAGGAAATATTGTTTTCTTGAATGATACAACTTATCAAAATGGAGTTCCCGATCCACATGGAAAAACGGGGATTGTCATTATGCCAGATTTAATGTTGGAATCACAAAAAGATGCTTTACTGGAATTGAGTGATGAAATAAAAGATTATGATGGATTACAAATTTGGCACAATTTTGAGACACATGATAGTTGTAAAATGATGTTTACAAAAACAAAGGAACAAGTAAAAACAATTATTCCTTATTGTATTGAAGAATTTGTAAATCATAAAATAAAATAATTTAAAGGAGGTATGTTACATGTTAGAAGGATTAAATGAAAAACAAAAAGAAGCAGTTGTAACTACAGAAGGTCCTGTTTTGGTTTTAGCTGGAGCAGGTTCAGGAAAAACAAAAGTATTAACTACTAGGATTGCTTATTTAATTCAAGAAAAAAATATATCTCCTTTTCATATTTTAGCTATTACTTTTACGAATAAGGCTGCGAAAGAAATGAAAGAAAGAGTTGTTAAAATTTTAGGTAGTATTGGGCAAGATATGCAAATATCAACATTTCACTCTTTTGGACTTTATATTCTTCGTAAGAATTATGAATTATTAGGATATCATTCTAATTTTACAATATTAGATAGTGATGATAGTTTAACTGTAATAAAAAAAATATTAAAAGAAATGAATTTAGATCCCAAATTTTATAATCCAAAGGCAATTCGAAATAGTATTAGTGGCGCTAAAAATGAATTAATAGAACCTCATGAATATTCGAAATATACAGGAAATGATTTTGAAGAGAAAGTATTAATGGTATATGAAAAATATCAAGAACGTTTAAAAAGAAATAATTCTTTAGATTTTGATGATTTATTAATGCAACCAATCTTATTATTTAAGAATCATCCAGAAGTTTTAAAAGAGTATCAAGAGCGTTTTCAGTATATATTGGTAGATGAATATCAAGATACAAATGAGGCCCAATATATTTTAATTAAAATGATGAGTGCAAAATATCGTAATATTTGTGTGGTTGGTGATAATGATCAAGCAATTTATTCTTGGCGTGGTTCTAATTATCGTAATATTTTAAATTTTGAAAAAGATTATAAGGAAGCAAAAACAATTTTTTTAGAAGAAAATTATCGCTCTACTAAAACGATATTAGAAGCGGCTAATTCTGTAATTCAACATAATAAGGAAAGAAAAGATAAAAATTTATGGACAAGCAATGAAGACGGTATAAAGATTAATTATCATCGCTCGGAAAGTGAAAAAGATGAAGCTTTTTATGTAATTACGGAAATTAAAAAACTAATAAATAAGGGAGAAAGGCCAGAAGATATTGCTGTTTTATATCGTACAAATGCTCAATCTAGAGCAATTGAAGATGTATTGTTAAGAGAAAATATTCCTTATAAAGTTATTGGTAGTTTTTATTTCTATAATCGAAAAGAAATTAAAGATTTAATCAGTTACTTAAAATTAATTTATAATGAATATGATGATACTAGTTTACTACGTGTCATTAATGTCCCAAAAAGAGGAATTGGTTTAAAAACAATTGAATCTTTAGCTACAAAGGCTGTTACGAATCAGAAATCTATTTATGAAGTAATTGATAGTGGAAAAGAATTAAAATTTAAAGAGATGATTGAGTCTTTAAGACAAGAAGCAGAGAATTTATCTCTTACAGAATTAGTAGAACTTGTTTTAGATAAAACAGGTATGAAACAAGAATTAATTCAAGAAAAATCCTTAGAGGCTGATATTCGTCTTGAAAATTTGGAAGAATTTAAAACTATTACAAGAAACTTTGAAGAGAGAAATGGAATTATTTCTTTAGAAGAATTTTTATCTGAAATCTCATTGGTTTCTGATATTGAGGAACATAAAGATAATAAACAAGTAGTGACTTTGATGACGATTCATTCTGCTAAAGGCTTAGAATTTGAAAATGTATTTATTGTAGGATTAGAAGAGGGCATATTTCCTCATCGAAATTCCTTTGATTCTATAGAACAAATGGAAGAAGAACGAAGACTATGTTACGTTGCTATTACTAGGGCTAAGAGAAATCTTTATTTAGTAAATGCAAGAAGAAGAATGATTTTTGGTGATTCTGCGTGTAATCCACCAAGTAGATTTTTAGAGGAAATTGATAAAAAATGCTTAAATATTGAAGATAATGAGCAAAAATTTGACAAAGATGCTATGATTGATGATACAATAGAATATAAGATTGGTGATCGTATACTTCATGAAGTATATGGAGAAGGTATTATAGTGTCTATGGACAAAAGTATTTTAACAGTGGCTTTTCCACATCCTCATGAAATTAAAAAATTAATGAAAGGTCATAAATCGTTTAAAAAAATCAGTTAGGATATAAGGTGATTAAATGGAAGGTGATTGAATGAGTGAAGTTCTCGAATGGATAAAAAATTTGCCAGAAAATTTTAAAGATTTTATTATTGATAATGGAAGAAATCCCATTCTTTGGATCTTATTATTTTTTACTGGTATGTTAGTTTTTTTCCTTACTTATAATGCTTTAAATAAAAATAAGCAATAATATAAAGAGTGCTTTTAAAAAGCTCTTTTTTTTGTTATAATTTAAGTTAGAGGATGATAGAATGAAGAATAAAGGATTTGTATTATTAGAAACATTAGTTGCCAGCACATTTATTCTAGGAGTAATGATTTTTTTGTTTATCCAATTTTCTTCTATTAAAAGATCATATGAAACAAGTTTTCATTATAATACAGTACCAGGTTTATATCATGCAAAAGAATTTGCCAATTTTCTAAAATGGGATGGTTATTTAACTATTGATGATCAATTAACGAATTCAACAAAAGGTTATGTGGATATTACCAATTGTTTATATTCAGGTTCTTTGTGTAAACAATTAGTGTTTGATATGAAAGCAAAAAAGATATTATATGTAGGAGAAAACATCTCTAACTTAAAGAATAATTTATCAACTTCAAATTATAATAAAGATGTTTTTAGTGAAAGCTTGAAGCGTTTTATTTTACAAATGAATTCAGTAGAACCAAATGGAAGAAGTAGAATTATTGTAGAGTATAAAGATAACACTTATGCAACTGTATTAATTGATTTATCTGATATGAATGATGTGAGAGCGGAATATAAAATTAATTATTATTTAATGAATGTAAATGGAAATGGTTATTCATTGAAAGAAACCGAAACTTATACTGACCAAGTTTATTCTAAAGTTTCACCGAATCCAAAGCAATATGAAGGATTTACATCTCCTTCTCTTCAAACATTAGTGGTAGATCCTAAAGGAATCTCGGAATTAAATTATTATTATACGAGAAATCAATATAATTTTATTTTAAAAACAGGTACTGGAACAACAACTACTGGCTCAACTTCTAGTGGAAAGTATTATTATGGAACTAAAATTAGTTTGAAAGCAACTACAGCTACTGGATACACTTGGTCAAAATGGGTAAGCAATTCTTCTAAGGTTACTAATATTACAGCGATAAATTCTAATTTCACAATGCCAGCTAGTGATATAGAGGTTACTTCTACGGCTACTCTTAATACCTATACAATTGCTTATAATTTAAATGATGGAATTTTATCTCATAATAATCCAACAACATATACTGTTAATTCTCCAACATTTACCTTAAATAATCCAAGTAAAGTGGGTTACTCTTTTACTGGCTGGACAGGAAGTAATGGAAGTATAAAAGAAAAGTCAGTTACCATTTTAGGAGGTTCTACAGGAAATAAAAATTATGAAGCAAATTTTGATATCAATAGTTATCAGTTATTTTTTGATGCTAATGGTGGAAGTGTTGGACAAACTTCCAAAACCTTGACTTATCATTCAAAATATGGAGGTTTACCAACACCTAATAGAAGTGGTTATACATTCATAGGTTGGTATACTGAAAGAAATGGTGGAACGCAAGTCACTTCCGAAACTATTATGGAATCAAACAACGTTACTCTTTATGCACATTGGTCATTAAATGTGTATACAATAGTATTTAATGCAAACGGTGGAACTGTATCGTCTTCTAATAAATCTGTTCTTTATGGTTCGTCATATGGACAGTTACCTACTCCAAGCAGAAATGGTTATACTTTCCTTGGATGGTTTACTGGTTCTGGAATTCAAGTTAACTCAGGTACTATAATGGGAGCAAGCAATGTAATATTATATGCACATTGGCAACAGAATGATTATACAGCACCTGCTATCACGAGAAATAGTGTAACTGCTATAACAGCTATTGGTGGAGGCACACCAAACTTTACAATATCATATAATGTTAGAGATGATATTTCTGGAGTCGTTGCATACTATTGGGGAGATTCTATTCCAAATGCTAATTCAGGATGGATATCTTCAAATGGTGGTAATATTGATGTAAGTTTTTATCTTGAAAGAAGACAAAATTATGTTCAACGGGGAAATAAGTATTTTGGTGTAAAAGATGCTTGTGGTAATATCAATTATACTGAATTTAAATGGCTAATGACTTGGTATGATGGTAGTACAGGTTGGGGTATACAAATTCCAACAGATGGTTTAAATTACTATGTATCTGGAGAAAATCATTGGGGAACAATCTGGATAAAAGATGAAAGTAGAAGTACAAAATTGGCTGAATTTCGAGCAAATAGTGGAGCATCTGGAACACTGGATGGTAATACTAGTGTTTGGATTGGATGGGAAGCATTTGCATTTGCTGCTTGGAATTAGACAATAAATTCATAAAAATTCATAAAAAAAGTAAAAATACTAGAAAAAAACTAGATAATAGTGTAAAATATTTGTTGTTTGAAAAGGTAAGGAAGATGATGTATGAAAAAGACTAAAATAATTTGTAGTATTGGGCCATCAAGTTGTCCTTCTGATGTTATGGAACAGATGGTTCGAAATGGTATGAATGTAGCTAGAATTAATTTTTCTCATGCTACATTGGAAGAAAAACAAGGTGTTGTTGCATCTGTTAAAGAGGTTAGAAAAAGAACAGGATCTAACGTTGCAATCCTTTATGACACAAAAGGGCCAGAATTTAGAAATGGTATGTTAGAAAATGATGAAATCAATCTTGTTGAAGGTAAGAACATTAGAGTTGTTAAAGAAGATGTTTTAGGAAACGAGGAAAGGTTTTCTGTAAATCATCCTAGCGCAATAGATTCTTTAAAAGTTGGAGATGTCATTTTACTAGAAAATGGATTGATGAAAATTGAAGTCATTAGTGAAGATAATGATGGCGGAGTTACTTGTAAAGTTATTAATGGTGGTGTTTTAGGAAATAAAAAAAGCCTAAGTGTTCCTGGGGTTCATTTGGATATTCCATTTATTGGTGAACAAGATAAAGAAGATATTATTTATGCTTGTGAACATGAGGGTGATTTTATTGCTTTGTCATTTGTTTCTACAAAGGATGACGTTTTAGAAGCTAGAGAACTTTTAAAACAATGTGGTAGAGATGATATGAAGGTTATTTCAAAAATTGAAAGCACTACAGGAGTAGCAAATTTAGATGAAATTGTTGAAGTCAGTGATGGATTAATGGTTGCTAGAGGTGATTTAGGAGTGGAAGTTCCTATGGAAGAGTTACCTTATGTAGAAAAGTTAATGATCCAAAAATGTCGTGAGCAAGGAAAAATTTGTGTTGTGGCTACTGAAATGCTTGAATCAATGAAAAAATCAGCTCGTCCAACAAGAGCAGAAGTATCAGATGTTGCTTATGCTGTTATGTCTGGCGCAGATGCTGTTATGTTATCGGGAGAAACAACAGTTGGTAAATTTCCTATTGAAACAGTTGGATATATGGCTAGGATTTGTGAAAATGCTGAAAAACACAATGAAAATAAATTATCATTTGATTATAAAAAAGTAATTGGTTTAACTCAAACAATTGCTAATAGTGTTGTTTTAAGTGCTAATATGTTAAATGCTAAATTAATTGGAGCTTCAACAATCAGTGGATTTACTGCAAGAAAAATTAGTAATTTGAGACCAAATTGTCCTATTTTAGCAATTTGTCCTAATGAAGATGTTTGCAGAGAGTTAGCTTTAAATTACGGCGTATATACGAAGGTTGTTCCAATGTTAAATACAACAGATGAAGTGTTAGAAGAAGCTTTAAAAGCTGCAAAAGAATTTATTCCTATGGAAAAGAAAGATGTTGTTGTATTAACTGGTGGATTCCCTAATACTGGAATTAAAAAAACAACTAATTTAATGAAAATAGAAGAAATTTAATTCTTCTATTTTTTAATCGTTAAATTTGGTATAATAATAATGGTGAAATTTATGATACAAAATAGAATCGACGAATTAATAAAAATATTAAATGAAGCAAGCCGTAATTATTATGAATTAGATAATCCTACTATTACTGATCAAGAATATGATGATTATTATCATGAATTGGAACAATTAGAGAAAAAATATCCAGAGTTTATTAGAGATGATTCTCCTACTAAAAGAGTTGGTGGAAAAGTTATTAAAGAATTTTCTAAAGTAACACATGAAATCCCGATGATGTCATTAGGAGATATTTTTAGTGAGGATGAAATTATTGAGTTTGATGAAAGAATTAAAAAAGTAATTCCGAATCCTCATTATGTTTGTGAATTAAAGATTGATGGTTTATCTGTTTCTTTATTATATAAGGATGGAAAACTTGTTAGGGGAGCAACTAGAGGAAATGGTGTAGTTGGAGAAGATATTACTCATAATGTGGAAACCATTAAATCAATCCCACTTACAATTCCTTATCACGATGATATAGAAGTTCGTGGGGAAATATATATGCCTAAAAAATCATTTATTAAATTAAATGAAGAAAGGCAAGAGTTAGGTCAAAGTTTATTCGCTAATCCAAGAAATGCTGCAGCAGGCTCTGTACGACAATTAGATTCTAGTATAGCTGCTAAAAGAAATTTATCTACTTTTATTTATCATTTGCCTAATTTTAAACAACATGATATCTATTTTCATCATGAAACTTTAAAATTTATGGAAAATTTAGGCTTTACAGTAAATCCTAATATTATTGTGGCAGAAAATATTCAGGAAGTAATTCATTATGTGAATAAATGGACCGAAGAAAGAGATAAACTTCCTTATGAGATAGATGGAATTGTTATTAAAGTTGATAATTTATTAGATCAGCAAAAATTAGGATTTACTGCTAGAACTCCAAAATGGGCCATTGCCTATAAATTTCCGGCAAAAGAAGTATTAACCAAACTTCAAGATATTGAATTCTGTGTAGGAAGAACAGGTAAAATTACACCACGTGCTGATTTAGATCCTGTTCATTTAGCTGGTTCAGTGATTCGAAGTGTAACATTACATAATGAAGATTATATTAGAGAAAAGGGGATTATGCTTCA
>OIZF01002010.1_pt1 | contig 10632 bp, 12 predicted proteins | sample 1588471 | NCBI WGS metagenome assembly OIZF01 (sample SAMN03283279) | human gut metagenome | biome: human-associated habitat; material: feces | host: Homo sapiens | place: Peru | collected 2012
TTAGCATCTTTTGTACTTGATGTCTTCACACCCCGTAATAAATCGGGATATTTTTGGTACATCTTGTTGATCAATTGCTTGTCATTAAACGCCGTCAAAATATCTTGAACTGAAACCGATTTGACTTGATCGGCTAAATTCACCGCAACTTCATCTGGTGTTTGCCCAACACTGACATAACCGTAGCCCTTTGGTAGTATTGGTGCCGATGATGGGCCAGCCGCCATTTGATCAAAAATAAGTTGCATAGGTTGTGCTGGTGACAAACGATAAGTCCCCGCTTGGAGCTTTTCTGCGCCTTGTGACATGGCATACTTATAAAACACCTTGCCATTGGTAATCACTTTCTTATCTTGCAATGTTTGACCCATTTGCAACGCCGTCGCACCTTCAGGAATTTTGACCGTGACAAATGTTGTATCCTTAGGATCTAAGGCCGCATACTTATCCGTAAATAAGGCTTTACCTGCAAACACCACGCCTAATAGAATCAAAAGCAACGCCAACATCGCTATGACTCGTTTCACTGGTCCCCGCTTTTTACGGCGAGGTCCATTACCATATACGTCATTAAATGGATTGTTGGGATCATACGATGCCTTATTTTGCGCCGCATCAAGTGCTTCAGCAGCCTGAATTTCGTGCTGATGCCGTTCTTTTCTCGATTCCATAATTCACCTTCTAAAAAATGTCTTCAATATTAAAGCGACTAGCGTGCTGACACACTAGTCGACTTGTTTTATTCTATCATATTTCGTTTGACGAAAGATTAAAAGGAGATTACTTGAATAACTCCACGTCACGCGCAATCATTAATTCTTCGTTAGTTGGAATCACCAACGTTTTAACCCGTGCATCTTTGGCAGAAATATCGATTTCTTCACCCCGCTTTTGGTTCGCTGTATCATCTAAAGCAACCCCAAAATAGGCCAACTTATCCGCAATCATCTGACGGATTGGCGCTGAATTTTCTCCAATACCCGCGGTAAAGACTAAGACATCAACCCCACCCATTTCAGCAATATATTGACCAACATACTTGACAATGCGATTGACAAAGACTTTAATCGCCAACCGTGCGTGGTCATTGGTATCGTAAACTTCTAATAGGTCACGCATATCAGACGAAATTGTCGATAATCCTAACAAGCCAGACTTTTTGTTTAAAATGTTTAACATCTCATCATTGGTTAAACCTTCACGTTCTTGAATATAGTAAACCAACGACGTATCCACATCCCCAGAACGGGTGGCCATTGCCACCCCAGCCAATGGTGTGAATCCCATTGACGTGTCTAGCGCTTTCCCGTCCTTCACTGCCGTAATCGAATCACCAGCGCCCAAATGCATCGTGATGACCTTCAAATCTTTAAGCGGTTGTCGCAGCAGATCAGCTGCGCGATTGGCAACATAACGATGCGATGTCCCGTGCGCACCATACTTACGAGCCCCATAACGGGTGTAATATTGATAAGGTATCGCATACAAATAATTTTCTTCAGGCATCGTTTGATAAAAAGAAGTATCAAACACAGCCACTGAAACGGCATCCGGTAATAACTTTTGAAAGGCCCGAATCCCCATGGCATTAGCTGGATTGTGCAAAGGCGCATAATCGGCGAGACGGTCAATCTTTTCTAAGACCGCCTTGGTGACTTTCACAGAGTGATTAAACCACTCACCACCAGCCACAACGCGATGTCCAACACCAGTAATTTCATTGAAATCTACAATGATACCGAGATCGGTTAGTTTTTGTAACATAAAGTTAATGGCTTGTTGGTGATCCTTAATTGGCAATACCGTTTCATATTTGGCTGTCTGCCCATCTTTAGAAATTGTCACATTGCTGTCAGCCACTGACTGATCAGCCAAGTTGACGCCACGGGCCATTGCCTTTGCGTCGTACTTAATCGTCACAATGGCATCATCCATGCCAATCCGTTCGATCACTCCTTGTGCAAGTACCTGTTCAGCTGGCATTTCTAACAATTGAAACTTCAATGAAGAACTACCAGCGTTGACAGCCATCGTTTTAGCCATGATTAAATTTCTACCTGTCTTTCCTAAACGTGTACTGATCTGCGACATGTTTAAAATATCAGATATTGAGGTGTTTCATGATGTAAACACGCTAATATTGAGTGCATTGTCACAACATCAGGCTTTGTTCTGTTCTTTATCCAGTTTAACCCAAGCTTTGATATCTTGCAAAAATTTCTGTAACGCTTCAATATCTTTGAGTGGTGGGTACTGTCCCATCAACACTTCGCCATGACTACCCACCCCATGCTTACGGAGTACAAGAATCGCCTTGGCAGCCCGTGGATCTTTGAAAAAGGCAGCTGGCAATTGCAAAAATGCTTTCAATTGCGCTTTTTGCGTCAAAAACTTTAGCAGCGCTTTTGCTTGGTCCCCCATCATCACATTAGCTGGTACAATTAAGTACACCCAGCCATCATCGGCGGCAAATGCCAAACTTTTTTCAATCAGCAAATGGTGCACAAATGACCGATCATCTTGACGGCGTGTTTGATAACTATCTGCTGGCTCTAATGGATAATAACCAACTGGTAAATCAGCGATAACCGCCTTGGCCTTTGGTATTTCCGTCAGTGCGACAACATCTGATTCATAAAAAGTTGTTGTCCCTTTGGTCAATAGTTGATCGACCGCCGTTGCCAAAGCTAATTGCGTCTCATCGTTATCAATCCCAATGCGCTTAACATCAAGATCATTCATTTTTAAGACGTCATTAACCGTCTGCAGTAAGTTACCTGCACCGACTGTCATGTCAAGTATTGTATCACCAGACTTCAAGTCAGCTGTTTGCAACAAAAAATCGGCTAACAAATAACCAATACCATCGGGGGTAATTTGGAAATTCGCTTGCGTATGGTCGTCCCGAGTAACTTTCAAAATCGCTAATTGTAACGTCTTTCGGAGATCAGCTGGCGACATACTGCGCCAATCAAACGTCGCAATAAACTTTTCAATTTGTTCAGCAACTGCGGGGGTCGGTTTCCCATCTTCAATAGCCACTTGCCCGTTGGCGACATCCTCTAAAAGTTCAATCAGTGCATCTGTTAAACTGATGTCGGCATCCTTGGCTAAAGCCTGTGTATTTGTGGTCAAATCATCGAAATATTGTGCTATTTTATCTTGTGTCATAGCCCTATTTTAACGTGTTTTCATAAGGTTTTCAAGGCACGCGCCTAAGCAGCGCCCGTGTATAAGTGGTTTGTCCCCAACGAATACGGAGGTCGTCACCCTGAACGGTTATATCAGCATCAGCTAGACGAAACGTTGTTTGTTGGGTTTCAGCAAAAATAAGACTCGCCCTAAATTGCAGCGTATCCAACTGCGCCATGATTGTTAATTGCTGACGTGTCTGTATCTGCGCGTGCCAGGCAACGTTTTGTAATAACATCAAGCTGCCCAGCAGTGCCAAAATGATAAAGGTAGCACCAAATATTGCGCCCTGTTGCCGCTTAGTTACCCAACTGAGCCCGCGGTAAATAAAGCACCTCTGTTGCTTGTTGCTGCTGTTGTCCTGATAATTCGAGTTGCACATATGCCGCACAATCTTTAACATGAAACGCTGTCACCTCGGAAATAAAAATAACTTGACCGGCGCCCTCGCCAGACAATTGTAAACGATTTTTGATCACGCTAAGCGTCATTTTCTTACCATCGTGACTGATAAGTTGTAATTCATGTGGCAAAATACCCTGTAAAATATATTTTTGTGTCGTGATTTGGTAAGTCGCTGCGCGTAACGCCATATCTAAAGGTGGGTCATGTGTGATGCGAAAACAAGGGAACAATAATTGAACCGTCACAAAAAATAACCCGACCACGCCCAACGCAATTAATGTTTCCAGAATTGTGAATGCCGGTAATTTACGGTTGTTCATAGGCATGCCATGCTTTCATCGCTGCTATGCGATCTTGCTGAGCCACGTGATACTGTTGTTCTAGCCGTTTGGTCTGCTGCTTAAACTGGGTTACCTGCTCGTATTCTAACAGCAGCAACCCATTTAATAACGCCAACGTAACCAAAGCTTCTCCCAGAACAAAGCCTGATCTACGACTGTGTAATGCGATATGCCCCACCTCCTAAACTGAAAATAATTTTGATCACGTGCTGGTCATGCCTAAGTGTCACAGTCGTTGGGGCCACATAGCCCGTAGGTAAAATTTGAACGGTCTGTGTTTGATCGAGATGATAACCTTTGGGATAGGCCAATTGCGTATGCTTAAAAATAATGCCATTTTCCCGAAAGCAAACTGTCCGCCGACACTGCTGTGTTTGCGCAGCTATCCGTTCTTGTTGCCAACTGGCTTTAAACGTGGCAGACCACTGTGACATATTAGGTGATGTTACCGTCATCCGACCACTAAGCAAAAATAATCCGGCCACAATCCCAAGGACAATGAGTGATTCGAGTAGGGTATAGCCTTTACTGATGTGCTTCATTATGATCAAGGGTGATGTGTAATTCTTTGGCTTTTTGAACTTGTTTAGTCGACACATAACCAGCAGCAACTAAATCTGAATACGTCACAGTTTTATCATCTGGATGTTCGTTCAGATATAAATCGATCTGCGACTGTATAGTTGATACCATTGCGGCGGCATGGGTCGCCACCGCTTTTTTACGTTGTGTATTTAAATTTGGCAAAATCAGTAACATGAGGAGACTGATGATAAATAGCACAATTGCTGTTTCAATTAGTGTAAAGGCTTTGTGCTGACGTTTAAAAAATATCATTGATATAAACCACCAATCGTTTGGTACATGGGTAATAACATCGATAAATAAACTGCAATAATGGCGATACCAATCACCCCGAAAAAAATCGGTTGTAACATATCGATTAGACGATGCGTGCGTTGCATGACCTGATGATACTGCTGCTTAGCATAATAGGCGAGATAACCAGCCAAAACCTTGGGTTCATGACCACGAGTAAAATAGCCTGCCAGTGATTGGTTAAAGTAGGGTTGTTTGAGAATATATGTCGATAAGGTGCCTCCAGCTTGTAAAGCTGTGCGGGCATCTTCAGCTAAAAGTGTCGCCAACTGTTTATTTTTTTGAGCCCGAACCGCACACATTTCATCTAAAATCTCTGGTACCGTCAAGCCATTCGCCAGTAATACCGCTAATTGTTGGGCCACGTGATAAGTGACAATTGTTGTCACAATTGGCCCAATTAACCATACGCGCGACATGATTTTCAATCGCTGACGCGCTGGTAAACGACGCCAATACCAAATACAGCAACCCAACATGATGACGGTAACACTCATGAAAAATAACATCACATGCTGTGTATCACCTGAATCTAATACCGTTGTGTCCTGCCACTGTTGTAATATCGGATATAAAAATAGCTTCATGCCAACTAACATCAACACAAGTAACCCCATTAGAACAGCTGGATATTGCAATACTTGCTTAATTTTTTGTTGCTGTTGTTGCACTTGCGCCAAATGCTGACCAATTGTGACCAGTGTTTCGGACAAATTGCCGTGTTGATCTGCTAGCTTAATTTGTAACAAAATGGTTTGTGAAACAGTTTGGTCTAACACAATGTGCAAGGGTATCCCTTGATTTAAGCGTGTGTTGACGGTCGCTAACCACATCGTCCACGGTGTATGGGCTGCCGCAAGAATATCTAAACTATGAGCAATACTATAACCTGACTGTAACAGTTCACCAAGTTCCTGAAAAAATAAGACTTGGTGCTGTCGTTTAAAGTTGCTGGAAGTGGTGATAACTCGCTTTGGAAATTTTATTGGTCGCCAATGCATCTGCTAATACCTCCTGCCACTGACTCGAAAACTTTGGTACTGGTTGTCCTTGCAGGACGTGCGCAATGTCATCGCTACCTAAATGATCAATAATTGCCGCTTGTTGTTGATTCGTGGTCGTAACCAGCCGCTGATAAACCACGTCGGTTAAAGCAACCGCTAACTGTGCTGGCACAACACCTAGATCGCGTAGACGTAAGATGACATCACGTGCCGACATGGCATGAATCGTACTCAAAACTAAGTGACCACTTAAAGCGGCCCTGACCACAGCAGCAGCCGTGAGTTGATCTCTAATTTCACCCACTAATAAAATTTCCGGTCGATGACGTAAGGCGACTTTAATCAGATCGTCATAATGGATACCAGCCTCATCATTGACTTGCAGTTGCACAAATTTTGATTGCTGGATCTCAACTGGATCCTCAATGGTTAACACTAACTTATCGTCTGCTAACCGTTCGAGTAACCGATAAAGTGTGGTTGTTTTACCTGAGCCTGTCGGGCCGGCAATTAAAAATAAGCCAGCACTTGGCATATGCCGATACAGCTGGTCAAATTGCGTTGTAGCTAGCCAGTTTTGGCGGCGGCCTTTTTGATAAATTAAGCGCAGTACCAGTGTTTCGCGATTAAGAAAATCGCCAACTGTTGAAACCCGAATCCAGATATCGTGATGGCTAAATCGACCAAGTTGCGGTCGCCGGCGCTCAGATATATTCATCTTCGCGCGATATTTCACCGCAGCAATCATCTGTTGGGCGGCAGTCGTGGTGAGTGCACACTGTTGGGTGACACGACCGTCAATATGAAACTTGACGCCATACTGCGTTTCAGAAAGTGGTAAGAGATAGATGTCATTAGCATGACTGGCAATCGCTTCTTCTAAAATCGTCTCCATATTTCCCCCTCTTCACATCAATATGATACGCAGCCATTAATATTTGCTCACAAAAAAAGCACTCAATACTTGAGTGCTTAAATCATTATTCACCTAAACGTGCACGGAATGCTTGTGTTTCTGCTTCATAACCTGGCTTACCAAGTAAGGCAAACATCGCTGTCTTGTAAGCTTCAACCCCAGGTTGGTTGAATGGATTAATCCCAAACAGGTAACCAGATACCCCAACGGCTAGTTCAAAGAAGTAAATCATGTAACCTAGTGTGTAGGCATCTTGGTCAGGCAAATGCACGGCCAAATTAGGCACCCCACCATCCACATGCGCTAAGATAACCCCTTGGGAAGCCTTCGTATTCACTTCGTCGATTGTGATGCCTTCCAAATATTGCAAACCATCATTGTTATCGTCTTCGTGTGGCAAATCCAAGTTTGAAACCGGATTGTCAAGCTTGACCACCGTTTCAAACAAGTCACGCCGGCCTTCTTGAATGTATTGACCAAGCGAATGTAAATCAGTAGAGTAATTTGCTGATGATGGATAAATACCCTTCTGATTTTTCCCTTCTGATTCACCCATCAATTGCTTCCACCATTCTGATAGGTATTGCATTGAAGGTTCCCAGTTAATTAAAAGTTCAGTTGTATAACCCTTATCGTACAAAATACGGCGGGCAGCGGCATACTTATAAGCCGCGTTTTCATGCACATCAACCGCCGTGTAGTCGTCTTGGGCAGTCTTCGCACCGGCCATCAAGGCGTCAATATCAGCACCACTGGCAGCAATTGGCAATAAACCAACAGCAGTCAAGACTGAGAAACGACCGCCAACGCCATCTGGAATTGTGAACGTTTCATAGCCTGCTGCAACCGCCTCAGCGTGCAATGCCCCACGGTTCGCATCCGTTGTGGCATAAATGCGTTGCTTAGCAGCCTCAGCGCCATACTTCTTTTCTAATAGTTGCTTGAATACACGGAAGGCAATTGAAGGCTCTGTTGTCGTGCCAGACTTTGAAATGACATTCACTGAAAAGTCTTGATCGCCAATCACACGGACCAAATCATTCAGGTAGGCGGCTGACGTTGAATTACCGGCAAAGTAAATCTTGACCCCTTGGCGTTGGTTATCTGGCAATTCATTGTTAAACATTGGATTCAAGAAATCCACTGCCATCTTAGCCCCAAGATATGAGCCACCAATACCAATGACAACAAGAATCTTTGACTCGCTTTGAATGCGCTTTGCGGCTGCCTTAATCCGGGTAAATTCTGCCTTGTCGTAATCCGTTGGTAACGTGAGCCAGTCTGAATACTCAGCCCCGGCACCCGTCCGATTGCGGAGTTGTTGATCCGCCATCGTAATTAAGGGTTGCATTTCAGAAAATTCGTGTTCGCCGACGAAATTTTCGATGTTTTTTGTATCAAGTGTGATGTGTGCCATAGCGTTAGCCAAACGTCCCCATCAAAATATGATGGCGGCGCATTTCCTCCTTAAAATTTGTTAAGCGCTTACAATTTTATTTTATCACAATTCTGATGCCGCTGCGTCATCAATAATGATGGTCACATCGGGATGTGTTTGTAGCACCGATGCTGGTAATGCCTCAGTCACAGGGCCGTTCACCATGGCAGCAACCGCTGCTGCCTTAGCTTCACCAAAGGCGAGCAAAAGAATCTTTTTGGCCGACATCACTGACGCAATGCCCATTGAGATAGCTTGCGTTGGTACTGCTGCCGGATTGTCAAAGAATCGTGCATTAGCAGCGATTGTTGATTCGGTTAAATTCACTACATGGGTTGTTGAATCAAATGGTGTGCCCGGTTCATTAAAGCCAATATGGCCATTTTGACCTAATCCTAATAATTGCAAATCAATGGGATGCTGCGCAATAATGTCATCATAAGCTCGCGCGGCTTGTGCAATATCATGACTTGCGCCATCTGGGATAAAAGTTTGCTTGAATGGCTTGTATTGGAATAAGTGCTGTTGCATAAAATAATGATAGCTTTGTGGGTCTTGTGGCGTCAAGCCAACATACTCATCAAGATTAATCGCTGTCAATTCAGAAAAGTCCAATGCACTGTTAGCGAACTTTTCGTATAGTTTAATGGGGGTGGATCCAGTTGCTAAACCAAGCACTTGCGTGCCCTTGGTCAGTGCGTCTTCATAGATTTCAAACGCCCGCTGTGCGCCAACATCTGGATTGGTTACTTTAATAATCCGCATCATATTCTCCTTATTGGTCTATACCACTTTGGTCTATACCAATATAATAACATACTTTTATCTTTTTGGAAATAGATAAGTCACGTTTTGACCAAATAAAAAAACAGGCCAACCGACCTGCTTTTATTCTTTTGGTGCTGGTGTGGTCACATCAGGTTGTCGCAAGGGCAATGTCACAATAAACGTCGTGAGTTCCTCGTCCGATGTCGCACGCACTTGCCCATGATGTTGTCCAATAATGCCTTTCACAATCGCTAAGCCAAGCCCTGTCCCTCCGGTTTGACTATTGCGCGAGCTTTCAACCCGATAAAACCGATCAAAAATATCCGTTAATGCCTCACTGGGAATTTTCACGCCATCATTAATGACGCGAATTTCTACATCGGTGCCCTTAACCTGGGCTGTCAATTTGATAAACGTCGCCCCATCCCCATATTTAAAGGCATTACTGATTAAGTTCATCAGGGCACGCGCTAATTTATCAGAATCGGCTTCTAACACAATCAGCTCTGGTTTCACAATTTGCGTTAACGCCACGTGATGTTCTTGTGCCTCAATTTCATAACTGGCAATTAACTGTGCAAATAAATCACTTAAGCTTAAAGTGGTCAGGTTCAACACCGCATCATGTGCCTGTGTTTTAGAAAATTCAAACAAATCTTCGACTAACACCTTCATTTGATTCGACTTACTGTAGGCCGTGTGAATATATTTGGCACGATCAGTCTCACTCAATTGCGCCCCATTCATTTCAACTAAGCCGAGATAACCAATAATGGCCGTCAGTGGCGTTCTTAAATCATGCGAAATATTGGTGATCATTTCGTCTTTTGAGCGTTCACTTTCACGCTCTTCTTCCCGAATTTTTTGCGTTTGCTTGGCAATCGTGTTCGTGACGTCAATCAACGCCTGCGTTTTGGGCGCATACATGGCTTGCCAATCAATCAAGCGGTCTGAATTATCACTAGCAATTTGCTGCATATCGTGAATCAACCGTGTCAGACTTTCCGCCTGTCGCATCCGCACATATTGCCAAATAAGGATCACTAAGTCCCCCACCCCAATCAGCGCGCATGTTCCCCATTGCCAAACGGTTGGGGCGTTTTGAAAATCACCTTGGAGCATAAATGCCGCAGCAAAAATTGACCAACTAAAAAGCAGTAGTAACAAAGTTGTCACTACCGCATAATAGAGTTTTGTGCGATTGTGCTTTAAAAACAACGCCAATTTTTTCATTAATTTACTTCAATCTTATAGCCAACGCCCCAAACAGTCTGAATCACTTGATCCCCATTTGTCGCTTCTTCGATCTTATCCCGTAAATGTGACACGTGGACCATAACTGTTTTGGCCGATACGACGGATTCTTGTTGCCAAACGCGTTCGAAAATATCATCTGCTGAAAAGACACGGTTGGGATGTGAGGCCAATAGATATAAAATGCCAAATTCCAGCGCCGTCAAATTCACCAAATCGCCATCGGATGTTTTCACTTCATGACTGTCTTTATTAATGATTAGCGACCCAATATCTAAGACATCTGGTGTTTGATCTTGCACGGCATTTTCGGCACGGCGCAACAGTGAGCGGACACGCGCCATCACTTCCAACGGATTAAATGGCTTCGTCACATAATCATCAGCCCCAGTAATCAAGCCCTGAATTTTATCCATATCACCCGACTTAGCCGAT
>OIZF01002012.1_pt1 | contig 10620 bp, 5 predicted proteins | sample 1588471 | NCBI WGS metagenome assembly OIZF01 (sample SAMN03283279) | human gut metagenome | biome: human-associated habitat; material: feces | host: Homo sapiens | place: Peru | collected 2012
TGCGCAACCTACGATGGAGGTATGTATCTTCCAATGGAGGATTACCTGAACCATCTGAAAGCAAAGAACCTCCAGAACCGCAAGGTTGCCTTAATCGAGAACGGATCATGGGGACCACTTGCCGCTAAGAAAATGCGTGAAGTATTGGAAGCAATGAAGAATATGACCTTCTGTGATACGGTCGTTACCGTCCGTTCCGCAGTAAATGCTGCCAATGAAGCCGAATTAAAAACACTTGCATCTGAGCTTACTGCTTAAAAGCATAGAATTGTCTTGTCGAGGGACGCTTTACAAGATATTAAGAATACAAAAAGAAGATTCTTACATGTAGTCATACATGAAGAATCTTCTTTTTTAATGGTTCTGAATCATAACACTAGATATTTAATAAATCACTGAACTCTTTTAATGCACCATCGGTCTCATGTGCAAGTACACGTTTTGCAAGAACTTTACCAAGCTGTACACCTTCCTGGTCAAAGCTGTTTACATTCCATACAAATCCCTGGAACATAATCTTGTTCTCAAAGTGTGCAAGCAATGCTCCGAGTGCCTGTGGTGTCAACTGATCACCAACGATGATGCTTGATGGACGTCCGCCTTCAAAGTTTTTATTACGATTCTCATCTTCTTTACCACATGCAAATGCTACAATCTGTGCAGCTACATTCGCACATAATTTCTGCTGACTTGTGCTATCCTGGATAACAACATCTGTACCAATCTGGCTGTTCTTAAATCCAACAAACTGAAGCGGCACGATATCTGTTCCCTGATGCAGGAGCTGATAGAATGAATGCTGTCCGTTTGTTCCCGGCTCACCAAAAATAACCGGACCTGTTACATAATCTACCGGCTCACCAAAGCGGTTTACTGATTTACCATTAGATTCCATATCAAGCTGCTGTAAATGTGCTGGGAAACGGCTAAGTGCCTGTGAATATGGAAGAACTGCTGTGCTTGGATAACCAAGTACATTTCTCTCATATACACCGATCAATGCATCCAGCATCTCTGGATTCTGACGAATGTCTTTATTCATAGCAAGCTTGTCTTCTTCTGCTGCACCTTCCAGGAACTGTGCGAATACTTCCGATCCAAATGCCAGAGATAATACAGCTCCACCAACTGCTGATGTAGAAGAGAAACGGCCTCCGATATAATCATCCATAAAGAATGCTGCAAGATAATCATCACTCTTAGCTAATGGTGATGTCTCACTTGTAACTGCGATCATATGTTTAGAAGCATCTAATCCTGCATTCTTCAGTGCATCTTTCACAAATGATTCATTTGTCAATGTCTCAAGTGTTGTACCTGATTTTGACACAAGTACGAAAATAGAGTGTGCAACATCAATAGAATTCAAAACTGCTGCTGCATCATCCGGGTCTACATTACTGATGAATTTTGCTTCCATCTTAAATGTATTGTTCTTTTTAGCCCAGTTTTCAAGTGCAAGATACATAGCACGAGGGCCAAGGTCACTTCCGCCGATACCAATCTGAACAACTGTTGTAAATTTCTCTCCGGCTGCATTTGTAATCTCGCCTGCATGTACTTTATTTGCAAAGTCTGCAATCTTTTCCTGCTGTTCTACATAGAAAGCACGTTTATCTACTCCGTCTGCCTCTACTGCATCACCGAGCTGTCCTCGTGTCATGTGATGGAGAACAAGACGTTTTTCTCCTGTGTTAATTACTTCTCCATTGTAAAGAGCTTCGAATTTCTCTGTCAGCTGTGCTTCTTCTGCTAATTTACCAAGTGCTGCAAGTACCTCTTCGTCAACCTGTTTTGCTGCATAGTTGTATGCCAGTCCGGCTGCCATAGGAATACTGTAATTTTTTACTCTCTCTGCACCATTCTCTCCTGACATTACCTCTGCAAGTTTTACTTTATTTGTCTTTGCCAGTTCCTGATAAGAAGTAAGCTTATCTAAGTTGTTCCAAGTGATCATAATTAATCCTCCTATTTCTTACACTCTTTATTTTAACTCTCATCAATGTTTTGATTATACTCTTGTTTTACTATAAATTCAAGATAATGCTAGCATGCTTTCTAAATCTGTTTTCCGAAAAATGCATCTCAAAATATACACATAAATCCTTGCATGTTTTTTTTCGCCATGCTATGATACTTAATTAGTGTTTTTATACAAATTCAAGTAAATAACCACAAGGAGGAAAACATGAGTCAAGAAATGAAAACTGCCCCTGCAGCAGAAAATAAAATGGGAACCATGCCGATTGGTAAACTTCTGTTCAACATGTCTTTACCTATGATGATTTCCATGCTCGTGCAGGCACTTTATAATATTGTAGACAGTATTTTTGTATCTAAATTATCTGAAAATGCGCTTACCGCCGTTTCACTTGCCTTCCCTTTGCAGATGCTCTTAATCGCTGTTGCAACCGGTACCGGCGTCGGTATGAATGCATTGCTTTCCAAGGCACTTGGTGAGCGTCGTTCAGACGAAGTAAACCGAATTGCTTCCAATGCGGCATTTCTCTATTTTGTAAGTTACGTCGTAATTTGTATTCTCGGATTTACGATTGTCAAACCATTTTACATGAGTCAGATGGGCCATGCCGATGTTGAGATTATGGAGATGGGTATTGACTACTTAAGTACTGTTATGATTTTTTCTTTCGGTTTACTTTCACAGATTTATTTTGAGCGTCTTCTGACTTCAACCGGAAGGACAATCTTCAGCATGACTTCACAGTTATGTGGAGCGATTACAAATATCATTCTTGATCCGATCTTAATTTTCGGATTATGCGGACTCCCTAAGATGGGTGTGACCGGTGCTGCTGTCGCAACCGTGATCGGACAATGCGTTGCCGCAGTCGTTGCCTTTACGTGCAATCACAAATACAACCACGAGGTAAAACTTATCTTCCGCGGTTTTCGTCCAAGTGGAAGAATTATCGGAACAATTTATGCGATTGGTATTCCTTCCATCATCATGCAGTCCATTGGTTCGGTTATGACATACTCCATGAACCGTATTCTGATTGAATTTTCTTCAACTGCCACTGCTGTTTTTGGTGTGTACTTCAAACTGCAAAGCTTCTTCTTTATGCCTGTATTTGGTTTGAACAATGGTATTACTCCAATCATCGCATTCAACTATGGTGCACAGAATAGAAAACGTATGGTCAAAACAATTAAATTAAGTATGATCACTGCATTCTGCCTGACATTTATCGGATTCCTTTGCTTTGAATTTATTCCTCAAGTATTACTTGGAATGTTTAGTGCATCTGCAGAAATGCTTAAAATTGGTATTCCTGCACTCCGTATCATCGGTATCCACTATCTGATTGCATGGTTCTGTATCATCTGCGGTACTGTATTCCAGGCTCTCGGAAAAGCGGTATTCAGTATGATCGTATCCATCATGCGTCAGCTTATTATTTTGGTCCCTACAGCCTACATTTTATCTAAGCTTGGAGGACTTCACGCAGTATGGTGGTCTTTCCCTATTGCAGAAATTGTATCCCTTATGGTTTCGTTATTCTTTCTTTTCCGAATTTATCGTACAATTATTTCAAAGATTCCAGACGGAAGTGACATTTTATAAAAAGTCAAAAAATGCACCTGTAAGACATTCAAAACTTACAAGTGCATTTTTTATCTCAGTCGAGAAGACTCCCACCTCTTCAGGTAGTGAGTAATAGCAAATTTGTCTCAGTGGGAGTCCAATCTCCGACTGAGATAAACGCTCCGCGAGGATGCGCAGTGATTCTGATAGGAATATGTCAGCTTCGCTGACCAGAATCACGCGCCAAGTCTCACGGACGTTCGACTTGAATTTATTATTTATCTGCCAGATGCTGCGTATAACTTTTCAATTCATCCCGAATCTCCGTCAAACATTCAATAAGTACCGGATTAAACGCTCCACATTCTCCGTTCTGAATCATCTGAATCGCTGTTTCATGTGAAAATGCTTTCTTATAACAGCGCTCACTGGTCAAGGCATCATATACATCTGCCATGGAAACAATCTGGGCACTGATTGGAATCTCATCTTCCTTTAGTCCATCCGGATACCCTTTCCCATTCCAGCGTTCATGGTGCCAGCGGGTGATTTCATATGCCGTATGCAACAAAGGCTCAGATTGAAAGTTATCTAGTTTAGCCAATATCTCTGCACCGCACATACTATGTGTCTTCATAATCGCAAATTCTTCATCTGTCAGTTTTCCCGGCTTATTAAGAATTTTTTCATCAATCGCAATTTTTCCAATATCATGAAGTGCCGATGCAAGAGGAATATTTTCTTTTTCTTCCGGACTGATATCATATTTATTTGTAATCTTAAGCAAATGCTCCAGCATCATTTCCGTAATCATACGGATATGACGGACATGATCTCCGCTTTCTCCATTACGGAATTCAACAATCTGACTTAACACCCCTACTAACGTAGACGTATTGTGTTCACGTTTCTGTATCTGTTCCGAAACCATTTGCACCAATCTTCGTTGTTTCGAATAAAGTTTTATCGTGTTCATTACGCGTCGATAAACGATCCTTGCGTCAAATGGTCGATTAACATAATCTGCTGCTCCCAGATCATATGCTTTTCGAATAGCCTCTTCTGAATCATCACTGGAAATCATAATAACGGGAACATCTTCTATCATCTGATTATCATTCATCGCACGTAAAACTTCAAAACCATTCATCACCGGCATATTAATATCCAGCAGAACTACTGCAACATCGCCTCTGTTATCATAAAGCTTTTCCAGTCCTTCCTGCCCGTCTCCCGCCTCCAATATCCGATAATTGTCTTCCAATATTGCAGACAACAGTTCTCGATTCATCATTGAATCATCTACGATTAAAATTTGTTGTTTGATATTTTCCTGTACGGAAGTATGTAAATATTGCTTTTCACCCTCTTGATATACAACAACTTCGTCTTTTTTATTCTTTGCCTGATACATCAACTGGTCGACATAGCACACAACATCTTCTATTGCGTTTTCCTTGGTTTTCATTGTTCCGCCTATACTCAAAGACAGATGTAAATATGAATACCCCGGAATGACTACATTCCTTACTTTATCGCGAATCTGATCTAATTTATTTTTCAAAGTCTCTTCTTGAACATCTGAAAGGATCAACAAAAATTCATCCCCGCCATATCGAATCAATATATCATCCGGACTGATACAGGATAAAATTGCTTCTGCCGCAGTCTTCAGTGCAGCATCCCCGACATGGTGTCCATATGTATCATTACTGACTTTAAAATCATCCAGGTCCATCAATGCAATTCCGGCATGCTCCACAGATTTTTTTACAACTTCTTCATAATAACGTCGATTAAATACTCCTGTCAGCGCATCGCGATATATTTTATTATTGTAATTTTTTTCTCTTTCTAACAGTCTTTCCAGTTCTTTATTTTTCTGTTCCAGCTCTTTTTTATATTGCTCCAGATGATATTGTTCCGTCCGGTCAAGCACGTAATTAACTGCCAGCACATCCCCTGTTTCTTCATCCTCAAAGAGCGCCATATGATTTTCCGCAAGCATCGGTTCATACGTCGCCGTTCTTGTCCAGTAATGAAACGTAATATGCTGTTCACCCCCATAAAAACGTTCTAAAAGTTTCTCTCGGTTCAAAGTTTCTAAAAATTCTTTTCTTCCCTCTTCCGTAATCGTTAACGCCCACAACTCGACCAGTTCTGAAAAGCTGGAATTTTCCGGCATTCCCAATTGTTTGTTTAAATCATAGTCCACTCCATCTACCACCTGATGCAGGACACCTGGTATCAAGTCTTTTGTGAGATTTATCCTGCAATATCCGTCCGCAATCGCAAAAACTGCCTGCTCTAAAAATTGCTTATCTAAATTAATCTTTTTCTTATTATTTTTCATCTTTGCTACAACTTCCTTGTCTAAGACTATTTATATTTCATTCTCATCACTTATAACGTGCATTTCATTTTCTGCTTTATTTCCTCTGCTTTTCTTAGTGATAACTTTGAAAACAGTCTCAACCAGCACTTCCCTGTTCAATGGTTTTGCTATATGCTCATTCATTCCTGCTTCTTTTGCTTTCATCTTATCATCTGTAAATGCATTGGCTGTCATCGCTATGATCGGTATTGTTTTTGCATCTGCTCTGTTCATTTTTCGAATCGTCTCAGAAGCAGTCAATCCGTCCATAACCGGCATCATCACATCCATAAGAATCGCATCATATGTCCCAACAGAAGATTTTTCAAAGTAGTCCACCGCTTCTTTTCCATTTTTCGCCTTTGTAACCACAGCACCTTCATTTGTCACAATAAACTCCGCAATTTCCATATTCAGCTCATTATCTTCTACAAGCAAAATATGCAATCCCTGAAGAGATATCGCAGCTTTTTCTTCTTTTTCCATTCTGTCAGTCTCGGTATCAATCTTAAACGGAATCCGAATTACAAATGTAGTTCCGACGCCTGCTTCACTTTCAAACTGAATTGTTCCACCCATTTTTTCTACCAGACTTTTTGTGATTGGCATTCCAAGTCCTGTTCCATTATATTTAGAACGGCTTCCTGCATTTTCCTGTGCAAATGGCTCAAAAATCACTTTCTGAAATTCTCTGCTCATACCGATTCCGGTGTCTTGACAGCTAAATTCAATCATCGTCATACCGTCCTGATTATAAGGGACTTCTCTGTATTGAATACAAATACTTCCATTATCCTTATTGTATTTCACCGCATTACTCAGAATATTCATCCATACCCTTTTCACATGTGCCGGACTGCCAATCAGATTCCAATGGGTTATTTCCTGTTTTTCCTGAATCAGCTTAATATTTCTCTCCTCTGCCAACAACTCAATTACTGTCAGTACCTCTTCTGAAATATTATGCAAATCAAACGGACTCTCTTCCAGAGTAACTTCACCGGATTCCAGCTTACTCATATCCAGAACTTCATTTACCAGTCCCAATAACAGATTCGATGCTTCTTTGATTTTTTCACGACATTCTGTCTGTTTATCCAAATCTTCCGCATAGTGTTCTGCCACATCAAGCATACCACAAATTCCATTAATCGGAGTACGGATGTCATGGCTCATTCGCTGGAGAAACTCGGTTTTTGCTCTGTTCGCAGCTTCCGCTCTTTTTGCTGCCTTAAGAAGCTCTTCTTTATACTTCTCTTCTTTTTCTCTTTCCTGTTTTTCTCGCTCCGCACTTGTTTTCTGTATTCTCACCCATGAAACAATAAGCAAAAGCAAATACAAAAATGTCACAAAAATTACATTCAACGGAAGATTCTGGAATATTTTTTTGTCTGGAATATATGCATAAATATAATAATCCCTTTGTTTTAGCATAATTCCATAACATCCGGTTCCTTCATTTTTCAAATGGAAAATATGATGACTATCCGTATGCTGTTTCATTGTCTGGACAACCTCGTTTTCAGCTGTAGACTGTCCCAATAAATTTTCATCATTGCTGGCAACAATCATTCCACTATCTGCAACAGCAATTGTTCCGTCCTTTTCCGTACTATAACCATTTAAAAGACTCTGTATCGTCAACATATAATTTCGCATATATTCAGGCGGAGTATAATAATATATAGCAACCACTCCCGGAGCATCTATTCTGGCACAGGCTGCAAGATCAATACAACTTCCGTCATCAAAATTGATTCTCTCAGAATATGAACGTTCTTCATATTCTATAAAATCCATAATGACATCTTTTTGCAAATATCGAACTGCATCTTCTGTAAACTCTTCGTTTGCACTGTATTCACAAACTACACTTCCATCCGCGTCCATTACAAGAATCCCATCCACCCAGAGTGTCTGCAAATTTTCTTTCAATAATTCCTGGCTTATCTGTCCGCCATTTTCTATCTCGATATTGATATTCGTACTCATCTGACGAGCACTTTCAATTGATCGGAGAAGACTTTTTGATTCCGTAGCCTCATTGTAATGCGTATAAGTAGAACACTGGACCTTGACATAATTTACAATCTCAACCAGTCTGTCCTCTGCTTCTCTCTTTTCTTTATGAAAAAAATACAATACAGAAGCTGCCACTACGCAGACACCTATCAAAGCCCCCAACATCCAGAAGCGTTTTTTCATTTCTTTTGGGTTTCTTTTAATATTCAAAACCATCCACCTCCAGATATTTTTCCGGATTGTCCAGATATTTTCCGATTATTTTCAATGATGTCCCATCCTGCCGCATTTCTTCTAATACTTGATCCAGTTCTTCACAAATGCCTCTGTCATCATTTTTAGCAAATGCAACACCTATTCCAACTGTCATTAACGGCTCTTCTAAGATACGAAAGTTTGTATCATAATCTTTCATGTACTGTACAATAGACTCTTCATGTGCTGCTACTGCATCTACATAACCTTTTCCAAGAAAAGTGTAAATTAGTTCTCTATGTCCGAGACTGATCAAATTAGCGAGCTTCGGAATTCTCTCATCCGTTCGTTTCAAAAAGATGCCTTCCGGCTTCGTCGTTGACTGAACTGCAACATTTTTTCCTTCCAAATCTTTCAGTTCATAAATGTCACTGTTTTCATTCACCGCAACTACCTGGCGACTTGATATATATGGTCCTGCCCAGCGGTACTCATCCAGTCTTCCTTCCATGGAAAAGCATCCCATAATACAGTCAATTTCGCCACTTTCCACCAATTCCTTTTTCTTCTCCCAATTAATCTGCACAACTTCTACCTGGTAGCCCATTCTTTCAAATGCTTCCGTTGCCAGATCCACATCAATTCCCGTTGGAATTCCATCTTCATTCAGATAATTATATGGGGGATAGCTATCGCTTCCCAGTGTAATTGTAGGCTTCTTTTTCTCTTTTTTTTGATGCACTGATTCACTGCATCCTGTAAGAGATGTAATTATTATACCCACAAGCAGCATCCCTGCAATAATTCTTCTTCCTTTCATGTTGTTCCCATCCTGCTGTTTTTTATTCCTTCAGTTTCATTTAAGTCAACTCTTCAAACCCAAAAGATGCATTGTCCTTCCAGACAATGCATCTTACACGTTACAATTAACTACTATTCTATAGATATATAACGTTTCGTCTTAGACCTTCAACTGACTCAATTATTTTTTTAATAATTATACAGTTTCTCTATGAAAAAGTCCATTTCTTTTTTATAACTTTGTTTGAATGATTTCATTTTGTAAATCGACATATGATACTCCTTTTAATTTTATTTTTTCACAAGATATCTATCGTATCCATAGTTTCAAACTATGATAAACCACTCTTTTTAAGTATTATACAAATTTATCAATATCTTGCATAATAAAACTACAATCTTTACATTACCTATAATAACAAATAATACTTATGAAAATAAAGTATAAAACGGAGGTTTTTATATGACACATTTAACTTATGATATCGTAGGATCTTTCCTTCGCCCGGAAGAAATTAAAACAGCAAGAAAGGCTTTCAAAGACGGAACAATTTCCAAAGAAGAATTAACAAAAGCTGAGGATCTTGCAATTGCAAATTTGGTAGAGAAAGAAGTATCTCATGGTCTTAAATATGTAACTGACGGGGAATTACGTCGTCGCTGGTGGCATCTGGACTGGCTAAAGGAATTTGATGGATTTGAGACAAAACATTTCACAAAAGAAATCAATGGGACAATCAATGAAATCGAACTTGGTACTATAACAGGAAAAGTCTTTTATAATAAAGAAAAAGAGCACCCCGAAGTTCAGGCCTGGGATTACTTGCATTCTCTTGCACAGAAATATGATGGTGTAATTGCTAAAAAGTGCATCTCCGGACCAAACATGATTTTTATTGACCATTTTCTTCAACTTGGAAATAAAGAAACTCCTTATTACGGAACGGACATCAATGCGCTGATCGATGATGTTGCAAAAGCATATCAGGATGCAATTCAGGATTTCTATAACCATGGCTGTCGTTATCTGCAGATTGATGATACCTCCTGGACTTATCTGATTGACGAGAATTTTTTAAAGAAAGTATTCTCACTTGGGTATACAAAATCACAAATTCTCAACTGGTTCCAAACTGTCTCGACAAAAGCTCTTGAAGGAAAACCAGAAGATTTCTTTATCGCAACACATTTTTGCAAAGGTAATTTCAAAGGAAATCCTCTGTTTCATGGCTTTTATGATTCCGTTGCACCTGTAATTGCTGAGATTCCTTATGATGCATTCTTCGTTGAATATGATGATGCACGCTCCGGCTCTTTTGAACCTTGGCACGTACTAAAAGATAAAAATGCTATTTTTGTTGCCGGCTTGATTTCCACTAAAAATCCCGAACTGGAAGATCATGATTTCTTAAAGAAACGTTATGAAGAAGCGAAAGCAATCGTTGGTGATCAAATTGCCCTTTCTCCACAGTGTGGATTTGCTTCTGTAGAAGAAGGAAATTGCATTGACGAAGAAACACAGTGGAAAAAAATTGATCTGCTGGTATCTTGCAGTGATTTTTTATAAAACCTATTCTTCTCATCAGACTTATCTTGTGTACCCAAAAAGAATGTCTTTTATAACATAATCGGGTAGGAGGTAGATAATTATTTTATCTACCGACCTCCCACACCACCGTAC
>OIZF01002013.1_pt1 | contig 10616 bp, 8 predicted proteins | sample 1588471 | NCBI WGS metagenome assembly OIZF01 (sample SAMN03283279) | human gut metagenome | biome: human-associated habitat; material: feces | host: Homo sapiens | place: Peru | collected 2012
CGTAGTGAACCATTTCCCACTTCAGGTCGTTGCCGCCTGCTGTCCAGTGGTTGTGATAGATAGCCTTGTCACCGTCAATGGTGATGAAGTCGTTCTTCGGGTTGGCAGCCAGCTCGCGGTCGAAGTCGGTGGCTGTAACCACAGTCTCCTCGTTCTCTGCGAAGCGGCGTGCTGTGTCCTTAACGATGCTGAAAGCTACCGGCATCACCTCATTGAGTGCCTTCTCGTAGATTTCGAGCACTTCTTTCTCCAATTTGTCGATAGCGTTGAAGATGCTCTCGCGCTCGTCGATAGGAGTGTCTTCAATCTTTGCTTTGAGCTCGGCAATCTTTGCTTTCTCTTCGTTAGCAGAGTCCTGAACGTACTTTTGAAGCTGCTTTGTGCGTGCGCGCAATTCGTCGTTGCTCAGCGCCTTAATCTCTGGATATGCCTCCTTCACCTTCTCTACGAGTGGCTGGATAAGCTTCATGTCCTTTGATGACTTGTTGCCAAACAATGACTGTAGAAATTTGTTGAAATTCATTGTATATTATTTTTATTTTTTCCTTAAATACTTATTCGGGTGTAAAATTACTAAAAAAAATCCATATATCACCATTAATATAGGTGTAAGTTGGTTTTTATTGCAATGGCGCAACCGAACAGGCATTAGGCGCACGTATACGAATAGCCTTAGCTACGGTAGGCGCAATGCGATCTACCGTAGCCGGTGTCTTTATGTGCTCTGCCTTTATTCCGCTTCCGTACAGGATGATGGGGAAGGGTACAAAGGCGGCACGCGAAAAATAATTCTCGTTTGTGTCTTCGTTTATGATTTTCCAGCCAGGAGCGGTCTCTATGAGAAGGTCGCCTGATACGGCTGAATTGTATGGACTTGATATAACGCTGCGTACGCCAGACATTTGCGCAAGCAGTTCTTTCGAGCGTGTTATTACGTCGGTGTAGCTCAGATGACGCTGCTCAAGGAGTTTATGGTCTATGTATATCTGGTTGCGGAAGCTCGCTTCTACGTACTTCGCCTGACCATAGATGGCACCGAGGTACATATTGAGCAAGTTGCACGAGCGGTTCATGTAGAACGTGCCCGAAGGTATGCGGAAACGCTCGTAGTCGGGTCGCTGGTCTTCGGTGTATCCTGTGCTTGTGAGCACAAAGAGTACGTTGTTGCGTCCTACCTTTTCTTCGATGCGCTTTATGAGTGATGCTAAAGTGCGGTCGAGCTTTAGATATACTATCTCCATCTCGGTCTGCCAATGGGTCACGTCGGTGCATTTTGCTGACAGTGTGACAGATAACATGTCGGTAATATTGTCGCGACCAAGCATTAAGTCGTTGACGCAAGCTATGGAGAGGTCGGCAACAGCGTCGTTGTCTCCATTCGTACGTTTCTGTGTGATACTATTGTAGGCACGCACAAATGCTTGTGCGCCTTTGGGGTAGTATGCGGATGTGGTCCACTGTCCGTTTTCCTCGTTCAGCCAAAAGGCTCCGTCGGCAGCATGTCCTGCAGAGATGACAGCTGCGTCTTTCTCCATAGCTGTAGAGTAGACAAGCGCAGCACCTCTGGTGAATATTTTCAGTTCGTCGCTGACGGTGGTGGTTGCTATTTTCTGTGGTGACACACCATAGGTTTGGTCGTCGGTGCAGAACACGGGTCGTAACGTGTTGCGGTCGAGCCACTTCGTGCCAACGATGTTGTTATAGTGAGGTGTGGCACCAGTGGCTATTGTAGCCATTGCTGATGCGCGGTCGATGGGCGAGAATGGGTAGCTGGCAGCCTCGTAGACACAACCATGTTGCAATAGTTTGCGGAAGCCTTCCTCGCCATAGAGTGGGGAGAAGTGCTCGATGTAGTCGGTGCGCAGCTGGTCGATAGTGATGTTCACCACAAGACGCGGTGCCGACTGCAAGGTCTGCGCTTGCATCTCGGTGCCGGCAAGTGCTGCCAACATCATTATCGTCGATATGTATTTGCTCATATTTATGTGTCTAATGCTTTATGCTTTGGGCTGTTTGCTGCCCGTATTTTTAAATGTGTAAATATTCGATATGTTTCTTAATAGCAAAGATAATGCCACAATTGTGATGCCCTCTGCATACGACTGTAAGAAAGAGCCTGCGAGGAGCAACAGTATGAGTGCGCTCCACGCCTTAGTCCACCAATGTATGCGGTTTTGGCGTGCTGCTTTCGTCACGCTGTAGAGCATGAAGATGTTAATGGGGTTTAGCGGCAGTATCTGCAAGTTGAGACTTACAGTGGGGTGTTGCGAGAATATCATGGCGAATAAGAGTAGTCCGCATGCACCAGTAGTAAGCATGATGCTTGTGTCGAACACCCATATTATACGTTTGCGTCGATATTCCACGATGGCTATAATCAGCGTGAGTATTGAGAGGATGCTAAAAGTAACTAACGGTGAGAATACATCCAGTATGCTCATGTTTGTCTGTTGGATGCTTTGTTGCTTCGTTGTGGGCTCAAAAAGCCAAAACGAACTACTTACCAGATTGCGCTTTGTGCCGTCCGCGGATATGATGTGTGCTCGCTCGAAATCTGCGCACAGACGCTCTGGTAGAAACTGTTGTTGTTCGAATGTTGTATTATAGTCGGCTTTCACGCCAAGAAGCAGGTCGTTGCCGAAACGTGCCCAGCGATGCGTCTCGTTGTAGTTATGTATCAAGTTGCGGAATGTGGGGTATTGTGCAGGGGTGTTGTGATGTTGAGGTGTTGAGGTGTCATAAACAATGCGTCCGTTAAGGTTGTCTGCGATGATGTCTCGAGCACGTGTTGTACAATTATCGTAGAAGAAGTTGTAGCGGTACACGCGGTTCTGTGGCTCCATGTTGCGGTCTACGGCTTGCGCTATCGCCATCTTCTCCTGTGCCGTCAGATTGAGCACCTGTTGTCTCACGCCACAGCCCGTGGGGTCATATTCCCACTCGAATATGTCGAAGGGTGCGATACCCATCTCGTAGTCGGTTAGTCCGAACACGAACCGCAGCACGAAGAAGGGCTGGTCGAACGAGAAAACGCCATAGTTGATGGCGATGTCTCTGCCGGTCTGCTTGTCCTGAAAGCGTATCGCCGTATGTCCGTACAAGCTATACACCTGTTGGCGAGGTCCGCAGGTGAGCAGGCTGATCTCTATCGAGTCGGCTTGTAGCGTCGGCTCGTTGTTCGGTGAAGAAGCTGTGGAGGGGGCGAAAAAGCACAGCAAAAACGCTAATGTTATGTGTTTAAATAATCTTTCAAATAGTTTCATGGTGCAAAAATAACTTTAATTTCTCACTTTTCTGCCATTATCTCGTTTTTTTTCGATAATTTTGCAAGCATTATCCTGGAAAGGATTGTAAAAACACCTCTATATACATATTATATATATAATAGAATTTCTAAAATCTAATTAGATAAATAAATGAGGAAAGCACTCACAACAGGCTTCTTTGCTGCGGTCTCTTTAGTTGCGGCAGCTCAAAGTGGCACTAATTCTCCCTATAGTCAATATGGTTTGGGTACGCTTGGCGAGCAGTCGGGCGGCTTTAATCGTGGCATGAACGGACTTGGTATTGGTTTTAGTGAGCACAACCAAGTGAACTGTCTTAACCCTGCTTCGTATGCCACCATCGACTCCTTGTCGTTCATCTTCGATGCAGGTGTGTCTGGACAAATTACGAACTATAGCGAGAGTGGTGTTAAGGTGAACGCTAAAAACGCCAACTTTGAGTATGTCATTGCCGGTTTTCGTGTTGCGAAACGTCTTGGCTTGAGCTTTGGTTTGTTGCCGTATAGCAACATTGGCTATTCGTATTCTAACAAGAAGCCGCTCAATAGCACCGATGGCAGTACTACTGTTGTGTATAGTAATAATGCATATTCTGGTTCGGGCGGCTTGCACCAGGTTTATTTGGGTGCGGGTTGGAGTCCGATAAAGGGATTGGCTATTGGCGTGAATGCTGCTTACCTATGGGGCGACTACACACGTTCAGTTGTCAATTCCTATACAGATGTCTATGCCAACACGCTATCGAAGTACTATACAGCGGAAGTGCATAGCTACAAACTTGATTTTGGTTTGCAGTACACGCAGAAGTTGACAAAGAAGGACGCTCTTACGTTGGGTCTTACCTACGGATTGGGTCACAAACTTGGTGCCGACCCAAAGTGTCAGATTATCTCTACCAATGCTCAGACTGCTGTTGCCGACACAACAACACACACCATTGGAAATGGATTGGCGTTGCCTCACACCTTTGGTGCAGGCTTGATGTGGAACCGCGCTAATCGTTGGCGCATTGGTGTCGACTACACCTTGCAGAAATGGTCGTCGGTAGCTTATCCGAAGTTCGATATGTCCACAAATAGCTATCAGCTGGCAAGCGGCCAGTTTGCCGATCGTCATAAGTTGACCGTTGGTGGCGAGTTCTGTCCAGAGGAGCGCGGTCGCAACTTCTTCAAACGTATTCACTACCGCATGGGCGCATCTTATGCCACCGACTATCTGAAGATAAAAGGTCAGAACGGACCGAAAGAGTATAGCGTGAGTGCAGGTTTCGGCATTCCAATCGTTAACGGCTACAACAACCGTTCGTTGCTCAATATCTCGGCACAGTGGGTGCGTCAGGACTCGAAGACTTTTGTCACCGAAAATTCGTTCCGCATAAATATCGGCTTGACGTTCAACGAGCGTTGGTTTGCTAAGTGGAAGATGGAGTAAGAAAACAATACTTTTAAAATAAGCGTTGAGACTATCTAAATACATAGTAATCATTGTGGTGTGCATCGTGGCGCTTGCTTCGTGTGGCGAACAGAAGGAGCACACGGCACCAGCCATACACGACCGCGACTCGGTGTCTATGATGACGAGTTACGGTGTCAACACCCTTATCTCTGACTCCGGTGTCATCAAATACCGCATCGTAACTGAGCGATGGGAAGTGAACACCGTGCGCAACCCTTCGCGATGGATATTTGAGAAAGGTGTATTCTTTGAGCAGTTCGATGAGAAATTCCATGTGCAGTCGTACATACAGGCAGACACAGCCTACTATTACGACCAGAAGAAGCTGTGGGAGCTGCGTAGCCGTGTGAGTGTGCTCACCAAAGACGGCTTGAAGTTCAACAGCGAAGAACTCTTTTGGGACGAGGCAGAGCACGAACTCTACTCTAATAAACCCTCGAAACTCGTTACCCCCGAGCGTACGCTTGAGGGAGCATACTTTCGTAGCGATGAGCGCATGACCAACTATTACGTATCCAACACTTCTGGCTCGTTCGAGAAAGGTCAGCTCTCAAGCGATGGCGACACCATCACTACCGCGCCCGATACAGTGAAGGCAACAGTGCGCCTGCAGACAAAACCGCAACGCCGCCTGCGTGATAAATAATAAGAACCAATATTTAAACTATAGTGGAAGTAGACATACCTCTTTTAATTAGCATAGCTGTAACAATGGCACTATCTGCATTTTTTTCAGGAATGGAGATAGCCTTCGTGTCCAGCAACCGAATGCTCGCAGAGATGGATCGCGAGGGAAATAGCATAGCCAAGAATATTATTTCCCGATTTTACAACCATCCCAACGGCTTTGTCAGTACGATGCTTGTAGGCAACAATATCGTGCTTGTTGTTTATGGTATCCTTGTGGCACGCCTATTTGACAATACTATCTTCAGTTCGCTCGACGATGGTATGAAAGTCACGGCAGATACATTGCTATCCACGCTTGTTATTCTCTTCACTGGTGAGTTCTTGCCGAAGATTTTGTTCAAGAATAACGCCAATAGGTTGCTCTCGGTCTTCTCCGTGCCGGCATATCTTTTCTACATAATTCTTTGGCCTATAAGTCGCTTTTCTACACTTGTGTCGAAGTTCTTGTTGCGCCTCGTGGGTATACGTATGGAGACAGAAGCCGATGACGATGGCTTCTCTAAGGTCGACCTCGACTATCTCGTGCAGTCGAGCATAGAGAATGCGCAGAGCGACGACGAGATAAACGAAGAGGTGAAGATTTTCCAAAACGCACTCGACTTCTCTGACTGTAAGGTGCGCGACTGCATGGTGCCGCGAACCGAGGTGAACGCCGTAGACGTGAACGATTGCACCGTCGACGAACTAATGCAGAAGTTCGTGGAGAGTGGCAACTCGAAGATTATTGTCTACGATAGCGATATCGACCATATCATTGGTTACATACACAGTTCCGAAATGTTCCGCAACCGCGACAATTGGCGCGAGTGCGTCTGCAAGATGCCCTTTGTGCCCGAAACGATGGCTGCACAGAAGCTTATGCACATCTTCCTGCAGCAGAAGAAGAGTCTTGGAGTGGTGGTCGACGAGTTCGGCGGAACCAGTGGTATAGTCTCCCTCGAAGACATCGTTGAGGAGATCTTTGGCGATATAGAAGACGAACACGACTCGACGAAATACATCGCCACACAGGTTGGCGAGAACGAGTATATGCTCTCTGCTCGACTTGAGATTGATAAGGTGAACGACCTCTTCGATCTCGGTCTGCCCGAGAGCGACGACTACATGACCGTCGGTGGTTACATCCTACACGAATATCAGAGTTTCCCAAAACTCAACGAAGTGATAACTATAGGACGCTACGAGTTCCGCATCATCAAGAGTACGATGACGAAAATAGAGTTGGTAAAGCTAAAAGTTAGTCGCTAAATAAAGCTACAGCACCTAAAAGTAGCCCGATAAACTCAATTTTTCGTGCAAACATGCCCTCGTTTGGCAATAAATTAGTATTTTTGTACGCATTTTGTGGCATCACGCTTGGAGTCGCCTCACGGGGTAAGCTCCGCAACTGGTGCAATACAGATGCACAAACCTACATCTAACGAAATAATAAATAAAAAATAAAAACAAAAAAATGGCAGCATTAGGAAAAATTAGAAGCAAAGGCGCATTGCTGATAGGCATTATCGGCTTAGGCCTTTTCTCTTTCATCGCCGAAGAGGCGTTCCGCTCATGCGACTCTGCAAGCGCTGACAAACATCAGCAAGTAGGCGAAGTGTTGGGCGAGAAAATCAACGTAACAGAGTTCCAGAAACTTGTTGACGAGTACACGGAAGTCATCAAGATGCAGCAGGGACAGGAGAATCTCAACGAAGACCAGCTCAATCAGGTCAAGGACATGGTTTGGAACACATACGTTCAGACCAAACTCATACAGAACGAGGCACACAAGCTCGGTCTTACTGTAACAGACGCTGAGCTCCAGCAGGTTCTTGCCGAGGGTACTAACCCTATGCTTCAGCAGACTCCGTTCTTCAACCAGCAGACAGGTCGCTTCGACGTGAACGCTCTGAAGAAGTTCCTTGCAGAATACAAGACACAGCAAACAGCCAATCCGCAGATGGCTAAGCAGTACGAGACAGTTTACAAGTACTGGACATTCATCGAGAAGACACTGCGTCAGCAGCTCCTCTCGCAGAAGTATCAGGGTCTGTTCGCTCACTGCTTCCTTTCTAACAAGGTAGAGGTAAAGATGGCGTTCGACGAGCAGAATCAGGAGAGCCAGGTGCAGCTTGCAGCCTTCCCTTACTCAAGCATCGACGACAACAAGATTACTGTTACTGACGCCGACCTCAAGGCTAAGTACGACGAGAAGAAGAGCATCTTCAAGCAGTACGTAGAGACACGCGACATCAAGTACATCGACGTTCAGGTAAAGGCTTCTGCAGCCGACCGCGCAGCTCTCCAGAAGGAGTTCGCAGGCTACAGCGCAGAACTCGCAGCCGCAGCCGACCCGTCTGACGTAGTGCGTAAGAGCACATCGCTCGTTAGCTACCTCGGCGTGCCAGTGAAGAAGGAAGCCCTTCCTTACGACATCGCACAGCGTCTCGACTCAATGGCTGTAGGCTCTACAAGCAAGGTGATCGAGAACAAGAACGATAACACACTCAACCTCGTGAAGCTCGTTGCTAAGCGTGAGCTCCCTGATTCAATCCAGTTCCGTGCAATCCAGGTGGGCGGTGCAAATGCAGCTGAGGCAGCTACACGCGCCGACTCTATCCTCAACGCCATTAAGGCAGGTGCCGACTTCGAGGTTGTAGCCAAGAAGTACGGTCAGACCGGTGAGAAGACATGGATGACAACACGTCAGTATCAGAATGCACCATCGCTCGATAAGGATACAAAGAACTATATCGAGAACCTTAACACAATGGCTACAGGCGAGCTCAAGAACCTCACACTCGCACAGGGCAACCTCGTGCTTCAGGTTGTAGACCGCAAGGCAATGACTACAAAGTACGTAGCAGCCGTTGTTAAGAAGAATATCACCTTTACAAAGGATACCTACTCTGCAGCTTACAATAAGTTTAGCTCATTCGTAAGTGCTAACCTCACAGCCGACGAGCTTTTGAAGAACGCAGCAAAGAGCGGTTACACCGTTCAGGAGCGTAAGGACGTTACAACAGCTGAGCACTACCTCGCTGGCATCCACGCTACACGCGACGCAATGCGTTGGTTGTTCGAGGCTAAGAAGGGTGCCGTTTCTTCACTCTACGAGTGCGGTGACAACGACCACCTTCTCATCGTAGTTCTCAACAACATCAACCCGATTGGCTACCGCTCACTTGAGGATGCTCAGGTTAAAGAGTACATCAAGGCAGAGGTTATCAAGGACAAGAAGGCAGAGCAGCTCCTTGCTAAGGCAAAGGCTGTTAAGTCAGTTGCTGACGCTAAGGCAAAGGGTGCTACAGTAGCTCCGGTTGCTCAGGTTACATTCGCTGCTCCGGTGTTCGTAGCAGCAACAGGCGCAAGCGAGCCGGCTCTGAGCGGTGCTATCGCAGCTACAGCAAAGGGCAAGTTCTCTAAGCATCCGGTTAAGGGCAACGCTGGTGTTTACGTGTTCCAGGTAACAAATAAGACACAGCGTCCTGCTAAGTTCGACGAGAAGGCAGAGATGCAGCGTCTCAGCCAGCGTCAGATGCAGATGGCAGGCAACTTCATGAACGAGCTCTACATCAAGGCAAACGTAGTGGACAACCGCTACCTCTTCTTCTAAGACTCATATAACAATAACATAAAAAGACTTTGGATGTAACGGTGTAAATCGTTACATCCAAAGTCTTTTTTTGTAGAAAGCTGATTCCTTTTGGCATTTTATACATTCGCGGATGCCAAGAGCATAACCTATTACCAACGGCTGGAGAGTGGCAAATAGCACATCAAAGACGAATACCTCTCAGCACTCGCTCAGCTCTATCATGTGGACATCGAAGAGCTGAGCGACCTCCAAACGCTTGATGAAGCAAGGCGAGTACTTGGCGTAAAGGAGAATCCTGAACGGGCCGAAAGGCTGGTGATGCTTCTGTACATGCAGGTATTTGGACGGAAGCCGACGGTCTATTGACTTGATTTCTATTTTGCCATACCTTCTGCCGTCAACCATTTAAATATTATTTGAGCAATGGTTTCGTTATTCAAATCCTGCATCATAAAATGAGTGTTGCCATGAACGCCGATCTTAGGCAAGTGGAGGACGGTGACACGCCCACCATGCCGATTGACCACATCGGCCCAACGATAAGCCAACTGCAATCGAATGCGCCAAATGTCGAGTTCAGGTATGCTGCAAGGCTTTGTAGGGATGTTATCACCATAAATGAGCAAGATGGGCAATCGGGTGAACGATTTAAACACCTCGTCGCTTACGCGGATGTATTCTACACCCTCCACCACTTCGATGTCATGCAAATCTGTGTCGGCAGGAAAGGAGAAGAATCCGCCACCTTCGAGACCCACCATAGCCTTGATGTGAGCCGATTTAGGGATAGCCTTCCAGGCATGCATCACGCCTTGCGAATGAGCCACAAGCACTGCATCGCCCGTTTTTTCAAACAAGGCGCCAATGGCGTTAACATTGACATCAAAGTCGAGCGGTGCGGTATCGGGCGTGATTTGACGGAAAAATTGGTTGAGACTCTCAGCATCGCGTGGAAACTGTACGTTCTCAAAGTAGGAAGGATAGCGACCAATGCGCCATTTCGTAAACCAACTTTCTTCATCAAAAACCAGCGGAACGATACCCTCCTCGGCAGCACGACCTGCATTGCCTCGGCGTGGATGGGTCATGTTATAGGTAGAATATCCAGCTCGCAGAAACATACTTTGAAAGCCTTCGCGCCCATCGGGTGTTGACTCCCAAGTGGATGTGCTCTGATAGATGCCATGCAGGAATACCACCGGGAGCCGATGAGGGTGAAGCGGCTGCTGAAAGAACACATATCCATGGTCGGCATGGCGCTTCAATCCTTGCTCATTGGTTGTGACTGTTCCACCAATAGCGAAACTACCTTGTCTGGCCACTACGAGCGGTGTTTGAGTCGAGGAGGTATATTGTGCTACTACACTCATAGGGATCCACTGCATCGTAATGATTAACAGCAGCACCCGTAATATAATATTTTTCATCATCTCCTACTATATTAAATGTCATAACGAACTTGGTTCAGCCACTCCACCTTTTCAGGATCGAAGTGCGAATAGAAAGCCGATTTATTGAGATTGAGACTCTTGATGCATTCCATTTCTGCATCGGTAAGCGTGAAGTCGAACACGGCTTTGTTTTGTTCCATTCGCTCCCGATGCACCGAT
>OIZF01002014.1_pt1 | contig 10613 bp, 9 predicted proteins | sample 1588471 | NCBI WGS metagenome assembly OIZF01 (sample SAMN03283279) | human gut metagenome | biome: human-associated habitat; material: feces | host: Homo sapiens | place: Peru | collected 2012
TTGCCCTAGATCAAAATAGCCAATTACATGAAGCCGAACAGAAAGGTATTGAAAAGGGTATTGAAGAAAACAAAAAGGAAATAGCTAAAAAGCTATTTGAAAGTGGTCAAACTAAAGAATTTATTAGTTCTATTACAGGTCTTTCTTTAGAAGAACTTGATAACATATTAAAGTAAATAATTTGGTGAAAATAAAACGATAGTATTAATTTGCTATCGTTTTATTAAAAAAGATTTAATTGTAAAATTAATTTCTTTCTTTATGTTCTTTATATTGAAGCTTAAAGAAGGAAATTAAAGCGGCACATCCATTTAATCCATTAAGGAATCCAGAAATAAATAATCCAGCACCTTGAATCATAAAGCATACTGCCCACATAAATGATGATATAGAAAATGATAGCTTAAGCCATTTAACACTAATGCCATCAATCATTACTGCAACAGAATATTCAAAATTTGCGATTATTGGTAAGAAACTATACCAGTGGATTTCATCCATACCCTTCCATGGTGTAAAGGTATTTTTTCCAAATAAAGCACAGTATCCGCCAAAAATGACTCCAATAGCTATCAAGATTAGATTAACAATTTTAGTATTTTTATTAAAATATACTAAAATATTTCTTGTAATGGAAATTATTTCTTGGATTATACTTGAAAATGCGTTAGAAATAAATTCGCCAATGCCTAATAAAATATGTCCTAAAACCTGGACTAATAAAATCTTTTTTTTACTTTGAAGACAAGCTGAAAAAATGAAAATAATGATTGCAAGCGATGAAAAAATTGTAGACATCCATCCCCAAAAACTAGTCGGGAAAACTTGATCAATAAATCCTAAAATCATAAAATCCTCCTTAGTTGATTTAATTTTAGCATAAAGCATAAAATAAAAAAAGGCGTTATCCACACCTTTTCCATAAAAGTACAAAAAACAAAAAAGAGTTTTTATACCATAGTCTGAGAATTTATTCGGTTCTCTGGTAGAAACGTAATCACCATATTTGATTACTTATATGTTATTAGAACTACGGCGACAATTATATCACAAAAAAATTATTTGTCAACAACTTTTTTATTTTTTTATTATTCTCAAAATGAGTATATAAAAATCATGCAATGTGTCTTTAAAACAAAGCTTTTATAATGTATAATATATACTATAGAGTGTATTTTGTAAAAGATAAATGGAAATAATAAACAAAAAACTTGACAACTATTAATTATTTTGTATAATATAATTGCATTTAATTAATGCGTACAAATTTAATATTATAGTGTAAAAGGCAAAGCAGTAGAAATGCTGTGACGCAAAGCTATAGGGTCTTTAAATGAGATAGCCAGTTGTCAATAAAAGTAAGTAAACTATTATTGGCAACTTTTTTTATGCCAGGAGGTGAAAAGATGCCCCAAAAGAACATATATGTTAAAGACATTTATGGTCCTAAAAAGAAGAAAAAGAAAAGACTTATAATCTCGCTATGCTTCACTGGTATCTTAGTCACTTTGATTGTTATTTTGGCATATTTTGGTCAAAATGTTGGATCATTTTCAATTAAACTTGGCGATGATTTAACATCAAGGCAAATTTTTATTTCTGAAAAAGAAGATTTTTCTTGGTATGATTCAAGGCTCGAGGCTGCGTCTGTTAAAGAAGCTAATGTCATTATGTATCCTTTTATTAAAGCAAAAGAATGTAGAAATACTGATGGATCTAGAATTTGGGATAACAATTCTTATGTTTCATATACCTTTTATTTAAAAAATATGGGGCGTGAAATAGTTAATGTTATGCAACAATGCTCAATTACCGGTAAGAATGACGGTCTTGAATTAGTAACTTGGCTGGAATATTTTGAGGATGATAATGAAGGAATAGTTTATCAAGGCGGAAAGGCACCGGATAAAGCATCTGATCGCTTTTTTGAAAGATATCCTGATCCCAAATCATATGATCTTGAAAATAACATTGCCTATGAGAATAAATTTTATGACTTGCATCCGGGTGATGTTAAAAAGTTTACTTTAATTACTTGGGTTGATTCCCAAGACCCTGACTTAAGCGAAGAAATTCTTGGTGGTACAATTAGATTTGAGATTTATTTCTCATTATTCAGAAGGTGATAATATGAGACGAAAAATTATTGTATTATCATTATCTATTATTTTGCTAATTGGTACAGCTGTAACGGCGACATATGCAGCATATCTTCAAGGTCTTACAGCTTCAGTTGGTAACCTTGAAATGAGTCTTTATAAAGATAATTATTCTTTAGTTTCTATCGATGGAGTAAATTTTAGCGAGAATCTTGGTAAGGATGACATTTATAAAGCAGTTGTAGCTTCTTCAAAAGGATATACAGTTGGAGCTGATGGTAATTTCTATGATGGAATGAAATTGGTTGAAACATCTGATGATTTTGTTAAAACTGAACTCAAAAAGATAAGCTTAAGCCCAATAACATCCTCAGATGGAATTACCTTTGAGAGGGTAAGTTATAGTGGAATTAATCAAAGTGTAGATGTTGCTAGCGGTGCGTATATAAGCTTTGACTTATATTTTAAAGCTAATGTTGATACACCATTTGATTTATGCTTTAATACTGAGGCTAATAATTATGATGCATCTAAGCAAGTCCTTAATATATCGTCTGACTATTTAGAACTTAATTCTAATCAAGCATTCAGTTTGAAAAGTGGATTTGAAGCATATGATGAATTAGGCAATATAACTTATTATAAGAAAGATACTAAAGGCTTTAAAATTCGTCCTAGTGACGCAATGAGGTTTTCAACTATTGTAGAAGACAAAGCTAAAATATATGAGCCTTCAATTGGCATTGGCTCTTATGCAACCTCGCTTGATAGTGAATTGTATAATGGTTCATATAAGTCCATAGCTTCTAGATTTGATAGTAATAAGAATGCATCTTATACTTATAGTGTAAATCAAGGAGCTAGTTTTAGTCCAATAAGCTATGATACGTGTCCTTCAAGTTATCAAAGCTTTGACTTGCTTGATTCACTAAGGATTGTATCATTCAAACAAAAGGACGAAATAAAAAAAGTTAAATTTAATTTTTGGCTTGAAGGCTGGGATGCAGATTGCTTTGAAGGTATCCAAGGAACAAATATAAATATTTCATTATCATTTAGAGGTATGCAAAGTATTGATTCTTATAGAATTAATTACCATGATGGTGATAATGTTACAAGTGTTGATTATCTTAGTAGTGCCCTTTTAAATACAGTACCATATAATATACCTTATAAAAAAGGTAAAAAGTTTATGGGGTGGTATTTAGAAGAATCGTTTGACACCTTATTTGATCAAAGTGTATTAAGTACTGATCAAGTAGGAGACGTGTATGCCAAATGGCAATAATAAAATAGTTAAAAAATAAAGGAGAAATAGAATTATGAAAAAAAGTTTAAGAAGAAAATTAATTATGTCTGCTGTAGCAGTAGGAGCTGCAGCTGTAGGAACAACTGCATCAACATATGCATGGTTTGTATCTAATAATACAGTAACAGCAAGTGAAATCAATGGTAGTGTTGTTGAATCAAATGCTAACCTATTCATTTTAAACGGGGAAAATTATGGACAATCAACAAATCTTAATATAAGTGGTACAAAACTTTCTCCAATTGCTATAAAGAAAAATAGCGAAGTTGATAATTTTGTAACTAGTGATGGGACTGTTGTTTCTGTAGCAGATGGAAATACTCCATATGTATCTTTTGAGTTGAAATTTAAAACAACTGGAATTAAAGAAAATGAATCATACTCATTAAATATTAGTAGTGTTACAGCTAGTGCTACAACTCAAAGTACATATACAGCTGTTGCAACTGCAGGTGGTCTAACAAAAGGTGAAACTGTAAAAGGTAATGTTACAGAGTCTTTGATTTTATCATATTCGTCTGATGCTGCAATTACACCAACAACCGTAAAGGCATCTCAAAGTTTAAATTTAAATACTGATTCATCAGAAACACAAGGAAATGCTAAGGAGTATTACAAAGCTGTTACTGGGAATGACGTATTATCTGGATGTGAAACTATCACAGAAGGATTTGGAGTAGATGGCTGTAAGGCATCAGATACTAATAAAGATGGATATGCAGTAAAAAGTAATATTTCATCAGCTACAGATGAGTTTAGCGTTTATTTCGTAGTATGGTTAAATGGTGACGATGAAAAATGCTTTGATGCAATTGCGTCTCAAGCATGGAAATTATCATTAAATTTCAAATTAGTTAAGACATCTACAGGAGATTAGTATTACTCTATAAAATTTAACGAAAGGAGCATACCATGGAATATTTCTTAAAAAAAATATGGTTATCAGCTATACTTAGTATTTTAGTGTTAATAACCGGTGTTACATCAACATATGCTTGGTATGCTATGACTCGTACAAATAATGTAGAAGATTTTAATTTTGATATCAAAGGTGGAAATTCACTTGCAATTTCTACCAATGGTATTGATTTTCAAGATTCTTTATCATCACTTGATGTAAAAAAAGCAATTCTTCAAAAAAGAGGAATAGATACTTCCGGTTTAAGTGATGATAAGGTTAATTCTTTATTAAATATTGTCCTAGATCCTGTAACTCCTAAGGATTATACTTCCTTAGATAAAGGATTTCAGTATGTAGATAATAAAGATGCATCTGATTATAAATATATATCGTTTGATATTTATCTCGCTTCTAATAACGATAATAAAGAAGAAGCTACGTCTGTTAGATTTTCAACAATTAATCCTGTTAAAGCATCTGATAAGTATGTAAGCTTTGATGGTGAGAATGTTAATGATGAATCATCACTTGGTAAAATATCAGATGGTGTTAAAATGAATGTTGCAAATGCAATGAGGCTTGCGCTTACAACATATGATGTTTGTTTATATAGTGATATTTTAAATTCTAGCAATAATCCACATACCACTATTTATTCTATAGGAGGAAATGCTCCTAATGTAAAGAATAATGTATATAATTTTGGTGGAATTAATACAGAATATAATTTGGCAGTAGATTTATATAATCAAAGAAGTGAAAATAAAATATCAATTCCCCAAAATGAAAGAAATGATCTTGATTATGATACAACTGAAATTATTTCTTCAAATGATGGTTTATATTCAGGTATGATGAAAAAAATGACAGTGTATTTGTGGCTTGAAGGATGGGATGCAGATTGCATTACTGAACTTCAAGGTGAAGCATTTACATTTGAACTTGGTATGTCATCAAGTATTTAAAAAATAAAATGCGTTTTTATAACGCTATTTTATGTTAATGTTTTAAAATGATTTTATTTGTGTTAGAATATTAACATAAGATTGAAGAGAGGTATATATATGCAAGAAAACACTACCCAAGAATTAAAAACTCCGATGACTACTAAACAAAAAGTTTGGTTTGGAGTAAAAATCGCTTTAAACGTTGTATTTTATTTATTAATTTTATTGGTACTTTTATTTTCTATTTCAAATATTAGAGCTAAAAACAAAAATGATCAAATTCCTAATATTTTTGGGAAAGGTTATTTAAATGTACTTTCTGATTCAATGACTGGTGATAATGAAGACTCATTTAATACAGGAGATATGATTATTGTAAAAATTGCTAACAAGAAAAATATTTCAAAACTTGAAGTGGGTAATATTGTTACATTCTATGATTATCGTCTTGCATCTAATAAGGGAGCCGGTTCAGCATTAGACACCCATAGAATTGTTTATATTGATAAAACAAACAATGATTCATATGTATATTACACAGTTGGTGATAAGATTGCTAAACAGTTAAATTTTGATGCATCCAAATTAAATGCTGATAATTATTTGACGATATTAAATAGTCTAGGAAGTAATAATTATCAAGCCTTTGGCTCTACAGAGATTCGTGGTATTTATTCTGGAAAATGGTCTGGTTTTGGTAAAACTATTCAGGCTATAAATAATCATTTTATTGCGATTATTATTGTACCAGTTGCTATTCTATTGGTTTTTGAAATTGGTGTTTTAGTTTTAAATATAATGCGTGCAAGAGAAGAAAAGTTAAAACTTGAAATGAAAGAAACTAGTCAAGAGCTTGCAAATCAAGAGACTATTTCTGCAGATGAAAAAGAAAAACTTAAGGCAGAACTTCGTGCAGAGCTTTTAAAAGAAATGCTTAAAGAATCAGATAATGAAGAAGAATCAAAAGAAAAAGAAGAAAACAAATAATTGATTAGATTAAATTTTAGTAAGGAGGATTAAATATGGCTGAGTTTTCAAAATATTTTATAAGCTTTTTAAAGAAATTCTTTGAAAATTTTCTTGATTGGTTTAAAACCTTATTTAGTCTTTTTTCTAAGATATTCTATTCATATCCTAAACAATATATAAATGATATTATAACATCTTGTGTTAATAATGAAAATTTTAAAGTATTAGATTGGATTGTTCTTGTATTAGTATCAATTGTTTTAGTTATTTTCTTTGGCTTAGTAATTGTTGTTATTTTTCAGTTTCTACGTAAGTATATAAGATTTAGAAAACGTGAGGTTGAAAAAGATGAACTTGTTGATGAAATAGCAGTTTTAAATAATCGTGTTTTTGATTTGGTTGAGGAAAAAAATAAGATTTTAGCTTTACGTATTAATCAAATTGGTGGTACTGAAGCCTATGCAAGACAGGCTGATATGGAAAGAGGAACTTCATCTCTTAAAGGTAAAAGACCTGCTCTTCAATCTGATTCACGTTTCGTTAAGCTTACACAGGTTGATAAAGACTATGAAATTTCATCTGAATTCACGGTAATGCAATCAAGCGATATGGTTAATTTACCTGAGCTTATTGATAGATTTATTAAATACAGTGCTTCTCAGCTTCATCTTTATTATACAAAAGAGATTATCGCTAGATTTTTTGCAGGTATGGCAACTTCAAAGGTTTTAATTTTGGAAGGTATTTCTGGTACTGGTAAAACTTCCCTTCCTTATGCAATGGGTAAATTCTTTAACAAGGAAACATCTATTATTTCTGTTCAACCATCATGGCGTGATCGTGCAGAATTACTTGGTTATTTAAATGAATTTACAAAGAAATTTAATGAAACTGATTTCTTAAAAGCTGTTTATCAGGCAGGTTATTCTGATAAACCTAATTTTATTGTTCTAGATGAAATGAACCTGGCTCGTATTGAGTATTATTTCGCTGAATTCCTATCAGTTATGGAAATGCCAGATGTTCATGAATGGAAAATTGATCTAGTTCCGGCTTCTGAGCCAAGTGATCCTAAGCTATTAATTAATGGTAAGCTATTTATTAATCAAAATACTTGGTTTATTGGTACAGCTAATAAGGATGACTCAACATTTACAATTACTGATAAGGTATATGACCGTGCAACCCCAATTGTAATTAACAATAAAGCAGAATTAATTGATTGTGATTATACTAATAATGTACAGATGACATTTGATTATCTTGATGAGCTATTTAAAAAAGCTCAAGCTGAGATTACTATGTCAACTAAGGTTATGGATTCATTTAAAAAAGTCGACGAGTATATTCAACAAAACTTCAAGATTGCTTTTGGTAACCGTATTATGAAGCAAATTAAATTATTCGTTCCTGTATATGTTTCATGTGGATTTACTGAGGTTCAAGGTCTTGATTATATGTTGGCTAATAAGATTTTACGTAAATTTGAATCGTTAAATTTATCTTTCCTTCATAATGAGCTTGATGGATTAATCGAACTTCTAGATAAATTATTTGGAAAGAATTCCTTTAAAGTATCAATTGAATATATTGAAGATTTAAAGAAAATGATGTAGGTTAGGATGTGATATTATGGCTTTAGAGGTTTTAAAACCAACTGAAGAAGAGTTAAGTGATAAGGCCGTTTCGCAATTCTATGAAGCATTTTATTCTTGTATTGAAAATGCAAAATCACCTTTGGGTGATTTTCTTTTTAATGAATTGCAGCAAGGCGAAAAAACAATATATAATAAAACAGTTCGTGAAACAAAGATTTTTGATGGTAACTTTCTAGATGTTGTTATAGGGGCATATCCAAGCTTGTTAAAAATATGTCGTGATCCTAAAAAGACACTTGCTTATATGCAAGAGGTTGTAGCAATGGAAAAGGCTAAAAAGGTTGATTCAGAATCGATTAGACATTTAGCCTCTCATACCCAATATATTCGTGATATAAATGAGCAAAATGAAGTTATTCCGTCAAAAATATTATCTACATATGCGGAAGATAATATTGGTATTTATGAAAATCGTTTTATTAAAAGTTTAATCAATCGTGTGATTGTTTTTTTAGATACAAGATTAAAACTAATGGATGAAAACCTAGAATCAATTAGTGCTGATGAAATTAGGTATAAAAATAATATTAAGTTATCACATCGTAAAATCGATTTAGAAATGAATATAAAAATATCTAATGAAATTTTGGATGAAACGCAAAAGGCAAGAGAGCTTTTTGACAAAACAAAGAATGCTCTTGATAAGTACCGGGCATTAAAAGGAACAGGATTATATCAAGCTGTAGCTAAGCTTAAAGATGTTGTACCCCCAATTATGAAAACTAATATAATTCTTCATAATCCTGATTTTAAGATTGCTTATAATTTATGGCTTTATATTGATCGCACAACTGAGGTAGGTTATAATGTTCAATCTGATGAGAAAACTAATGATGACGATGATGTAATCCTTAATGATTTTAATCATATTGGAGTTTTTCTTATTAATGATTTGATGCATCAAAGAGGAATCCAATCATTAGAAGCCTTTGATGGCGAAAAAAATGTTCGTGAATTAAAACATGATGATATTACTAAATATGAATTAGAACCTAAAGATATTAAATTATCCCACCAGGAAATATCTGAATATCTATTGAGTCGTATATCAGAAATGTTTGAAGAAAAATATAAAGAGTCATTGGCTCAAGGTTTGAGCTATGAAATGAGTGTTAAGCGTGTTTTCAGGGAAATGATTGATGTTTTGAACCGTATTTATCCTAATTTATTTGGGGTTAATACAGAAGATATGAAAAAGACACCTGAGTTGCTTGAAATATTAAAACGTAAACAACGTGTTATGAAGCTTATTAGAGAGCAAAAACAAATTGATTTAAATAAAATGGATAGAGAAACTCAGACTTTAGATACAAATATAAAGAATCTTGAAGATTATTTAAAACGCCAAGAGGAAAGAAAAAAAGAAAGAGAAAGAAAAGAAGCTATCCGTCTTGAAAAACTTCGCCTTCAAGAAGAAAAGCGTAAGGCTCGTGAGGAAAAGCGAAAAGAAGCAGAAAGACTTAAGGCTGAAAAAGAAAGAGTAAAGGCTGAGCAGGAAAGACTTAAGGAAGAAGAAAGATTAAAGAAAGAGGAAGAGGAAAGACTTAAGGAAGAGGAAAGATTAAAAAAAGAGGAAGAAAAGCGTAGTGAAGAGCAAAAAGAAGAATTACTTGTAGAAACGTCTTTATTAGATGAAAAAACAAAAGAAACATCTAAGCCAGATGATGAATATGCTAAATTAAAATCAAGAAAATCGCGAACAACAATAATAAATAAATATCTTGAAGATTTAGATGATGATGTCGTTTTAAGATATAGTGAGGACGAACTAGTAGAAAATAATCGTGAAAATTTTGCATATGATGAAGATATTGATAATGATGTTATAATTCGCTTTGATGAAAATGAAGTAATTGAAAATATTCTTGTAAAGGAACAAGCTGCTAAAAAAGCTAAGGCGTTAGCTAGAAGCAATGTTAAAGATTCTAAGGGAATATCTAAAGATAAAACAAAAAAGGTTCCTAAAGGAAGAAAGTCTATTTATATTGATGATGTTAAAAGAGGACATAAACCTTTAAGAAAAAATAGAGTGAATAAACATGCACGTTAAAAAAATAATAAGTATAATAATTACGTCTATTTTAAGCTTAATAGTTGCGGGGCTTTTGATTATATTAATAAAAAATACAATAGCATTAAAAAATAATCAAATTTCATCTTTTTTTGGTTATTCAATATCTTATGTTCCAACAGAATCAATGGAACCCACAATTAATCCGGGTGAAACGGTTTTAATAAAAAAAGGTTCAATTAAAGATGCTAATATTGGTGATATAATTGTTTACTATGACGGTGAACGTTACATCATTCACCGTGTCACAAAAATTTTAGAAAATGGAAATTTAAAAACAAAAGGTGATAATACATATACTAATCCTGTTGAGGACTCTTTGCAAATTGATGAAAATATGTATTATGGTAAGTATATTAAAACGGTAAATTTCTTAAATTTTACTAGCATCTTTAAAAATAAAAATTTCATTTTTCCAATTTGTATATTAATATACGTTTTTATTCTTATCTCGGAGGGAATTTCAATTGCTAAAACAATTAAAAAGAAAAATGATGAGAATATAAAGAAGATGCAAGAAGAGCATAATCTTAAAATACTTAAAGAAACGCTTCGTGAAGAAGTAAAAAAAGAAATATTAGATGAAATAAATAAAAATGCCCTCAAAAAGTAATTTAATACAATTAAGATGTTATCTTTTGGTAGCATCTTTTTTTGTT
>OIZF01002018.1_pt1 | contig 10604 bp, 12 predicted proteins | sample 1588471 | NCBI WGS metagenome assembly OIZF01 (sample SAMN03283279) | human gut metagenome | biome: human-associated habitat; material: feces | host: Homo sapiens | place: Peru | collected 2012
GAAAAAGCGCTGGTTCATTGATCATCTGAACAAAAAGGGCATCCCTTATGATGATTTGGTCGTGGATGATGTTACCGGCGTTACCTTCTACGAGAACCAGAAAAGGACATCCCAAGCCTATATGAGAAAGCTGCGGTAATAGACATCGCGCTCATCGTCACCACTTCTATCAGCAGCAGGAGGTAAGTTTATGGCTGAAAACAAATATGTGCTCAAAGCGCTATCTACATACACAGGCAAGGAAAACACCCTATACCAGAAAGAGTTCGATACCCGTGAGCGCGCCGAGATGTATCGGGACATCCTTGAGCCTGTCCTGAAGAAAGCGCAAGCGGACAATCCAGTCTTGCCCTATGTAACGTATGTTATCGAGGAACTTCCAGAGGGATGATATCATGGGAAAGAAACCAACCGGCTATGCGCGTCAAAAAATAATCGTACAGCACAAAACGTGGGTTCCGTTCGATGAATGGATTTATCAACGGAACGAAGCAAATTACAGGTACGCCGATGCGGTGCGCAGCAACATCGGATATGCGTTGGACCAGCAGAAGCAACAAGAACGCCACAAAGCTTTTGTAGAAAATGCAAAAAACACAATATTCCGATTCCGAAGAAAAAGAAAGAGCCATGGGAGGATTGACCCACTATAAAGCAACAGAGCTCTGCCGCTCAGACACGAGTAGCAGGGCTCTTTTTACGCGGTATTCGGTCAAGAAGTGAACTTAAAGAGCGGCGTTTAATATCAGACAGCAGATATCCCGGCGGATTTGCGGCTCGATTATTATTTTCACCACTTTTGAGCATATCCATTTGCGTCGTGAAATGCGACGGAATTATGAGCGAAATTTAATTCCAGTCATAAGGTCTGTCAAACACATCTCCGCTTGTGGCGAAAGTACAGAATTGAACCACGGCGCACATTTTTGAGCACCATCTACATCTCCCCAAAATTGGGGACACCTTTCTTGATGGGGTCGGTCTAAGCGACCTCACTCCAATTTAGGCCGTTGCCGGTGCGTACTGTTTGGTACAGGGTCGTGTATGGCGATTCCATCAGCGCAACAAGGATCGTCTTGATCCGCTTTCATCAACCCTCAAAATGAGGGTCGGTGAAAAAAACAGGACGAATACACGAGAATTTGTGGTGTACACCTTGAGGGGTGTCATGGAAATCCCTCGCTACAGTCACCATCCCAAAGCCAAAGCCCTTTTAGACTGTATATATCATAGTCAAGTACCCTGCTGCCGTGCTCCTATTCCCTACCAATTCACGTCGCCGGGCATCCAAGGTCGCATGGGATCTCTGCCCCGAGCGTGTTCAGGAGTTGGCTGGCTATCCGCTGAATGGTCGCCCCTCTGCCGTGACCATGCTCGAGCTACTCTATAATGGTGTCGCCCGCTATGACGACCTCTCTATTCTGAAATAAGTGCCCTTCAATAGCAACACCCCGCTACTCTATGTCGAGCAGTGGGGCGTTTTTGCGTCTTAACTTGGTTTCAACTAGGGACAAAATGACCCATGTTGAGGGTCACCACGAAATATCAACTTCCTATCTGAACGCTATTGAACTTTTACCGATTTGGATAATGTTCATTGATCGTATCATCGATAAAATACAAATCTCGGTAGTCACTTTGTCCTCTGAGCTTTTCCAACCGTAATCATTTTGATAACAGTTCATCGACCCTCAATTCGAGGGGGGGGGGGGGGGGGGGTGAGCTTTTGAACTCCGAACGATTTGTTCGATGTTGTATAGGCGTTGCTTTGAATGGTCCTTTTTTGACAGCCCAAAATTCCGCCATCAAACGGTGTCCACAGTGTAGATGCCCTTGTATTATACGGTAACACGATATATTCCGTTCGAGGTATACTTTTTAATTGTATCAATCCAGATAGAATCACACTGCAGCAGATGTTTTTCTCAATTATTTGAGATATTTCACTCTGATCAAATCGTCGCCCATTTCTGATATGCGTCCTATTAGTGAAGTATTGATAAAGAGGAAGGTATTCGCTGGCGCTCATACCATTTAGATCAACTCCAATCTTGAAAAAGCTCACAGGTTCGCTTAGTCAAGATTTCCGTTGGCGTGATCATGTTAACCGAGCGTTTCTGTCCCGTCCTCATGCTTCGGCCGTTCAAGAAGCACTCGGCTAACACAACCACGCAAAAAATCAAATAAAGAAGTCGAATAAAGAGCAACACCCGTGCGCATATTTTTCACTTTGTTGTATAGTATAGTGAATTTCGTGCGCATCAATTTTCTGATTTTGTCACCCACCAGACCATTTTCTTTTGTCCTGCTTCAAATCGCTTCTGCTTACTTCCAAGATCATATCCATAGTGCTGTAGCCATTTGCATGTTAAGGGCACTGAAGTCACCGCACCAAGATTACTATTACCGAGAATATTACTAGAAGATAGTTTGGCGCATTTTTTGCTATTTATATATATATTATATACCAAATTTTGCGCCACCAACTATAGTCACTGTTTAATCAAAATCCAGAAAGTTTTATCGCGATTCTCGTTTCTCTTATTCTCTCTATCACTTATAATCTTAACACCATAACATAGAAGAAATTTATTCAAACCCATCTGACCCGGCTCTCTCCCTTGATATTTTTCAATATAGCCAAAACTCATAATTTTTTCTGTCATTTCCTCTGAATCCATCGGTTGATTCAGGTGCGCATAGAGCCAATCTTCCAAATCTTTGAACCGATACTCTTTGATGGGTTGGTGCAAGTTAAACATCGCATACTTCATAAATGACTCAGGATAATTCGTTGAGCTCATAATGTCATAAAGCGTTTCGAGATCGTGCCCTACCTGTTGAAGCCCCAGCGGATTGATATGGTATCCAGTAACTACATTGTGTTCCAAAATTTTACTCTTATCGATTTTCTTCTGAATCACTTCCGGATTGTCACTATGCAGGTATTTATTAAATTCTTCTTCGCCTGCCATGTACGCCTGCGCTGGCAAATACTTGTTCAACAGCATACCGCGAAACCTTTTCAGCCCACTGTTTGTGCCCCAGTACCAGTCAAGGCTATAATCCCTGAAATAAACAGTACAGGTGTCATCTGAATCCAAGGAGCGCTTGCGTCCGAGTGACTGAGCTATTTCCAGAGGATTCCATTGGTCGATAAAAATATGCTTCACACCCCGATCTTTCAATCCGATTCCCACACCCATAGCCTTTGTCGTGAACAGAATATCCTTTAGCTGCTGGCCATCCTTCACGCAGACCGAAAAATCGCTGTACTTTTTCCGATATCTTTCGTTGAAAGGTGAGCAATAATATGCGGCTGTGTCGCCAAATATTTTTTCCATTTCGGCCAAATCATCGCCAAGCTCCATGAACACGATTGCTTTTTCACCCGCCGGAAGGCGTTTCAGGATCGTCACCAGATTGTGTCGGGCATAGAAATAGGCGGCTTTGACGTACTCATAGTACTGCGGCAACCTATAGATACGTTCAGACTGCGTTGGACCACCTTTCTCTTCCAGAAGTTTCCAAGTATCCCGCCCGGTCGCACTCATATAAACCACGGTATGGTCTTTCTCTGCCTGTAGGAGGGCATCAAGTGAATAGTGTGTATTGATGTTGAAGGCTGAGAACTCGGACCAGTAGTGGCATTCATCCGCAATGATAATTCGATGTCTGTCCAATAGCTCTTGAAGGATTCTCTGATCGGATACGTCTCCCTTACAGAGTTGCTCAAGTTTCTGGTAGGTGATAACGGTTAAGACCTCTTTATATAGATCCCATCCTTCTTCTGAATCATCGCCGAACACCATCAAGTATTCTGCCCTACGTCGTTTTTCCAGATCTTCATGCAATAGCGTCAACGGGCAAATCATAAGGATCCGGTTGTCATAATTTCCCTTCAAAAACTGATCAACCGCCCATCCAGCCATCTTCCGGATAACGAATTCACTCTTGCCGCGTCCGGTTCCCATATCCAAAAGAACTCTTCCATTCCCCCAATGCTGGAATGCATCACCGATCAATTCTGAAGCATACGCCCACCGCTCCTTCTCCGCCGGGGCGTCCCCTCCTATCTGTACCAATGGCACGATCGCTTTTGCAGGCACCACTTCTACCTCTGGCACTTCCTCTGCCTCCTGAACGGCACAGCCCCCTTCCTGCAGCTCGGTGGGCTCTGGCGTCTGGGGACTAGATATCCCCTCTGCCTCTGCTTCCAGCTCTGCTGCCTGTCTGGTGGGCTCTGCCCCTTGTTGCATAAGCGTCTCCGCTGCAGTTACCTCCGGTGCTATTACCCCTTGTGCAGTCGCGTCCACAGCCTCCTTCTCCGGTGCTGTCAGGGCTTCTATCGCATCTGGCACATATCCTTCTGCAGCGTCTGGCGCGGTCTCCCTTATAGTGTCTAGGTCATCATCCTGTACGCTGTCCGGTGCAGTGTCCCCTGCCTTCTCTGGCACATCCCCCTCGGCAGTGTCTGGCACATATCCTTCTGTAGCGTCTGGGACGTTGTCTAGCACCGTGTCTGCAGCGCTCTCCGGCGCATCCCCTGATACATCACCCAGCGGGGTATTCAATGCCTCACCCAATACTGCGTCCTGTGGGGTGTCTGGCGCACTCTCTGGCTCCATGGCGCAGGGCATATCCCCGGCGGCTTGCTCTGTGGCGCGCGTGGCTGCCTTCTGTGCCTCCAGCTCTGCCCGTCTCTCCTCCGGCGTCATCTTGTTCCAGCGCAGGAACTTATCCACCTCTTCTAGCGACTCCTGCATCGTCATTTTTTTAGGGTCCTTGAAGCAATGGAATTCCAGCTCCTCCTCGGGCAGCTGCTCCTCTCCCTCACGTTTCTTCAGGTAGTCCTCATATTCATGTGTCCCGTTCTTTTCATCGGACAGCTTCAGGAAAAAACCACCAAATGGCCAATGTGTCTTTTTATCACTCATATATTGATATTTCTCCTATAATAATATAAGGCGCACAGCCCAGCCATCCTGCCAGACCATGCGCCGGTTTGTCAGCGCCTGCCAGAAAAAGCTCTGGTCAAACGCCTTGTTCTGTGCTATTATAGGGGCGGGAAAGATCAACACACACTATTCCCGTCACCATCACCGCTTTGCCTGCGCCAACAGGTAAGGCGGTTTTTGTTTTACTGTTGCACATGGGCCTTCGCCTCGAGTGCTGCCGCCGCTTCTGCAAACCTCCGCATGGCGCTGCTGTAGCCAATTTCAAAGGAACTCTCGGCAATAGGCGCAACCAGCCCTTCCAGAATTTCAGATAAGATCGCGTTCTGTGCTTCACCCAAATACGGTCGAACAAGCACATCCAGCTGATGAAAGCTTGCCTCCACAGCACGTTTGAACTTCTCTTCATTCTGCTTGATTTCGTCAGTGGTCTGAAATACATCTTCTAAAAAGCTCATTTTAATCTCCTTTTTAGCATGACACTGCCTCTGGACGTCCTGCCCATTTCACAGCCTGCTCATTTGCCTGGGCGCGCTGTACACTGCCGGCACCCACCTTTACCACAGCTTTTTTATTGTCAAGCGCCTTGCATGTGCTAGGCGTTTTTTGTTTGCTTTGGATCATGTCTCTGGCACCTCATTGTCCTTGTGCCCTTTAAGCTCAACGCTCATCTCAGGGGTCAGCGTTCTGGTAAACTCCAAGTATGCCTGAATTCCCAGCTCTACCGCATATTGCTCTGCTTGGGCCATCAGTTCTGCCGACAACCGCGCGATCCTATTCTTGTCCGCCTCATCAACCGAAAGGTCCTCCAACGCCCTCTCCAGCGCGTCTGCAGCCTTAACCAGCGGCTCACACAGCTCACGCGTCTGCCGTGGGATGATCAAATATCCTTCTTCGCCCAACGATACGCTCAAAATGTCCACGCCGCAGGTCTTGTTATCCGTCATAAGTTTCCTCCTTGTCCTTTACATTCCACACCATCGTGCCGCCCGGGGATTCACAAACTCCGGCTTGAACGTCACATTGGGGAAATTCACATCCATATAGTTTCCGAACTCTTCTGTCGCCGTCTCTTCGCTGTAATCGGCCAGTGCATCCACCGTTTCCAATGCCTGCAACAGACGAATGCGCCCCGTATTCCGGTCATGCCCCATCTGCACAAGCTCACTATCGGTCAGTTCATTGCAGAGCTCATAAGCGGCGGCGATATAGCTTCGCAGTACAGGTTCAAGCCGCACCTCATAATAGTAGGTCGGCTCCTCTGCCGCCTCCTGAATGGCAGCCTCCATGCTGCAGCAGATCTCCAGTTCGGGGTTGCCTTCTGCATCTGAGATAGGCGTAATAGTCATATCCGTACCATCGCAAAAACGCATCGTAATGCCTTTACCGACCGTGGAATCCCTTTGATCCGGGCAGATGCATCCGCCCGCCGGGGTCGTTTTCCCGGACAGCGCTGCGTTCAGAATAAGTGCTGCTTCCCGCTCTTCTTCAGGTGTTTCGGCATGGACCTCGGCACCGTTCATGTAGATATCGATCATAGTCGTATCCCTCCTGTTTGGTTGATTAAAAAATCGTATCAATGTCCAGCTCATCCAGCTCGTCCATCCAGTCATATGCCGTGGGGACAATTTTTTCGTCCGCATCATTCCGGTAGGGTACAGAATGGCAGTCGATTTTCAGTAACGCCCGTCCATCATCGCTGAGGTACGGCAAGAAGGTGATCATCATATCACACTCCATATCCGGCTCATCGGCCAGCTTCAACGTAATTCCTTCGCTGGGATTCAGACTGTGGTGGGGTGTTTCTGTGCAGGCATCGTAGATCAAAGCCTTCCCTTCCAGCACATCCTTCAACGCACATAGCGCCGATGCGCCATTCTTACGGCCATTCGTCCGGATCGTTACTGCATCTTCGTGATTGTAATTCATCATTATACCTCCTGCGCGATGCGCACATGTAATTTTTTTGCAGGCTTCTTTTGCATTTGTGGTTAGCATAGTCAAACCTCTTGCTCGTACTGCAGTGTCAGGATACCGCTGCTTGTCTTCTGTTCACGGCTTCACCCCCGCCATCATCTCATCTTCCAGTGCACTCTTCATTACACGGGCGCCCATCTCGAACCCTTTCATGAAGCAAAATTCCATTCCCCTGTGTGCTGCCTGTACAGACAGATGGCAGATATCCGACAGGACGCTCTGCGGCATGTGTGTTACCCGCGCATAGTCTACCAGATAGTTCTCAAATGCGTCTGCGGCTTCCTTGAGCTCCGCCGACTCTCTGAGGTTCACCAGATCATTCAGGTTCACATAGAGTTCCTCCTCATCGTCAATCAGGTTCTCTTTTACGTTATTTTCAACCATGTTATAGCTCCTTTTCCTTAAAATTCACTGTTGAGTGTCACCTCGGCATACTGCTCCTCTTCACGGTTCTCGGGCAGAAGATTTGCATCATTGAAGTAAAGTTCGATCATATCATTTCTCCTTTCATTATGCACATTTGTTGTTCTTCAGAGTCGAGGTCAAAGTCTTGTCCGCCGGGCAGATGGACTGCAGCAGCCCCCGCGCCTCGCTCTCCAACCGCTGGAGCTCGGCACGTACCTGCTCCCATTCCTTCAGCTCCCCGCTGGCGACTCCCTCACGAATTGTGCGTCTTACAGCTTCTGCCAGTGCCTCCTCCAGCCTTGCATGATAGGTACAAATATCGTACTCCACCCCGCCGTCGGCCTTTGTATGCGCCTTTTTCAACGTGTAATACACGCTGCTCGCGTCCAGATAATAATTCTTCCAAATTTTTAGCAATTTCAACACCTCTAAATTATATTTTTTGTTTATTTTGCCAGAGTCCATGTACAGCACCCCTTGTTGGCAGGGTGCAGTCCGGGCTCTATGTTCCAAAGGACAAGCCAACCTTCGCTTTTGCCGCCTTGCCGCTCTTGGCCGCTACAACAGTATCTTACTATCCCGTGCCCGGGTACGGAACCAGATTTTCATTCACGATGGGTTCACTCCCTTTTTTCTAAATTTCCGACGCATCAAACCCGCACAGGCGCTCTGCTTCGTTAGTCTCGCAGCATTAGTATACCGCCGCACGGTTTCTAAGTCAAGTATTATCGTGCCGTAAAATACATTTTTCAGGAATATTATGACGTTGTATATTTCAAGTCCGTATTATTTAGAATTTTTCCGTCCTATTGACATATTGACATTTTAGGTTTTTTATGATATAATATAAATACCTTATTAGAAAGGAGCGCCTCGGAATGAGTGTCTGTCAGAACATCAAGACCGTTGCGGAAGCCAGAGAGATTAACATCAAGGAACTCAGCCGCAGGGTTGACATTCCTTATACCACTTTATATAATATGTTGAATCGCGACAGTGACCGGTTTGACCTCAATCTGCTGGAGAACATCGCACGATCTCTGAATGTATCCGTTGAAACGTTAATGAGTTCCACTGTGCCTAGCATAGAGCAAATCAAGTACGACTATTATCCATCATACAACAATTCAACGCATTGTCCTTCCGATGATGAATCCACTAATCTGAGGAACAACGAAGATGATAAGCCGTGCAAAGCCGAAAGGACCGACCGTTTTCCGTTTAAGCCAACCGACAAAAGATATCGCGCTCTATGCGATTTCGACACTTTAAATTCTCTCGGGCAGGAAGTCATTGTGCAGCTCCTACTCTCCATAAGGACTCATCAGTTTGAGGGTGATCTGCGGCGCGAGTTCATCTTCCTGCTGAAGCATTCCAACAACAAGGCTGTCTTTCAACTGAATCAGGCCCTTACGGAGCTGTCCTATATTGGTAGTTTCAACGATCAGTATGCCAGTTCAAATTTGACCGAACTTCTCGAAAATCTGGACACCGAAGTAGATTGATTCCATCCCCCTCATTTCTCTTTTCATAGAGTAATGGGGGTATTTTTATGCCCATCCACCAAAAAAAGCAGCCCCACCACCCGGCGGGGCCACTCTTGAAGTGTACGATTCAGTTTTTACAGATTCATCAGGGGGCTGGTCTGGGTACCGCGATCCACGATGTCCTTATCCTTGATGCCCAACAGGTAGCGCTGGGTGATCATGATATTGACGTGCCCCATCAGGCGGGAGACACTGTACAGGTCCAGACCGTTCTTCAGCTGCATCTGTGCGAAGGTGTGGCGGCAGGTATGAGGGCTGACCCGCACCGAGGGCGAGACCCCCACCTCTTTTGCGGCATACTTCAATATCCGCGCTACGGCTTCATCGGTCATCGGCTTGCCGTTTTTGCTGGGAAAGAGATTCTTGTAGCGGGTAGGGTGCTCCATCAGGTAGCCATCCCGGAGCGTGCAGTACTTGACGAGCTGCTTGGAGAGTGCGGGCGATTTGGGCACGACCCGTTCCTTGCTGCCCTTGCCGTGCTTGACCAGAATATAGTCCTGCTTGATGTCCTCCGGCTCCATCAGGATCATTTCGTTGCAGCGCATCCCGGTATCGAACAGTAGCATGATGATGGTCTTGTTCCGTACCTCCAGAAAATCCTTGCCGTCGTAGAACTGGATCATCCGCTTCATCTCAGCCACTGTAAAGGTATCGATGATCGTCCGGGGCTGGCGGAGACACTTTACCTTTTTGGCCGGATTGTCCCGCTCCTCCAGATAGCCCTCATTGACCAGATAGTTGAACCATGTGCGCCACACCTTGAGCAGGTCGTTGATATAGCGGGACGTGCTACCCGCGTCCTGCTTCTCCTTCATCAGGTCCCGGATGTGGCGGGGACGGACGTCTTCCAGCTCCGTGATCTGCTTCAGCTCCAGATATTCCAGCAAAAAACGGGTTGCAGCCTTATAATTGCGCAGGGAGCCTTTAGCCAGATGGCGGCATTCACAGTCATAGATAAATTCATCACGGAGATCTTTCAAACACATAAAAAAACACCCTTTCCTTCATGGCGGACCACAAAAGAAAGGGTGAAAAATTGCTAGATAAGCTTATCGTACCAAATCAAGCTTGTTCGTAGTTGAGCAAGACAAACTCCGGCCGACAAATCATCCAATTTTTAACGCAGCTGCGCAATTAGCAGTTCTCAGCGAAGTACTTAATGGTACGGACCATCTGAGAGGTGTAGGAGTTCTCGTTGTCGTACCAAGACACGACCTGAACCTGATAGGTGTCATCGTCGATCTTAGCGACCATGGTCTGGGTAGCGTCGAACAGAGAGCCGTAACGCATGCCGATAACGTCGGAAGAAACGATCTGATCCTCGTTGTAGCCGAAGGACTCAGAAGAAGCAGCCTTCATAGCAGCGTTGATAGCTTCCTTGGTGACATCCTTGCCCTTGACAACGGCAACCAGCAGGGTGGTAGAACCGGTGGGAACGGGCACACGCTGAGCAGAACCGATCAGCTTGCCGTTCAGCTCGGGGATGACCAGGCCGATAGCCTTAGCAGCACCGGTGGTGTTGGGAACGATGTTCTGTGCGCCAGCACGAGCACGGCGCAGGTCGCCCTTGCGCTGAGGACCGTCCAGGATCATCTGGTCGCCGGTGTAAGCATGAACGGTGGTCATGATACCGGAAACGATGGGGAAGGTCTTGTTCAGGGCGTTAGCCATGGGAGCCAGGCAGTTGGTGGTGCAGGAAGCAGCGGAGATGACCTGATCC